>Ga0335071_10002854_pt1 | contig 18355 bp, 10 predicted proteins | sample Lox_Sample_15_FD_206724 | JGI IMG/M metagenome (GOLD analysis project Ga0335071, IMG submission 206724) | Soil microbial communities from Loxahatchee National Wildlife Refuge, Florida, United States - Lox_Sample_1.5 | ecosystem: Environmental > Terrestrial > Soil > Wetlands | place: USA... | reverse complement strand
CAACGCGACCAGTGGTTCCGTGATCGCGGCGCGCAGGCGGGGGAAGTCGATCGCGAAGGTCGTACCGGCCCCGGCTTCGCCGCTCACGACGTGCACATGGCCGCCGGCTTGTTTCACGATCCCGTAGACCGTCGCGAGCCCCAGCCCGGTGCCCTTTCCTTGGCCCTTGGTCGTGAAGAACGGCTCGAAAAGATGTGCCTTCACCTCGGGAGTCATTCCTGCGCCCGAGTCGCGGAAGATGGCCCTGACCCACTCCCCTGGATGGAGGTCCGAGTCCCGAACTGCATCATCCGAGGAGACCGAGATGTTCCGGGTCGCGATCCTGAGCTTTCCGCCCCGCGGCATGGCGTCCTTTGCGTTCACCACCAGGTTGAGCACGACCTGATCGATCTGCCCGGGATCAGCGTGCACGTTCCAAAGGCCCGCTTGCAGATCGATCGCTACCTCGATGTCCTCCCCGACCAGGCGTCCCACCATCTTCTGGCTGCTGCGCAGCAGCGCGTTCAGGTCGAGCGCCACGGGGGCGATCACCTGCTTGCGGGCGAACGCAAGCAGTTGTCCGGTGAGGCCGCGCGCGCGCTCCCCGGCGGCGCAGATCTCCTCCACGTCCTCGATCCTCGCCCCGTTCTTACGGGAGAGATCGTCCTTGAGCGCCTCGCCGCAACTCAGGATCACCGTCAGCAAGTTGTTGAAGTCGTGGGCGACCCCGCCCGCAAGCCGGCCGATGCTCTCCAGCTTCTGCACCTGCCGGAATTGCTCTTCGAGGAGGAACTTCTCGGTCACGTCGCGAGCATTCACCACCACGCCACGCACGGAGGGATCGTGCAGGAGGTTGCGGGTCGTCGCCTCGATCTGGCGAAAGGAACCGCTCTTGTGTCGGTAGCGAAAGCTGTCCCGGGAGACCTCCCCGGGGTTGGAAAGCACGCGCTCGAGAGTCTGCCCGATGCGTTGTGCGTCTTCCGGGTGCACCCACTCTACCGCGCGCCGCCCGATGCTCTCCTCCGTCGCCCAGCCCAGCGCCTCCACCGCACTCTGGCTCCAGAACAGATAGCGGCCCTGGGCGTCGAGCACCAGGATCATGTCCATGGACTTCTCGATGAGCGCCCGAAAGCGTTCCTCCGTCCGCTTCTGCTCGGTGATGTCCACGAACGCGCCTACCGCCCCCGTCACGGCTCCGGCCGAGTCACGGAGGGGCGCGGCGTTGCCGACCAGGGTTCGGGCCGTGCCGTCCTCGAAGGCGACCTGGTACTCGTAATCGCGGACGTCGATCCCGTCCCGGGCTGCAACCTGAATGGGCAACTGCTCAGCAGGAATTTCCCGACGCTCCTTCATGGTCCGGAAGCCGTTGGGTTGGTCTCGGAGTGGTGCACTCTTCGAGACATTGGCACCGTAGGGAACGCGCAGCATCTCGGCACAGAAGCGGTTCGCGTCGATGTGCCGCGCCAGGCGATCGCGGGTGATGAACACCGCGGCGGGTACTGCGTCGAGGACGGCCTGGAGTTCGGCGGCGCGGGCCCGGGCCCGCGCCGGGGCGTCCACGAGGGCGCGACGAGAACGGCGCTCGTCGGTCTGATCTCGGAACACCAACACCGCACCCAGCACTCGGCCGGCAAAGTCCCGGATGGGCGCGCTGCTGTCAGAAACTGGGCGCTCTTGCCCGTCACGGGCGATGAGGACGGCCCCGGACGGAAGCCCCACCGGCGCATCGCCTTGGCGGAGCAAGGCACCCAGGCCGGCGATGGGCCGGCGCGTGCCTTCCTCCACAATCCGGAACACTTCGTCGATGGAACGTCCCACGGCTTCAGCCGCGGGCCAGCCGGTGAGCATCTCTGCCACCGCGTTCACGAGGGTGATGCGGCCCGTCGGATCGGTGGCCATCACGGCGTCGCCGATGCTGGCCAGCGTGACGGCGAGCCGCTCCTTCTCGGCGGCGAGCGCCGCCGTCCGTTCCGCGACGCGCCGCTCGAGATCCTCGTTGAGGGCCGCGAGGGCCGCACCCTGGCGGTCGTTTTCGACACGGAACGCGACCACGTTAGCCAGGTTCCGTACGAGCGGCAGATAGCCCGCCACGACGTGCGCCTGCGCTCGAAGGACGACGTTCCCGTAACTCCCGCGCGGTGTCTGAATCGGCACCAGGGTTTCTTCGGGCTGGGAACTGGTCGGTGGAGCTGGCGCACTGGGCTCGTCGCTCCACTCCCCATCGAGGTGGACGCCCGCGGACGCGATTCCCGGGAGCTCGGCAAGGCCGTGCGCCACCATCTCGCAGAGGCGGCGCTCATCGGGCGCGGCATGGATTGTGCTCTGGAGGAGCAAGAGCCGTCCCAACGCTGCATGCGAGATGGGCCCGTCAGGCATCGGCCTTTCCGCGGCTGCGTGGACGCGCCAGGAACACCGCCGGCTCGATGTAGTACGGGTTCAAGACGAGCTGCCCGCGGACGAGCGTGATCGGGTGAACGCTGAGCAGGTCCATGATGGAGCGGCCGTCGAAGCGGCGCAGGTCATATTGGCAGCAGGCGGTAAACGGGTGTTTGACGAGCGCCTCGTTGAGGCGTGCTTCGTAATCCATGAGTTCATCGAGGTCGTACCGGCCCGCACGGAGGGACCAAGTCATCTCACCCGTGCCGCGCGCTCCGGAATAGCCCTGTGCCCGCGCCCCGGCGTAGAACTCCTCCAGTAGGCGAATCATCTCGGACGGGACTAGCCGTCCCGCCGGGCATTGTGACTCCTCAGCGGCTCCGACTACGAGTGCGCCGCCGAGTTGCCCGAGGTCGACGCCCATGCCACCCAGGCGGCGAGTGGCTTCCTCCACGGAGATCGTGTCTGTGAGGTGGAGCACCCGTTCGCGCTCCTCCATGCCGCTCTTCAGGAACTCTGCCGTCACCTGGAGCCGTTCCGCGTCGTCGGCGTAAAGGTAACAAATGTGCTGTCCCTCACGGATCCGTTCGGGGACGATTCCGAGAGAGATCTCGCGGCGCGGGTGCGCCTGGGCAGGGCGCAGATCGTGGTCGACCATCATTCCACCCCCGTTAGTAACCGGAGGCCGGTGTACGGGCAATAGCGCCGTCAACGGCAGCCTCCGTCTAGCAGTGCGAATCCTATCAAGGCCTGGCGGGCTTCGCAGTGAGGCCCCGGTGACCCACTTCGTTCACCTACACGCTGCCGTCGACGATTCCTTACAGGTCACGGGGTCGCCCTCGTCCACGCACCGGGGGTGCCCCGACCGGCCGCGCGCCGCTTCGCGGCCTCTTGCTTGAGGGGGGCGCCGCCACTCGGCATCCAGGCCGTCTCCCTGGAGAACAGGACGGGCTTGCTGCCTCGCCGAGGGCGCTCACTTGCGATCCGGCCGTGATCCGCTCATCGGGCACGGGCAGTCGCGAGATGGCCGGCAATAGCCTCTCGGTTCTTCAACGCCGCGAGCGTACAAGCCGAGTTCCCCATCTGTGCGGAGTGGGAACGGCGGATCCGGTCGGGCACCCGCGCTGGTTGAGATCGCTCGTCTGAGTAGGAGGCTGGCGCTCGCATCTATGCCTGCTTACTCGGAAGGGGGGGCGGACATGACCAGGCGTGTGGAGTACCGAAGGCGACGGGTCTGAGGCAGGCCGTCCGGGTTCGGTCCCGGGACATGTAGCGGGGCGAGCTCGGAGGTTGAGGATTCGTTCACCGTGGGGCACTCATCTCTCTTCTCGGTGTGGTCGGGCAACGGGCGGAACTCATGGCGGAGAAGACCGTCGCCGTCGAACCACAGCAGGGCGACGCCTTTTGTCTCGCCGGCTTCCACTCGGGAGGTTCGTTCTGTCGATCCGGGGTAGATCACCGGCGGCAAGCCGTCCGCGCGGAGGACCTGATGTCGGTGGATGTGCCCGCACAGTACGGCAGCGACGTCACGCGGAAGCGCCGCGCGGGGGATCACCTCCGGACCGCGCCGGAACGTGAAGTCGCCGGGCCCGCAGGTCGCGCCTTCGACGCAATGATGCAGGCACAGGACCTGCACGTCGGCGGGCGCTGCCCCGGCGCGCGCTTGTGCCAGAAGGGTCGGGAAGCGGTCGCGAACCTCGCTGGCGTAAGGGAATCCGGTGAACGCCACTCGTACGCCGCCAGCGCGGAGCAGCACGGTGCGCGGTCGACCGAAGACGTAGAGGTTGTGGTGGAGCGCGAGAAGGGGGTGCGGAAGCTGGCCGCGCTCGTGATTGCCAGGGAGCAGGAGGACCGGGATCCCCTGGTCGGCGATGCGGCGGAGCGGGGCGAGCGCGGCGTCCGAGAGCCACGCCGGAACGCGGCTCCGATACAGGAGATCGCCACCATGGAACACCGCATCCACCTCGCCCTTGCGGGCTGGCGCGAGGGCAGCCTCGAAGTTCTCGAAGAAATCGGTGCCGCGGCGAGGGCGCGCCATGCGCAGCCTCGTCGGAGAATCGAAGCCAAGGTGTGTGTCGGAGAGAAACAAGAGGCGCATGCCAGGGCTGGACACGTGTACAGTCTGGGTCCGACACTCCGGCACCTGCTCGCCAGTTGCCCCGGGATGGCGCCGCTCGGCTTCGGGAGAGGGCGTCCCGCGAGCGGAGGACGCCCCTTCCCTGGGCGCAGGCGGGCCGGGGAGAAGGGCTATGAGGTAACGAAGGGCTGGGCGAATGGGAGAGCGGCAGCAAACGCGCCAACGCCCGAGGTACGAACCTCTCAGTTCGCGTCCAGGATCGCTCGCACCTTTGCAAGGAGGGCGGACCCGGTGAAGGGCTTGGGGAGCAGCTCCCCCTCTGGTCCGGCTGCACCGCGCTCCGCGATGGTGTCCGGCGTGTAGCCGGACAGGTAGAGCACCCGGAGAGCGGGATGTTGGTGGCGCATTTCTCTCGCCAGGACGCGCCCGTCGAGCGTGGGCATGACCACGTCCGTGACGAGGAGGTTGAGGCGGCCGACCTCCTCCGGGGGCAGTTCCAGGGCGTCCTGGGGGTGCGATACGGCGAAGACGTCGTACCCGACGCTGTGGAGCGTCCGCACGGTCACGGAGCGCACCTGAGGGTCGTCCTCGACCACCAGAATCCGCTCCCTTCCTCCCAAGGCCACCCGCTCTGGTGATCGAGCAAGGGCGGGCGGGCTTTCCTGGATTCGAGGGAAGCAAACCTCGAATGCCGTCCCCCGGCCGAGTTCACTGCGAACGTGGATGTGCCCACCGGCTTGCTTGACGATCCCGTAGACCGTCGCCAGCCCGAGGCCCGTGCCCTTGCCTTGCTCCTTGGTGGTGAAGAACGGCTCGAAGATGTGGGCCTTCACCTCGTCGCTCATGCCCGTACCGGAGTCGCGGATGACGAGCCGCACCCAATCTCCCGGGAGCCGCTCCGACTGCTCGGAGGCGAGCTCGGCCGCGGCGGTCACGTTCATGGTCTGGAGGAGGAGGGTCCCGCCGGCGGGCATGGCGTCGCGTGCGTTGACGGCGAGGTTGACGATGACCTGCGTCACCTGCCCCGGATCGGCACTGGTGGTCCACAGCTCCGGCTGGCGCTCCACCCGCAGGTCGATGTCCTCGCCCAAAAGGCGGCGCAGCATTCGCTCGCTGCGGAGGACGATGTCGCCCAGGTCGACTGGAACGGGGTTGATGATCTGCTTGCGGGCAAAAGCCAGCAGCTGCCCGGTGAGTTCGGCGGCGCGCTTCGCAGCGGTGTCGATCTCGCGGATGTCTTCGACACTGCCCGGTTGACCGTTCGACAGAGCTTCCTCGAGCGAGGCGGTACAGCTCAGGATGACGGTGAGGAGGTTATTGAAATCGTGCGCCACCCCACCTGCCAGGCGCCCCACGCTCTCCAGCTTCTGGGCCTGCTGGAACTGCTCGCGAAGGCTGTTACGTTCGGTCACGTCACGGTGGTTGATGACCAGCCCGCGGACGGCGGGCACGTCGAGCATGTTCCGGCCCTGCGCCTCAAGGAGGGTCCACCCGCCGCTGGCATTGCGCAGCCTGATGTTGAACGGCACGGCGGTGCCCGCCGGAGTCCCGATGATGTTGGTGAAGTTCGTCGCGGCCATGAGCGCGTCGTCGGGGTGGACGAAGTCACGACCGAACTTGCCGACCATGTCCGAGGGAAGCAAACCGAGAATCTGCTGCGAGGCCGGGCTGACGAAGGTGATGGTCTCCTTCTCGTCGAGCACGATGGTGAGATCACTCGACCGCTCGGTGAACGCGCGGAAACGTTCCTCCGCCACCTTCCGAGCGGTGATGTCAGCGATCACCGCGATCTGGGAGGTGGGCGCGACCCCGGGCACCTCGAGGGGGTTCACCATCAGACTCGCCCAGACGATGGTACCGTCCCTCCGGAGGTAGCGCTTCTCCCGAGCGTAGGGATTCCCAGTCGCTTCCATCTGCCGGACGTTTGGCTCGTCGATGACCCTGTCGTCGGGGTGCGTGACATCCTGCCAGCGCAGGGTGAGGAGTTCGTCGCGTCCGTACCCCAGGAACTCGCACAACCGGCCGTTGACCTGGAGGAAGCGCCCGGTGCCGATCTGCACCTCCGCCACCCCCACCGCGGCCTGCTCGAAGATCGCGCGGTACCGGTACTCGCTGTTTCGGATGGCCTCTTCGGCCCTCAACCGCTCCGTGATGTCCCTGGCGTGGCCCATGATGAGCCGCTCGCCGCCAATGATCACGAGCACGAGGCGGATCTCGATTGGGAATTTGGTCCCGTCCTTCCGACGGGCCGTACTCACGTAGGTGAAGGGCTTGTCGGGCTGGACTTTTGCCCACAGTTGCTGGGCAGTTGCGAGGCTGAGACTGGGATCGAGGTCCAGCACGGTCATCCGGAGAAGCTCTTCCCGGCTGTAGCCCAAGTCCTCGCAGGCGCGAGGGTTCACGTCCCGGAGTCGCCCCTCGAGGTCGTGCAGGAGGACGGCGTCGGCGGCTTGCTCCACCAGGGCCCGGAACTTCTCCTCGCTCTCTCGGAGCGCCTCCTCCGCCTCCCTCCGATCAGTGACGTCGAGGACGATGCCCATGAACCGGGTGAAGGTGCCGTCGGCGTCGCGGATGGGGCGGCCCTGCGAGGCGAGCCAGCGCACGAGGCCGTTGGGCTGGGGGACGCGCCACTCGACTCTCAGTTCGGCTCCCGTCCGAGCCGCTTCCCCGACGATCTGGTCGACCCGTTGCCGGTCTTCGGGATGGACGGAGGCCCTCCACGCCTCATAGGAAGCCGGGCGGCCACCGCGCTGCAGGCCGTAGAGCCCCCACAGGCCGTCAGACCAGGTGTTCTCGTTGGTCCGGAGGTTCCATTCCCACGTCCCCGCCTGCGCGGCATCCAGGGCCAGGCGGAGCCGCTGCTCGCTGTGGCGTAACTCATCCTGTGCCCGGCGTTCTTCGGTCTGGTCCCGGAATACGAGCACCACGCCGTGGATCGTGCCGTCGGGGCCTCGGATGGGCGCACCGCTGTCAGCGATGGGCCGCTCGTTTCCATCGCGCGCAACGAGCACGGTGTGGTTGGCGAGACCCACGATCGCCCCCTGGTACAACACCCGCTCCACCGGGCTTTCCATCGGTTGGTGGGTATCCTCCGAGACGATCCGGAACACGTCGGAGAGGGGCCGTCCGATGGCTTCCTCGGCCGACCACCCGGTGAGCCGCTGCGCCACCTCGTTGAACACGGTCACGCGCGCGTCCCGGTCCGTGGCGATGACCGCATCCCCGATGCTCTGCAGGGTCACGGCCACGCGCTGGTGTTCGGCTGCCAACCTCTCTTCGGCGAGCCTCCTCGCGGTGACAAGCTCGCTGAACAGGGTGACGCCCCCGATGTTGCCGCGCGCGTCGCGCCAGGGGCAGATCTCCCATTTCACCCAGTCGAGGGTTCCGTCCCCGCGCGGGAAGGGGTCCTCCTCGCTGGCCTCCACCGCGCCAGCCAGGCACCGCCGGTGGATCGCTCGCCACCGCTCGGGGATCTCGGGGAATACGTCGTAGTGGCTTCGGCCGAGGAGGTCCTTCTCCACCAGGTGATAGTCGCTGAGGTAACGGCGGCTCACGGCCAGGTAGCGCATCTCTCTGTCGAACATGGCCACCGCCGCTGGCGTGTGCTCGACGAGCAGGCGGAGCCGCTCCTCACTCGCGCGAAGGTGGTCCTCGACCTCCCTGCGTGCGGTCATGTCGCGGATCACGGCGACGAGCAGGCGTTGCCCTCCGATCGTGGCACCGCTCGAGCTCACCTCGACAGGGAAGGTCGAACCGTCCCGGCGACGGTGGACCGTCTCGAAGCGTATCCCCTCGGCGTCGGCGAGTGCCACGTCGCGGTCGACAGTCGCAACCTGCTCAGGAGCCCTCAGGTCGCGTACCGCGAGCGACTTCAGTTCATCGAGCGTATACCCGTAGGCCTCGACGGCGGCGAGGTTCGCATCCAGGATGCGGCCATCGCTGGGTCTGGTGAAGAAGATGATATCCCGGGTGTTCGCTGCCAGTAGCTCATACCGGCCTTGCGCCTCGGCCGCACGTCGCCCGGGAGCGCGCAGCGCAGCGCGGACCTTCGGCCCGGGGCGAAGGCGCACAGTTCGTCCCATCGATTGCTCCTCCCCACGATCTCGGCGCGGCACGCCCGGCCAGCGGGACCGTATAAACGGCCAAGCGTCTGTCTACACGTGAAACTAGTATCGAGGGAATCCGGGGAAGCACCACCACCCGAGGGTGGGACCTTTCCCGACCCGCGGCACCGCACTTTGCCGAGTCGAGCTCTCGCGCTCCTTGCCGGAGGGTTGGCGGATAAAAGTGGCGCAAGTCGTTCTGGGCGCGGTTCAGGGTGACGTCTGCTTTGGGGAGGGCTCGGTCGGTTCCCTGGAGGTGCGATGCGGTCCGGCTCGACAGAGCCAGCGAGCCACATCCTCACGGCCATCGGCCCACGCCCAAGGGACCGGCGTTCTGCGCGGCTACCAGCGATGGTGAGAGCCAGGTCCTGCTCTCCGCGTCGTCAGGTACGGCGGGGCCACGCGAGCGGCCGAGATCATGAGAACGGTCGATCACGGCGCCGCATCGAGATCCCGAGTTCGCCATCGGCCGCTGGGCACGCCGGATTGTCTGCACGGTCCGCTGTCGCTCCCGCCAAAGCGATCGGCGAACGCACCCTACACCGTGAGAGGTGCCCGGGGGTTCTGCGACAGCCCGCTGCTCGGCCGGGCCGTGGGGGAGGGTGATCCGCTACTCCTTTCCCCCCTTCCAGCGTCGCAGGCGTGCAACCTCGTCGTGGAGTTGACCCCAGACCCGCTCAGACTGCCGCCGAAGCCGCTGGTCGTGGCGGCGTTCATAGGCTTGGGCCTCGCGCTCAAGTTGCCGGAAATGCTCCAGGCGCTCGGTGGCAAGGCGGCGTGTCTCCACCGCCTCCTTCACCGCGCAGCCTGGTTCGGTGTCGTGGCGACAATTCCGGAAGCGGCAGCGCATGCCGAGCGCCGCGATCTCTCCGAACACCTCATCGAGGCCGGAGTCGTCGAAGAGTTGGAGCTCACGCATGCCCGGTGTGTCGAGGAGAACGCCTCCTCCGGGCAGGAGGATCAATTCCCGATGGGTCGTGAGGTGGCGCCCGCGACCGGGACGAGCGCGTAGGTCAGTGGGCATCCGCCTCTCGCCGAGCAGGGCGTTGACCAGGGTGGATTTCCCGGCACCGGACGAGCCGACGAACGCCACCGTCATCCCAGGGTGGATACACGCGCCCAGCGCAGCGGTGCCACGGGAGTGCAGGGCGCTGGTAAGGTAGACGGGCACGCTGGCGCAGCGGCTTTCCACCTCGGCGACGCAAGCGGCGATGTCGGGACAGATGTCGGCCTTGTTGAGGATCACCGATGGCTGCGCGCCGCTGGCCCGAATCCGTGCGAGGTAGCGTTCGATGCGTCGCACGTTGAAGTCACCATCAAGGCCGCAGACGGTGAACACCAGGTCGACGTTGGCAGCGATGACTTGGGCACGGGCCTCCCGCCCGGCGGCACCGCGGGTGAAGACCGTTCGCCTGGCGAGCACGCGATCGATGACCGCTGTGCGATCTGGTGCTGGCGGTTCCTTGAGGAGCACCCAGTCACCCACCCCGGGCCGGCCGGCCCCATCGAGTTCGAGGCGGAGTCGCCCGGCAAGCTGCGCGGGGCCGGCGCCTGCCTGGGACCAGACCTCGTAGGAGCCGCGGTGCTCGATGGCAACTCGCGCTACGATCGAATCGGGACCATCTGCCGGTCGAACCTGCTGCTGGAAGAAAGGGCCGTAGCCCAGGTCAACGAGTTCAGGCATGGTGGCGTCTCCAGATGCGCGGCTTCGAGGCACGCGCTCGTCCGTGCAGGACACCGACACGACCGGCGAGATGCGCGGGGAGGGATCAGTGAGAGGGAAGCGCCGCGAGGCTCAGCGCCCCCGACGCACTCGCATCCTCACGCAAGATCCGTATGGAGAACGATGGCGATAATCAACCTCTGGCGGGGCCGCTCTTCCGTCCACCACCTGGAGCAGGATAGCCCTTCCCGCACTCGCCTTCAACGCAGTGTCGAGGCGTGGCGGCGATGGGAGGATCCCCATGTCTTTCCCGACACCAAGGAACCGGGGCAACCGACCTGTGCAGGCACGAAGTCGGACCGACCCGTCGCGCGCGTCCCGGCTGCCGGGCACTCGACAGGGTGCCGGGGGCGGATTTGCCCTCCACGCCTGTGCGTCATGTATCTCACGGCACCTCAGGCCGTTCGCTCGGGGCGTGGGCTCTGGGGGTGGGCTGCGTCGGGTCGGACCGCTTGCTCGTTGGCCAAGGGGCAGGTGTCGTTGGCCGAGGAGGTCGGTGTCCGGTGGTCAAGGGGTCGGCCAGTCTTTGATATTTCCTGAAGGAGTTCGCCCAGCCGCCCCGCGGCTAGCCTCCGCCGCTTTCCTCTCGAGCGGCCAGGAGCGTCGGTTCCCTTGCTCCGCACGCGCGTGCGTGCGACGTTTCCTCGGCGTCCCTGGCGGCCGGCACCGAGGAGGGACCCCATGACCACGAACACGCGCAGGCGCCGCTTGGGGGACCGCCCCGATGGGCGGAGGCTACGCACGCTCAGCCCCTTCTATCTGATCATCCCCTACATCATGCGTACGCGGGTGGATGCGCAGGACTACTTCGAGGACCGCGTCGACATTGCGCCGGCCGAGGCCTGGCTCAGGAAGCAGCGCGAGCGGGGCCGCCGGTTCGGGCTCCTCCATCTGATGGTGGCGGCGGTGGTGCGCACCCTCTCGCAGTGGCCGCGTCTCAACCGCTTCGTGGCGGGCCAGCGCGTCTACGCTCGAAACGAGATCCTGATCTCCTTCGCGCTCAAGAAACGGCTGCACGAGGACAGTCCCGAGACCACGGTGAAGCTGCGTTTCGAGCCGACGGCCACCGTGTTTGAGGTGGCGGCGGCCATCGACGGGGCCGTGACGGCCAATCGGGTGGAGCAGAGCCGTAACGAGACCGACCGGACCGCGCGCCTCTTCATGCTCTGCCCCGGCGTGGTGGTGCGTTTCTTGGTCTGGGTGCTCCGCACGCTCGACTACGTGGGGCTCATGCCGGGCGTCATTCGCCGGGCCAGCCCGTTCCACACCAGTGTCTTCGTCACCGACATTGGCTCGCTCGGCATCAAGCCCATCTACCACCACCTCTACGACTTCGGCACCACCTCGATCTTCATCGCCTTTGGCGCAAAGGAGGAGGAGCACATCCTCGACGAGGCCGGCCGGGCGGCGGTGCGCCGATCGGTGGGGCTCAAGATCGTGAACGACGAGCGGATCTGCGACGGCCACTACTACGCCAGTGCGTTCAAGTACACTCTCAAGCTGCTCCTGCACCCCGAGCGACTGGAGGTGCCCCCGGAGCGCGTGGTGGAGGACGTCGACTGAGATCTCCTCAGCAGCCGTACGGTAGAGCCCTTGGTCCCCTGCAGCGCTAGGCCGGCGGTCGGGGCGCCAACGCCTGTGGACGGGTCCTCGCCGCAGCGCAGGTTCTGGGCGGGCGGCGCCGGCCGATGTGTTCAGGGCCCCGCAGCGGTCGCGGGTTGCGCTGGACCTTCGAACACCTTGTCTAGGGCGGAACTGGCCATCCGGCCGCTTCGGTAGCGGGCCACAGCGTTGCCACGAACCGGCGACCGGTGACGCCGTCGGAGCGTGCCGAGAGGAGATAGAGCAGCGGTGGGACGACGATTGCGGGGTCGAGGAACGCGGCGAGGAGCGCTTCCGGGGTGTCCGCCGGGATCATCCCGGTTCGGGTGGCACCGCCGGGCAGGAGCACGTTCACGGTCACGCCGGTCCCGGCGAGATCCTGGGCCCATATCACCGTCGTGGACTCGAGCGCCGCCTTGGAGGGCCCGTACGGTGAGAAGCCGGGGCGCCGCATGGTCTCGTGGTTGATGGAGACGTTGATGATACGTCCCCACCTCGCGGCCAGCATGGGGACGACCGCGGCGCGCGCCATGAGGAACGGACCGTTGACGTTCGTGTCGACGAGGGTGCGCCAGGCGTTCACGTCGGCCTGCCAGAACTTGGGAGGCTCGACCAGGAAGCGCTCCGAGAGCGTGCGCATGCCGCGTCCTGCGTTGTTGACCAAGGCGTCCAGCCTTCCGAAGCGAGAGAGCGTGGACTCGACCACCCGGTGGCAGTCCTCGGGATTCGTGACGTCGGCCCGCATCGTGGTCACCCGATCGGGGGCGCTGGCTGCGAGCCGCTCGAGCTCCTCTGGCGTTCGAGTAGCTGTGCCGACCACTCGGCAGCCGGCCGCGGCAAGGCCCTTCGCCATGGCGAGGCCCAGGCCGCGACCAGCACCGGTCACGATTGCCACGCGCTCAACCAGGTCGGGGTAGGCAGCCGTTCTCCCTCCGTCGTCTTGGCGCATGGTCGGCCGTGCCGACCCGTGCCCGGGTGCAGGGATGACATGGTGGCCCAGCCGTACCGCTGGCGCCATGGCAATGAGGAGCGTGAGGGGTCGCAGGGGGGAAGCGTACCGGCGCCCGCGGGGCTCGCCCTTGCGCCGCACGCGGTCGGCCAGGGAAGGCAGGGGGCGGGCGCGAAAAGTCCCAGCTCGTGCGAGGGCAGCGCCAAAGCAGCAGCGACGACGAGAGCGGCCCGAGCTGCCGGGCAATATCGAGCGGCGGCTGGGCCGTCAGGTGCTGGACGGGGGCTTCGGGGAGCCGGGCGGGAACTTGGCCTCGGTCGTGGCCGGGCCATCGTGTGGGGCGGACCCCTCCGGTGGGCTCTGGTGCCTGGGGCGGGTCCCGATGAGCCAGGCCGGATTCATGGGGTACTCGGCGGGATCGAAGATCACCCAGTACAGGTGCCAGACCAGGATGGCCAAGGTGGCCAGCACTGCCTCGTAGAAGTGGATGACCTGGGCCACGTCGTTCCACACCTTGGGCAAGAACCGCAGCATCGCCTCGGTGAAGATCAGCATCACGCCGGTGAGGGCCATGACCACCGAGCCCCACAGCAGCGCCCAGTACTCGGCCTTCTCCGCGTAGTTCCAGCGGCGTGGGGGAGGCGGCGAGGCGGAGAATCCGAGGTTGAACGAGACTTGCGCCAGAGCATCCCGCAAGTCCTGCCTCGAGAACCACAGTGCCCGGGCATAGGCCCGTCCGGCCGGCGTGGCGACCAGTGAGACTGCGTGCACAAGGAAGAAGGCAACGAACGCCCACCCGAAGATCCGGTGGAGCAGGGCTCGCACCGCGTTCCCGTCTGGCAAGAGCCTGAACGGTGCGCTGAAGAACGCCTCGGGAAAACGGTGTACGAAGCCGGTATAGGCCAAGCCTGCGAAGAGGATCATCAGCAGCAGATGCTGCCACTTCAGGCCGCGGGAGAGCCGCAACTCGGCGCCCCCCTGGGCACGCGCAGCGCGGACGTGATCGTACGCCTTGCGGGCATAGTCGAGCGTCACGAACAGCGCCATGCCGCCGATGGTGATGGCGATGAGCACGATGTAGATGGTGGCCACCAAGTTCACCACCCAGGGCTTGTCCTCGTGACGCCCAGCCGGCGCGTGGATCTTGAAGAACTCAGCCCCCAGCCGCGTGCCGATCCCGGGGTGGCACTTGCCGCAGGTCTGGGGCAGCACCCTGGGGTTCACGGAGGAGAGCGGATCGCTGGCTGGCAGGATGTCGTGGGCGCCATGGCAGGAGGCGCAATTGGCCACGGTGGGGTTGCCGCCCTTGAGGGCCAGGCCGTGAAAGCTGTCGGAGTAGGTGCTCACCACGTTCGGGGGGAGCCGGTATTGGGTGATGATGCGCTGGGCCGCGTGGCACTGGGCGCAGGTGTTGGGGACGTTGGCCGGCGAAACGCGCGACTCCGGAGAGCGCACGGCGGCGATGGAGTGCTCGCCGTGGCAGTCGGTGCACACCGGCGCGTCCCGGATACCCTGCGAGAGTGCCTGGCCGTGGATGGAGCGCCGGTAGGTGCGTTCGACGTTCTCGTGGCAGCGCCCACAGGTCCCGGGGACGTTGCGGAAGAAGAGCTTGGATTCGGGGTTGGTGGAGCGGTGCAGGTCGTGCGAGCCATGGCAGTCGGTACAGATCGCGGCGTTCAGGATCTTCCTCTCCACCGCCAGGCCGTGGACGCTCGACTCATAGCTGCCCACCGGGTTTCGCTGGCGCAGGTTGAAGCGCAGCATCTCGGCCACGCGGGAGTGGCAGCGGGCGCAGGTGGCAGGAACATTGCTGCGGTGGACCGGGGAGGCGGGGTTGCGCGAGTCGAGTAGGGTATGGGTGGCGCCGTGGCAGTCCTTGCAGGAGGCGGCCTCGTCGACGCCCCGGTGCACCGCTTGGCCGTGGTCACTCCCCAGGTAGATGTCCGTCTCGAGCCTGTGGCACTGGGAGCAAGCTACAGGCCTTGCCCGGAAGCCGGCCGGGTGGGGTACCTCTACGATGTCTACGTGGCAACTTGTGCAGCGGTTCTTCCCGTGGATGGAAGCCGAGAACTTCGCCTCCTCGACGAGCAGCGAGCGCGGCTTGCCGTCAGGCCCGGGGGGGACCTCGAGTGCCGGGTCGGCGTGGCAGCCGAGGCAGTCGTCGTTGTCGATGGGGGAGGGTGGCGGCCGGTCTGGCGTGTTCGTGGCCGCCGCGGCCGAACCACGGGTGGCGGTGAGGAGCAGCATCACCGCGAGGCGCAGCCCGAAGCACGGTGCGAGGCGCGGTGGGTGATGTGGGCGGGCGGAGGGGCGCATAGGGCTCGAAAGCGCATGATACCCCGGACGGGCTCATGGGGGGGGTGTTGACGGTCTCGACGCGCCCTCGGGATGGCCAGATCGACTCCCGCTTTGCGGCGGGTTTCGAATGGCGGCACTGCGGACGCGGAGTGGAGCGCGTGGGGCCCATCGAACACCGCTTCCGCCCACAAGCCGTGGTGTCATGCTGACGGCCTTGGGCGCCGTGAGCGGGTCAGGGGCGCGGGGTGGGAGCGCGGACCCCAGCCACGCGGGCCGCATCTCCGGGTGTTTGGGGTCGCTGGCGCAGGCGCTGGACAGCGATGACACCTGCCACCACAAGTACGCCTCCGGTGATGGCCAGACTGGGCGGGAACTCGCCCAGGATAGCCCAGGCCAGGACGAGAACGACGGCCGGCACTAGATACAGGAAGGCTCCGGCGGAGCTCGGCGACAGGCTGCTCATTGCGCTCGCCCAGGTCGAGTACCCGACCGCCGTCGGTACCACGCCCAGGAAGAGTGCGGCGAGGCCGTGAGGCCAGGGGGCAACGAGCAGGCGACCGATTGCGCTCGGTGCGAACGGGGTCAACCAGAGCAGCGCCGCGAACACCGTGAACGCGCTGATCTGGAGAGGAGCGTACCGATCCAGGAGCGGACGCTGCCCCATCGAGTAGACCGCTTGCATGAGCGACGCCGCGACCACGATCAAGGCCGGCGGATCGAGGACGAGCGACCCGCCGCGTCCCACCGCGATGAGGGCGACGCCACCGAGGCTCACCATCATCGCGAACAGGCGCCCTGCCGCGAGCCTCTCCAGTCCCAGCGCGGCGCTCATGGTCAACATCCAGATGGGAGCTGACGCGATGAGGAAGGAGGCACTCGCCGCCGGTACTCGCGTCTGGCCCCATGCCAGCGCCAGGTTATAGAGCGCATGCCCGACGAGTCCGAGCCCGGCGAGCGCCGGCAGGTCTCTGGCGCGGGGGGGTGGCATCTTCGTGAGAAGCGCGAAGACCCCGAGCACCAGGGCCGCCGAGAAGAACCGCAGCCAGGCCACCTCTTGTGGTGTGAAACTCCTCACCGCCACCCGGATCGCCACGAACGCGGACGCCCAGCAGATCACGGTGACGCTGGCCATGATGAGTCCGCGTCGCTCGGACCTCCCGCTCGACGGGAAGGTGCCTCCGGGCTCGTCCCTCTCGGTCATGGAAGCGTGATAGCACCCGGGCCCGCATCGAGAACAGCGAAATGATATGATGTGCGAAATCGAGAAAAACGATTGGAGACCAGCGTGGACCTTCGCACCTTGAGGACCTTCCAGGTAGCCGCTCACACCCTGAGCTTCACGCAGGCAGCAGCCGCGCTGAACTACGCTCAGTCGAGCGTGACCGCTCAGATCAAGTCGCTGGAGGAATCGGTGGGGGTCCCGCTATTCGACCGAATGGGGAATCGGCTGCGCCTGACCGAACCGGGCGATCGCCTGCGCGGCTATGCGGATCGCCTCCTCGCTCTGGCAGAGGAAGCACGGGCCGCCGTTCATCGGGGGACAGCCATGGGGGCCTTGACGCTCACCGCGCCCGAAACCGTGTGTACCTACCTCTTGCCGTCCATTCTACGAGCGTTTCGGGAACGTTGCCCCGATGTCGAGGTTCGCTTCGTCCCCCTTCCGGTCCGGGAGTTCAAGCGGTCGTTGCTCGATGGGTCGCTCGACCTTGCTTTCATCCTGGAGGAGAGCTTCGCGAGCGGCGCCCTCCACGTCGAGGCCCTCCGCGAGGAGCCGGTGGTGGTGATCCTCGGGCCGACACATCGGCTCCGGCATCGCGGTTCGCTGGGTGCAGCCGACCTCGTGGGGGAGTCCATCTTCCTGACGGAGCTTGGCTGCAGCTACCGCAACCGATTCGAGCGCGCGCTGATCCGTTCGGGTGCGCATCCCAAGGTCCGCATGGAGTTTCAGAGTATTGAGGCCATCAAGCGGTGCGTGGCCATGGGCCTCGGCGTCGCGGCCCTGCCAGCGCTGGCCGTAGCGCACGAGGTCGAGGAGGGGGACCTCCTGGCGGTGAAGTGGGACGATGGCTCGCTCGACGTGACGACGCACCTGGCCTGGAGCGGAACGCGGTGGGTCCCGCCGGCTTTGGAGACCTTCGTCCAGACGGCGCACGATTGCCTGAAGGCATCCCGGACGACCGTGCATCCGCGTCGGGCCCGCGCTGCCCGGTGAGGGATCCGTGCCTAGTGTCCGCACGCGGGAGGGGCTGCCCTTGCCGCAAGCGAGACCGGGCACGGCAACGGTCCGGGCTCCTGACCCACCGGGTCGAGGTTCGTCATGCACCACCGGCCGCGACCGGGGCAGACGCCCATGGTCTCGGGGTGGGCTTGCCCTGGGCGCGGCGCCATGCCGGGCGAACGAGTGTGTCCACCCGCCCGGGGGGCCGCAGGCTCGTTGGGTGAACCGGCACGGTCTCAGGCGGGCGGCGCCCCCGACTGCCTTGCCTCCCTGAGCATCATCGCCCAGCCGGTCTTCGCGCCGTTTGCGAATCGTACGCCGACGGTGGCCGTGCTTCCCGACCTTGCGATCCAGCAGACCACGCTGCGAAAGGTGACGGCCCGGGTTCCGGCCCCGAGGCGGATGTCAAGCTCGGCGCCCATGACGGCGGGGACCGGGCCCGACCAGGCCAGGCCACACCCGTTCTCGGACACGGAGAACGTGTTCATGTAGGTGGGTCCCGCAGGGCCATGAACGACCGCCGGTATGGTTGCGAGGATGCGCGGGATGCGGGGCTGGTACTTGACTGCCTCTCCCCGTGCCACCGCGAGGAGGCGTTCCAGGGCGCGAAGCCGGATGTCATCGGGAGCGAGCTCGATGCGGTGGACGTTCTCATGGCGGCTGGCGCTTGCGACGCGCCCGGTGATGGTCGCGGCCACGCCGCGGCCGAGAGCGGTGATCCGGGCCGCAACCCGCTGCTGCACGCGTACCGGCTCGGAGGTCTGCAGCACGAGTCGGCGCGAGTCGGCTCGCCAGGCCGCGACGAGTTCGTCGGGGCGCAGAGCCAGGTCGATGGAGAACACCCCTGCGCTCGGGGAAGGCGGCATCCGATGATCCTCGATGGTAAGAAGGGGTCGAACGTGAGCCGGACGCATCAGAGCAGGGTTCGCTGACGGTGGAAAGGTCCTGATGAAGGCGCGGCACCTACCTCGGGTGCCACGCGAGCGCCCGTCTCGAAGCGACTTGAGCGCTCGAGAATGAGCGGATGCAT
>Ga0335071_10002853_pt1 | contig 18355 bp, 16 predicted proteins | sample Lox_Sample_15_FD_206724 | JGI IMG/M metagenome (GOLD analysis project Ga0335071, IMG submission 206724) | Soil microbial communities from Loxahatchee National Wildlife Refuge, Florida, United States - Lox_Sample_1.5 | ecosystem: Environmental > Terrestrial > Soil > Wetlands | place: USA... | reverse complement strand
GAGCGCATCCGTTTCCGTTCTCTGATCGTGTTTATCATTCTCTGGACCGTCGTGGTTTATGCGCCGGCCGCACACTGGGTTTGGGGTGTGGGCGGTTGGCTCCGCAACCTGGGGGCGCTGGATTTTGCCGGCGGAACAGTCGTGCATGTTCTCGCCGGCGTCTCTGCGCTCGGATCAGCCATGGTGATCGGGCGCAGGAGCAAAGGCAGCCATGCAGCCCGTCCCAGCAATGTTCCGTTCGTCATTCTCGGCGCCGCTTTATTGTGGTTTGGCTGGTTCGGCTTTAACGCCGGCAGCGCGCTGGCAATCAACGGCATAGCGGTGAATGCGCTGGTGACCACCAATATCGCAGCCGCCTTTGCTGCCATGAGCTGGATGGTCGTGGACTGGGTCCTCTGGGGGAAACCTTCGGCGACGGGTATTGCCACGGGTGCCGTGTGCGGACTGGTGGCAATCACGCCGGCCGCGGGTTTTGTCGATTCCATGGCGGCCATCATCATTGGATTGCTAGTCGGCTTGATCTGCAACATGATGGTGGTTCTGCTGGATCGCACGGGCCTGGATGACACTCTGGATGTGTTTGCCTGCCACGGCATGGGAGGGATTTTCGGCGCAATCATTACAGGAGTTTTTGCGCAAAAGCTGATCAACCCGGGAGGTGCGGACGGACTTCTGTACGGTAATCCAAAGCAGTTGCTCATTCAGATTGCGGCCGTGGCAGCCACCGCGATCTGGGGCTTTGTGATGTCGGTCGTGCTGCTCAAGATCATCGATTGGGTTATGGGACTTCGCGTGACTCCGGAAGAAGAAGAGGTGGGACTCGATCTTTCGCAGCACGGCGAAACCGCATATAGCATTGACTAGGAGCCTGTCCCTACCAGATCCAATTGGGATTGGACGCCATCCGTCGCTCTGTCTCGGCGTACAGCCGGTCTTCGAGATTTTTTGCGACATAGAATCGCGGAAACAGCAAGTCCTCTTCGGAAGAAATCAGCCCTTCTTCCGTTGCGATCCGTGCGACATCGGTGTGCGGGTAAATCCGGATTCCTATGCTTATTTTCAGCATGTCAAGATCGAGAGATTCCGCGAAATCCAGGCTCGTTTTGGCGGATTCCATCGTCTCGCCCGGCCCGCCGAGCATGAGAAATCCCGTTCGGCGGATATCGTGCTGGCCAAGCAATTCGGAAGCGCGACGCACTTCATCCGGCCGGAAATGCTTGCGCATTCGGTGCAGCATGCTCTCCGCGCCGCTTTCGAAGCCGATGCTGACCTCCGTGCATCCCGCCCTGGCCAGAATTTCGATCAGGTCGGGCGCAAGGCCTCCGGGGAAGAGGATACATCTCCAGCGGATATCGAGACCGGCGGCGATTATCTGGGAGCACAGCTGCGTGGCGTAAAAAGGGGGAAGATTGAACGTGTTGTCTACGAAATAAAAGCGATGGAATCCCACTTCGGTCCACCGCGTCATCCACGCCACGATCGTTTCGGGAGACCGCCAGCGCACGGATTGGCCTTCAATGGTGGGTGTCGAGCAGTAGCTGCAGGACATTGGACATCCGCGCCTCGACTGGATTGGGACGGGGGCATCCTTTGCACCGGAGAGAGTCCGAACCAGGATTGCCGGATCGGGCAGCGCCAGAGAGTCCAGGTTCTTGATGAATGTGCGCCGTGCGGGCGCGGGAGCTCCTTTGCGGAAGAGCCCGGGAACGGATTCGAGCGGCTCTCCTGTGGCCAGCCGCCGAAGCAGTTCTGCAAACACTGCTTCACCCTCACCCTGGATCCCCATGTCGGCGCCAAGGTAATCCAAAATCTGCCGGGGAAGAATGCTGAATCCCGCCCCTCCAAGAATAATGGGAGCGTCGGTTGCTGCTTTGCACCAGAATACGGCATCCCGCGCCTGATCCAGAAGAAACCTGGGATTGCGCATCCTCTGATCGTCGATATTCCGTACGGATATCCCGATCGATTCCGGACTGAACTCATGAATCGCTTTTTCTACCGCGGCCTTGGGATCTTTTTCGACGAGGAAATCCAGAAGGCGCACTTGGTGACCGGTGCCCTCGGCTGCTGTCGCAACAAGAGCGAGCCCCAGCGGAGGGACCCGTATGTCAACGTCTTCCCGGTTGCCGGAGATCAAAAGAACTCGCATAAGAGCTTCTAATCTTTTGTTACAGGGAATTCCAATCTCGCAGCCAGACGCTCAACCAGCGGCCATTGCGTATTCTTGAGTTTTTTCTTTCCTTCGCACAGGGGAAAAAACTGGGCCCGGTCCACTTCAGGAAAACTCTGGATCCGTCCCGATCCCGGAGGCCACTGCATTTCGAAGAGGTTGCTCCGGACAGGCTGCGAGGGATCGTGGTCGCCTGCGAATGCCCATCCATATACGACTTTGCCGCCTTTTTGAACGATGGAACCAAGCTCGAGATAAGGGCCGTGCGGTTTGATGCCGGTTTCTTCCTCGAATTCACGGACGGCAGCGTCATGGAGGTCTTCGCCGGCAGGAGGCTCACCTTTTGGAATTGTCCAATACCCTTCGTCTTTCTTTTGATACAAAGGTCCGCCCGGATGCGCCAGAAAAACCTGCAATTCCCCGTCTCGGAAGCGATACATCAACAGACCCGCACTGACACGTGACCTCATGTCATCAATGTAGCACCTATTTTGGCGTCAGGTCTGGAAAATTTAGTTTTCGCGGAGGCATCCGCCGCATACAAAACCAAATTTTCCAGGCCTGACCGCGAGATTGATTGAAATATTTGCGGGAACAAACTAGGCTCTTGAGGTTATTCGTGGAAGTGTGAACTCACACGCTATTGCGAGGAGCACCGAATGGTTTCTTTCCCCGGGATTGTGTGGCGCAAAAGCGCGCGGGCGGGGCTGTGGATTCTGATCAGTTTGTTCGGAGCCGGGGCTCTAAGTGCGGTCGCTTTGCGCAGAAATGAACCGATCAACGCGATGTGGATCATCGTTGCGGCGGTCTGCGTCTATGCGGTGGCCTATCGCTTTTACAGCCGATTTATTGCCTTCAAAGTCGTTCAACTGGACGATATGCGCGCGACGCCCGCGGAGAGGCTCGAGGATGGGCGGGATTTCGTGCCGACGAATAAGTGGATCCTGCTCGGTCACCATTTCGCCGCCATCGCGGGGCCTGGCCCCCTGGTGGGGCCAACGCTGGCCGCGCAGCTGGGTTATCTGCCGGGGACCCTCTGGCTGATTTTCGGCGCCGTTCTCGGAGGGTGCGTCCAGGATTTTGTGATCCTGTTCGCATCCATGCGCCGCAACGGGAAATCGCTGGGCCAGATGGCCAAAGAAGAGGTCGGCCCGGTTGCAGGATTTACGGCACTATTCGCGGTTCTATCGATCCTCGTAATAATTCTGGCCGTCATTGCGCTTGTGGTTACCAACGTCCTCAAAGCGAGTCCGTGGGGAACGTTCACTCTTGCAATGACCATACCGATCGCGCTGTTGATGGGAGTGTATCTGAGGTTCCTGCGTCCTGGGAAGGTACTGGAGACTTCTCTTCTGGGCTTCGTCCTGGTCATGGCAGCGGTCGTCGGCGGTCAATCCGTGGTTCAGGTGCCCTGGCTTGCTTCGCTGTTCACATTCGATGCGCGCCATCTCGTGTGGATGATCGTCGCTTATGGATTTGCGGCTTCCGTTTTGCCCGTGTGGTTGCTTCTTGCGCCACGCGATTATCTGAGCACCTTCATAAAACTCGGTACCATCATCCTCCTTGCCTTGGGCATACTGGCAGCTAGACCCACACTTGCGATGCCCGCATTGTCACGCTTTATCGACGGAACCGGACCGGTTTTTGCCGGCAAGATATTCCCTTTCGCATTCATCACAATTGCCTGCGGCGCGATTTCAGGATTTCACGCACTGGTCTCCTCAGGGACAACGCCGAAGCTGATTACCAGGGAAGGGCAGGCGCGAATGATCGGCTATGGCTCGATGCTTATGGAGTCGTTTGTCGGAATTATGGCCATCATTGCTGCCTGCGTCCTTCAGCCGGGAATATATTTCGCCATCAACAGTCCTGCCGGTATCGTGGGCGCGAATCCTGTCGCGGCGACGACCACTATATCCTCCTGGGGCTATCCGGTCACTCCGGCGGATATGCAGCAATTGACGCGTGTCGTGGGGGAGCAGACCATGTTTTCCCGGACGGGAGGAGCTCCGTCTCTGGCGGTCGGCATGGCGCATATTTTCGCACGGACTCTCGGCGGGGACACCTTCACGGCGATCTGGTACCACTTTGCCGTTATGTTCGAAGCGCTTTTCATACTTACGCTCCTCGATGCAGGCAGTCGTGTCGGCCGATTTCTTCTGCAGGATCTGCTGGGACACCTTTGGAAACCTCTGGGCCGAACGAGCTGGTATCCCGGCGTGATTTTGTCCAGTGCCCTCATTGTGGCCGCGTGGGGCTACTTTCTATATCAAGGAGTGCTGGATCCCCTTGGAGGAATCAACAGCCTCTGGCCCCTGTATGGAATCGCAAATCAGCTGCTGGCTGTGGTTGCGCTCTGCGTCGCGACCAGCATCCTGATAAAAATGAAAAAGGCGCGATACGGCTGGGTGACGATCCTGCCGATGCTCTGGCTGGTGACGATCACGATGACAGCCGGCTGCCAGAAGATTTTCCACAGCGATCCGCGGATCGGGTTTCTTGCCGAGGCCAGCCGACTGGAAAACACGATATCGGGCGGCATTGTTTCTCCTGATAAGATCGCCACCGTTCAAAGACAGATTTTCAACAACCGGTTGGATGCTGTTGTCACGGCGCTCTTTCTCACCATGGTGCTTGTCATCCTCATCGACTGCACCCGCGAATGGCTGGCGATTCTGAGCCGTCGCAAGCTCCCTGTGTTATGTGAGGCGGAGTATAAGCGCACAAATTATGAATAACGACATCAATCCCGAATCAGCAGGATTTCAATGAGACTCTTGCGAAAATGGTGGCACATCCTTGAGCGCATAATGGGAGAAGGAGAGTACCTGCGGTATTGCGAGCACGTCAGATTGAGACATCCGGAGCGACCGATCCCCACACCCTCGGAGTTCTACGTGAGCCGGCTGAACGAAAAATACTCGCGTCCCAACCGCTGCTGCTAATGTAATAACGGTTGTGTGGATCAGCGGGGAGGCTGAAAATAGTCGGCGAGCTCCAGCAGGTTGCGGATGATCAGATCGCACCCGGCGGCTTCCAGTTCTTCTTTCGGGCGAAAGCCTCCCAGAACGCCACACGTGGCGATGCCCGCTGCTTTCCCTGCCTGGATATCCACGGGGCTGTCTCCCACCATCGCCGTTTCTGAAGCCGCCGCCTTGCAGGCGCGCATCGCCAGATACAGCGATTCGGGGTCCGGCTTTCTCTTCGGAACGCTATCGCCGCCCAGGATGATAGTGAATTTGTCCCCGATGCCAAGCCCTTCCAGGATACGCCGGGAAAATTTTTCGGGCTTGTTGCTCACGACCGCGAACCTGGCCCATGGAAGCCGGGCCAGTCCTTCTTTCACGTGAGGGAGCAGGCGTGTCCGATCGAGCAGATGTTTTTCGTATTCCTCCCGGAACAGACTCATCCCTTCCTGAACCATTCCCTCAGCCGGCTCGATTCCGGTCGCGGTCTTCAGGGACCGCTCGATCAGCTTTCGCATGCCTTCGCCGACAAAATCGACGATGAGTGATTCCTTCAACTGCGTCAGGTTCATGCGCGCATGCACGAGGTTGAGAGAGCGCGTGATGTCGGCCTTCGAGTCGATCAGGGTCCCGTCCAGATCAAAAAGGAACAGGCTGCAAGGCCGTTTTTCAAAAGGCTTCATTTAGCCACCCAGAAGCATCAGGATATGTCCCAATTCCTGCAGTATCAGAGATTCCATCGCCAATTTACAGGCGCGCGGACTGCCCGGCAGACAAAAAATGATCCTGCCTTTGATGGTGCCGGCCAGCGCACGGGAAAGCATCGCCGCGCTTTTTACTTCGGCGTAACTGAGCAGCATAAAAAGCGAGCTGAATCCCGGCAGTTCTTTGTCGAGCATCGGGCGAACGGCTTCCACCGTGACGTCCAGCGGTGCGAGCCCTGTTCCGCCCGTGGTCACGATCGCTTGAATCTTTTTATCGCGCACAAGCTCCCGTAATGTTGCGCGCAGGACGCTGCGGCTGTCGGGAATCACTTTCCGGACGACGACATGATGGCCGTTTTCTTCCAGCAATTTCTGGATGACATCTCCCGATTTGTCCGTGTCCATCGATCGGGACATGGAAAGAGTGATAACGGCGACCCCGGCGGTGAGCCCCGATTTCTTGCGATGCTCCGCGACAGAATCTGCAAGTTTGCGACCAGCCATGTCGATAGTCCTCCTGCATTTCACCAAAATTGAGGGGCATGATGCCATGTCATGGAAAGCTTTTCAAAGGCGATTTTGTTCTCTTCATCCGTTAAATCGAGCGAGATATGCCTCGTGCGCCGTCGAGCGTTTCTCAGACTATGCCCCAGGGATCAATTCCAACGCCGCCGTTACGGCTTCCTCGGCAGTCCTCGCGTAGATGATCGGGAGCGTCGCTCCCCCCGGCGGGATCAGATCCCATGTGTCCAGGCCGACGACGGGCGTGTGGCATTTCAGCGCCAGGGCTATTTCGGAAAGCGTTCCGTAGGATCCGTGAATGGCAATAATAGCCTGGCTAGTCAGGACGTTGATGGCATTGCGGGCGTTTCCAAGGTCCGTGACGATCGGGATGTCTATGAAGGGGTTCGCCTCGCTTGCGCTTGCGCCCGGCAAGATACCGATTGTTATGCCGCCGGCCTCCCTGGCGCCTTTCGCGGATGCTTCCATGACTCCGCCTTTTCCTCCGCAAACCAGGATGGCCCCTCTCTTGCCTATCAGATAGCCTACTTCGCGGGCCAGGTTATACACTTCGGGCAGGCAAAGCGCGGGGCCCATGACGCCTATTCGAGGCTTCTGCCTCAGTTCCATGAGATGACTCCGATCGTGGCTAAATGCTCTTGTCGCCATCATACAACCAAATGCGCGGATCTAATAGAGATTCTCAATTCCAGATTCCCAAATCTCCAGAATCTGGAATCGAGAATTGAGAATTGAGAATCGAGAATCTGGAATCGAGAATTGAGAATCTGGAATCGAGAATTGAGAATCTGGAATCGAGGCCCTGGATTTCTAAAGATTTCTTGCGCTTGGAACGAATAGTACATAGGCAGGATTTTATTTGAACAGGTGTACCTATGTGCGCAGTCAAGGCTCCAATGCCGTTTCCGATCAACAAGGGGTTCGATATCCCGAGCATTCCCCTTATTTTGATCAGAATCATTCAGACACTGGACGCCGATACCAGCACGGCAAGGGAGCTGGAAGAACTCATCCTGCACGACCCGGCTCTTTCCGCGCGTATTCTGCGGCTGGCTAATTCCGCGTTTTATTCGTTTCGCGCCCGGGTAAAAACGATCTCGCACGCGATCACGCTCCTCGGGATGAACCTGGTGACGAGCCTTGCGATCGGTATCAATATCTTCGACACGTTTACCAAGGGGGCCAGGGGCGAGGCGGCGCACATCAATCAGTTGTGGACGCATTCGTGCGGTGTTGGCGTGCTTGTTAAAGAAATCTGGACCCGGCGGAGAGGTGTGGCTCGGGAAGGGGAGTTTGCGTTTCTTTGCGGGCTACTGCACGATCTGGGCAAAGCCGTTCTGTTCAAGACATACCCTGGACACTACGGAAATATTTTCGCGATCGCGAAATCCAACGAGGATCCCGCGATCTCGTCGTATGAAGTCGAGAACTATGGTGTGGATCACGCCGCGATCGGGGAAGTGCTTGCAAAGCAATGGGGATTTCCGCCGGAACTTGTGAGCGTCATTCGCCGGCATCATGATCCGCTGGCCTTGGACATCCCCATGGTCAACGCGGTGATGGTTGCCGATCTGGTGGCCAAGGAACTCAAGATCGGCTATGATGGCGACGATGGCCTGAACGAAGGGTTTTCCAGACTGAATTCAAAATTGGAAATATCGGAACAAGAATACGCGCACCTGAAAGAATTTGCGGATCGCGAACGCGAAAACATCGAAGGATTTTTCAGAATCTCCTCCTGATATGGAGTCGAGGCGCTCATGGAGATAGAGGACAAAATTCGCACCCAGATCGAGGCTATCCTGGTGAATGATGCCAGGAACTACAGCGAGATCAAAAAAATGGCCGAGGACGACGAGCCGCTGGATGCCAGTTTGCCTACCGAAGAAAGGAACCTCTATCACCGGATCATCAACAGCTACCGGAATGCCGTCAGCGAGGTGAACAAGCTGCTCGAAGAGAGCATCGGATCGCTTTCGGGTTTTTACCGGATCGTGGAGAGCATCAAGGAAAAGGAGGATTTCCAGGAGATATGCTCCCAGATCGTGGATTGCATCCTGCAGGATTTCGGCGCCGATTACTGCAGCCTCCTGTTCCCTGAAAGCGGGAGTACCCTGTGCCTCGAGGGGATCCGGGAAGAGCGCAAGTTCTTACGGATTCATTCCAAAACCAGCCTGCTGGGAAGCCGGGAATTCGAGCAGCAGCTGACCCGCATGGCCGAAACAAGCGGCGATTGTCTGAACATCGAGGATATTTACAAAGAATCGAGTTTCAACGCCGTGGATTTCCCCGGAGTTGTGCGCTCGGTCCTCTGTCTGCCTATGTTCCTGCATGGCGCCGCGACCGGTTTCCTTGTCCTGAGCCACTCGCTGCCCAGTTACTTTCATGAAAACCACATCCGCGTGCTGAAAATCCTCGGCAGTTTTATCGCTCATTTGAGGTTGCTGCACCAGGGAGGCGGCGTTGCGCCTCTTATGACGCCGCAAGCCCGATCCGGCGAAGAAGTCGACGAAGAAGCAGACGCATATTCCGTTGTATTGATGGAGTTCGATACGCAGGACAACTACGGCCGCCGGATTCCGCTTCCGAGAGAGACCGTTCGGGAAATACGCGTGCGATTGCAGCGCGCTCTCGAAACGAGAGAATCCATTCTCTTTTACGGGGAAAGGGATCTCCTGGTGCTGATGCCGCGCGTAACCTCCGAGCATCTTCCGGCGCGAATCCGCGGACTGCGCGAGATATTCCGCTCCTGGCAGTTCGAATCCCGCGAAGATCGGGCCAATGTCAGGATGAATCTGGGATACTCGGTGTGTGAAGGGGAAGAGGATCTTTCCAGGACCCTGGAAGTTGCGTCCCTGGTCATGCATCCGGATTCCGATGACGAACCGCAGGTCCCGCAGGAATCCTGATTCGAAAATCAGCCGCAAAATTTTTCGAGAACCGGACGAAAAGCCGAAGAGCCGGCTAAAATCCGGCGCGAGATGCGATGGACCCTCTCTTCTTCCGTCTCATTGGAGTGGGGAAGGGTTTCGGGCCGATTATTCAGGATACTGCTGAGCCGGACCATGTGCACCATTTCGTGCGTCAATATATAGACCAGAAACGGGTGGAGATTCCGGAGCAGGTGTTCGCGCCTGGCTGCGGCTAGGATACTTCGGTCATTGAGTTCGATGCGATAGAAGTCGAACGGCCGATGGATATGAACTCGCTGCAGGCACCGGACGCGTGCCAGGGTCGGGCCGGGCAAAGGCTCCCATCCGTGGTCGACCTGCGTCAGCAAATCGTATCGCAGCTGCTCCCAGCGGAACGGAGGGATGCAGTAGTAGCCTGCCGTGCGGTCTTCCGCCTCGTCGAGGGCCCGGAATACCATATCGCGCTGCGGAGCTGAAAACGGCACGACTCCCCCCTAGTGAATCAGGATTTGTTCTCGGAGCTGGTCGTAGTAGTGGTGGATTCTGTTTTTGTCTCGGATGCTTTTTCAGAAGTGCTGCTGGTTTTTGGCTTCTCGCTCGGTCCGCTCGAGGAACGACGGGCGTAATCGGTGAGGTACCATCCGGATCCCTTGAGCTGGAAACTGGATTGGCTGATTAGCTTTTCCACCTTGCCCTGGCAGAATTTGCACTTGGTCAGAGGCTCATCGGTGATCTTCTGGAAAGCTTCGAAAACCTCACCGCATTTTGAGCATTGGTACTCGTATATCGGCACTATAAACACCTCCGTGCTGTTGACGTACCAAAATATAATCCCGCGACGAGCCCCAGTCAAACGCGCGGCCATAAAAAACCATGGAACACACTGTCCACCGGCTGCTTCCGGGTTATTGGTCCACGAATTCGGCGCGAATCGTATTTGGAATGATTTTTGCCGCAAAAGCGCGATCGAAAAGCTCCTGCACGGCCTTGCGCCCTTCGGCTCCGTAATCCAGCGTCCTCTCGTTGACATACATGCCGATGAAACGGTCCGCCGTTTTCGTATCGAGGTCGCGTGCAAACTGCATCGCATAGTTCAGGGCTTCCTGGCGGTGATCCAGGGCGTACTGAATGCTCTCTTTCAAAAGGCGCGAGATTTCCCGGATGTCATCCATGCCGAGATCCCTCCTTACGACGTTTCCGCCGAGCGGCAGCGGAAGGCGCGTAACGCGGTACCACCATTCCCCCAGATCCACAATCTTATGCAGCTGCTGGCTGGCATAGGTGAGCTGGCCTTCGTGTATGATGAGGCCCGCATCGACCGATCCTTGCTGAACCTCGTTCATAATCTGATCGAACGGGATGACCGCCGCTTCAAACTCGGGTTGAAACAGCTTGAGCGCCAGGTAGGCCGTCGTCAGAGTGCCGGGAATCGCGATCTTTTTCCCGCGCAGCGAATCCTGGCTCCAGGGCTGGCGGGCGACAATCATCGGACCATACCGGTCCCCCATGCTGGCACCCGAGGGGAGCAGCATGTATTTGTCCGCGATATACACATATGCGTGGAACGAAATCGCGGTGATTTCGTACTCCCCGTTCAGCGCTTTGCGGTTGAGCGTTTCAATGTCCTGCAGCGTGTGCGTGAAATGAAACTTACCTGTGTCGAGTTTGTCTTTCGCGAGCGCGTAAAACATGAACGCGTCATCGGAATCCGGACTGTGTGCGATTCGTATATCCATTTCTACCTTTCCTTCATTTCGGGTGGCCGAAAATCACGGTGCGAAAAAAAGTTACCAGGGCTTTTTTGCGGATGCGGTCCCGCGCATGAAGCGGAATGAGGCGCTTCAATGGCCAACGAAGCAGAGTCATTTCATATTCCATGGTGAACCCGTGACCGCACAGATACCAGGAGTACAGGAGCCCGAACAGCAAGCCAGGCGGGAGAAATCCCCCTCCCCGGTTGATTGTGATCCTGTAGATCCGCGTATCCGACGGGTCCGGCGTCATTCGGGCCATCCGGAGGTATGCAGCTAATTGCGAATCCGAGAGGAAGCATTGCCTTTCGGAGGCGTGTCTGAGGACGATTTCGTAACATCGGGCGCCGTGCTGTTCCGTCCATCGGCGTTTCTCGATATACCGTCCCAGCAGGGATTCTCCCAGCGCGACCAGCAGATCCTCCCTCAGCCTCGATGGATCCTGCAATAAATCTTCATGCAGCTTGATATACCGGTCATCCGGGTCATAATAGCCGAGAATATTATCCAGGTCGGTGCTGCGGTTCCAATTTTTGTTCGTAATAACGGAGACTCCCCGGAAAAATTGCAAATGAGAGGGGCGGATATCGCGGTTTTCCCAGATGACCTGCAAGAGAAAATCCTTTAGTTTTGCGGGGCGGAAAGTTTTGTGTTTGAGGGCTTCCTTCATCGAGTTCAGATAATCGCAAAGCAGCATGCCCCGATTTGAGCCTGCGGCTTCTCCCATTCTCTCTTTCGTTTGCCTGATCGGGTGGGTTCGCAGAGCCGTCGGACGCTTCAGGGCGTACCCTTTGTCCCCTTTCAGGTGTCTGTCTGCATAAAGCAGCGTCTGAATTGCGAGGCTGAACCGACTCGCGTCGTGATGAATGACACGGGACTTGGTCTGGTATTCGGGGGAAAAGAGAGTGGCTTCGATGGGCTGAACCCCCATCGCTTCAACCTGTGGCCGATCCAGAAAAATGGGGCTCTTTCCTTCCAGGGCGTAATTGCGAAGGATATTCCCGGGGATGTATTCGAGATTGGCGCTCAAGACAATGTCGATTAATCCTTCAATCCCCTGCGGTATATTCCGGTCATACGCTTCAATCAATTCCGAGACCAGGAATCCGCGCATCTGGTTTCTTGGCGAGATGTCCGTCTCCCCTTCCTGTGCCCACGAATTTGCGCCCAGCACCTTCAGTGCGCTGCGGTTGGCTCGGATTGCAGCCACGATCGGCTCCAGCTGAAGCAAAGGAATAATGCTGGTGTACAAGCTGCCCGGGGCATAAATGATCAGGTCCGCATTGCGGATCGAATTTCGAACGGCGGCGCTCACATCGGGCTTGTCTGCGAATTCGACAAATACGCGATCTACCGGAGAATTGCGCCTCGCTTGGGACAATTTGCTCTGTCCATAGACTTCCACTCCGTTAGCATAGCGGATTTTCAGCTGGCCCGGGGCGCCGGTCGCCGCGTGAATGCGTCCTGCAGGTGCTCCGATGAGATCCGCAATGCGGTCGATGCCGCTTTGTATTTCGCGCAGTCTGGGGGGACGATCCGTTCTCCCGCCGGCGGCCCCCAAAATGGCAGATGTGATCAAAAGATTGCCCAGCGCGTGTCCAGCGGGGAAGATCGTCGGCCCAGGCCCTCGAGGCGAGATATATTCCCCGAGCTCGCAGAACGCAGCCGCCAGAATTTTTGGACAGGCGCTCCGCAGATCGGGGGATGCTGCGAGCACCGGATTGACGACCGATTTGAAGTTTGGCTCCTCTTCGCGAAAGCGATGATTGAACAGGCTGTGGAGAAACCTGATCAGGTCCAGGGCGCGCTGCCCATGGAGGCAATACTTCCGCTCCAGGTTCGCAACAAGAACCGAAGAGAGCAGGAGTTTCCTCAGATCTCCCACGCCGATCAGCGGAAGTGATTTTAAAAGCCGCCCGGTGGATCCGCCGTCGTCCGTTGTGCACACGACAAAGCTCACATTAGGAAACTCCTGCTTCATGCCGACCATCGGCTTATCCGGCCAATCGGGCATTTGCGAATTCCCTCCTGCAATCGTCGACAGCCCTGTGCCTCCCCCGAGGATAACGACCCGAGTATCCCGGTGATCGTGGCGGAGTACTTGTTCCGCCAGTCGCTCGATTTCCTGTGGTGCATTCGAAGCCAGCGCTCCGGTGAGAAGATAGTCCACCAGGTGCTCGATGGGCGTTCTCAGGGGATCCGGTTGCCAGGATACCGTTCTGTGCGGCTCAGCCAACAGGTTTTTCGAAGGTCTTCCCGGCATGATTGAATTGAGGAACCTACAGAATGCCTCTCTTGAAGGCGTAGGAAACTGCCTGCGCTTTGCTGTGCAAATCCAGCTTCACAAGAATATTCTGAATGTGATTTCTGGCTGTAAAATGGCTGATGTTGAGTTTTTGCGCCAGATTTTTTGTGGAGAGCCCTTCCGCAAGCAACGTCAGCACTTCTATTTCTCTGTCGGACAGAGAAGCGGCCGCTTTTTCCATGGAGGCCAGCTTGACTGCAGCGGAACTCCTCAGCGCCGATTTGGCAGAAGATAACTCCTTCGTCATGAAGCCGTGCGCTTCCAGGTACTCCAGGAATTTTTCAAGCGCCTGCTCTTTCCTTTTCTCTTCCGTCACATCGCGCAGGATGTGCGCCAGAAAAGGCTCCTCGCCATCGGCAGGCGATAGGGTGCTGACGTTCAACCAGAGCGGCCTCTGGTCTTTTCCATGGACCAGCATGTCAAAATTTTCCTGAGGCGTACCGCTGATTGCATTGGCGTGGATTTTGCAGTTCGGATTGCAGAGGCCTTTGTCTGCGCGGGACTTTCCCGCAACGATGCGGAAGCAATCGTGATTCAGGACGTCCGCTTCCGCGTGCCCCAGAATTTTTTCGGCTCCTTTGTTCCATCGCAGAATGCGTTTCTCGGCATCCACGATAAAAACGCCGTCCGCCGTATTGCAGAGTGTGTCGAAATATTTTTTGTCGCGCATGAGGGCAGTACCTCACAATTGCTGCAGAGCCAATCAAGCAAGCTCCCGCTGCAGCAATCAGGAAGATTTTCTCGCTGCTCAGAAAGGACCGCAATTCGTGCCGCTACTTAATTCCTCGAAATTTGGATTGAAGGATTGCGATCTTTTCCTGGAGCGAAGGTTCGGGCACCTTGGGCGCAGGTTCTGGTTTCTGCTGCAATTCTTCAGCGTTCTCCGGCCTCCGCGGCCCTCTTTTCCGGAAGGGTCGGCGGCCATTCTGATTTCTGCCCGGTCTCGGCGGCCCGCCCGCGGAGGAGGATCTCTCGGTGGTGACGGAGGTCGAAGCCGCATCGGTCTCGGAGGCCGCTTCCGGAGAAACCCCTTCGGGCCTGCGCGGGAAATTTGGACCCTGCGCCCCGCGCCGCGGCTTCTTTTTCCGCCTCTGTGGCGGAGGCAGCAGTGCCTTCATGGATAAGCCGATTCGCTTGGTTTCCGGTTCGACCGAGATCACTTTGACCTGAACGACATCCCCGACTTTCACGGCTTCCCGCGGGTCGCGGATGAACCGATTGGACATCTGGCTGAGGTGCACAAGTCCATCCTGCCGGACCCCGATGTCTACGAAAGCGCCGAAATTCGTGACGTTGGTTACCGTGCCTTCGAGCGTCATGCCCTGCTGCAGGTCGGACATTTCTCTTACATCCGCGCGGAACTTCGGAATCCTGAAGGTCTTTCGCGGATCTCTGCCCGGCCGAAGCAGCTCTTCCCTGATATCGTGAAGCGTTGGAATCCCTGCGGTCTCCGTAACGAATTCCTCGAGCTTCAGCGAAGAGATCAGGTCCCTGTTTCCGACCAGGGCATTGACTTGAACAGACTGAGCCGCAGCCATTTTCTCCACGATCGGATACGATTCCGGATGCACGGCCGTGCGGTCCAGCGCATTCTCCGCATTGGAAATCCTCAGGAACGCGGCGCATTGTTCGAAGGTATTTTTGTCCATCCCCACGGCTTGTATGATCGCGGTGCGGGACGCAAAAAACCCTTGCGCCGTCCTGGCGGCTACCAGTTTGCGCGCCAGCTTGTCGTTCAGGCCTGACACATATCGCAACAGCGATTCGCCAGCCGTGTTGATGCTGACTCCGACCTTGTTGACACAATACTGAACGGTTTGCAGGAGTCCCCGATGCAGTTCCTTTTGATCCACGTCATGCTGATATTGGCCGACGCCGATCAATTTCGGATCGATCTTCACGAGTTCCGCAAGGGGATCCTGGAGACGGCGGGCGAGGCTCACGGCACAGCGGGCCGAAGCGCTCCATTCGGGGAATTCTTCGCGCGCCAGGCGGGACGAGGAGTAGATGGCGATGCCGGCGTCGTTGACCGCGGCGATCAGGATGTTGCCTAATCCTTCCTCGGTGACGATCTGTTTCAGTGCCGTTTCGAGTTCCCGGGCACTCATCCCGGCTCCGATGGAAATGGCTTGAACTTTATACTTTGCGATCAATTCCCGCAGCACGGTCCGGGCTCTCGCTGGTTCATCCGCCGGTTCCGCTGCAATATCAGCAGCCTCCGAAGCGGGTTCTGCGGCTGCTGAGACCGTCAGAGATTCTATAGCCGGGGCTTCGGTGATGCCGGCTTTCTCCGCTTCGGCGGTTTCGACATGCGGTGGATCGAAAACCGCCGGATCGGGCAATGCTTCTGCGGCCGGTTGTTCCGTCTCTTCGGAAGCGGGCGGATCGGAAGGCGCTTCGAAGCCTGCTTCCGCCGGCATCGGATCAGCGACTGGTTCAGCAGAAAAATTCGCTTCCACCGAAGAGGGTTGCGGTGCAGGCGATTCCTGGGCTTCCATTTCTGCCGGGGCGGCAATTTCACCCGAGGGTTCCGCGACGGCTTTCTCCGCCGGTACTGGCTCGGGTTGTTGCTCCGGCGGCTTGACGGCTGCAGGCTGCGGGGCTTTGGGCGCCGGGCGTTCCGGCGCAGGTTTGAACCGGATCTTCGCTCCTTCGAGGTGCCGACCCGATTCGTCCACGACCGCGACGCTGCAATCATCGCCTTTCCCCCAGTCTATGCCCATGACGACAATGGGCCCGGCGGGAGGCGAAAGCAGCAGGTTCGCGAGGTTCTCCTGAAATACGCGGATCGCTTCCCGGTCTGCCCGTTCCTTCAGTTGCGTGCGGACTTCGGTTTCGATTAGCGGGCGCAGGATGCGGCTATAGCTTTCGCGCGCGGAAATTTCGAGGATGGGGGCAAAAATGGATTCTTTGTCCTTAATGATGGAATTCAGGAGAAAGTCCACCGCTTTTGCATTGTCCCCTTCGATGGACGAAATGAGAATCCCTTCTTTACATCCCCGGCGGATCGCCAGGACGCGGTGCGAAGGAATGGTGGTTACCGGTTCCTTTCGCTCGTAATACATCGTGTACTTCGTTTTCTGGCCGACTTTTGCGGGGACGACGCTGGAGACAAGGCAACCCTCGTTCCACAGCATTTCGCGGAGGGCTTTGCGGTATTCGAAATTTCCCCAAATCCGTTCCGCGAGGATATCGATCGCGCCCTGGAGCGCCTGTTCCTGTGTGGTGACTCCCTTGGCCGGATCCACCGTGACATTGACGTGCTCTTCGAGGCTCCACGCGTCTAGTTCCTGGTTCCAGAAATATTCTGCCAGGGGTTCCAGCCCTTTTTCGATGGCTTCAGCTGCGCGAGTCTTCTTGCGGGGACGGAACTGGTGGTGCAAATCATCCAGTTCGGTCCTGGAGAAGCAGCTCTCGATGATTGCCCGGAGCTCCTCGGTCAGCTTGCCCTGTTCGTTGAGAAGCTTGAGAAGAGCGACGCGCTGGTCGAGAACCTCGCGGTAATGCACCATGCGCTCATGGATCAGGCGGACCTTGGCCTCGTCCAGTCCGCCGGTAGCTTCTTTCCGGTAATGGACGATAAAGGGCCCCGTTGCGCCCTTTTCGAAGAGGGCGATGGTCGCCGCGACAGAGTTTTCGGGTATTGAAGTTTCCTGAACGATTCGACCTATAATAGCAGCATCCATGAGCGTTATTCTTACCGAGGTAGGCCGCAGAATCAACCTGTAAATGCAGATCACCCCGCCGGGCGATGGGTCAAAGTCACCAAATCAACGGATAACGGGCTTAGCTTCTGGAAAAAAACCGGAAAGACAGGACGCCGACTTATTTACAATGCTTCTCGGATAAGCAATCGGCATCCGGAGTTTCAGAATCCGGAAAACGACAGGAAGAATCTTTAATCGTGGTGCATTATAGTTTTAGCTGGCGGCCGGTTTTCTTAGAACGGATAACCCCCAATAGTCGGGATGCCTGGGATTCCGCGTCTGCCGGAATTGCGCTTGTTCTGATTCGTGTTTGTCGGTTGGGATCGGACCTCGCGGAGGTCCCGCTCAGCATTGTTGATTTCGGAGTTTGAAAACTCGATTTCGTTGTAGGCGAACTTCATTGGCTTGATCAGCTCAATATCAAATCGCGTCCCGGGGCTCAGTACCAGGTCGCGGCCACGCGTAAAAAGAACGGTTGCAAGACCGACTGCGGCGCCTGCGCCCGCCCCAATTGCAGCACCCGAACCGTGCCCGGCGATTGCACCGATGATGGCGCCCTGGCTGGTTGTCCCAACGACCGTGCCCGCGTCTTTACCTGTCGACCCGGCCGCTGTCACGGATTCGGTCTTTCGGCTGACGCTTTCGTCTCCGGGACCGTGGAGGCCGCGGAATGTCGCTATAAATTCCCGTCTGACGCCATTGGGAAGAAGGATGTCGTCAAAGCGGACGGCGAGGCGACCTTTCCCCTTCACCTTGCCCGGCCTAACAACTTCGGTCACCGTTCCACGAACGGTGGATCCTTTCGGGATCACCAGCCGCTGCTGGATCCAGATCGGGTACGTCGTGTCGGCATAAAAGACATCTCCGACCTGGCTGTTGTGCGTGTTCAGGTACTCTGTAAGCACAATCGGAATGACGGTTCCCTCAGGGACAACGATTTGCGATTCGGAATATTTTTCCTGTGCCGGTTCCTGCGACGCCCGGATTGAAAGGCCGGATACGGAAAGCACCACCATAAGAAAAGCCGGGAATAGGTTTTTGGTATTCATATGCCGTTCCTTTGCCAGTTCTTTGTTCTCCCTAAACTCCCTAAAATTGGATGGATCCAGGTCCGTATATGTTTCATTTTAGGCAAATTCTATTCCAACTGCAAAAAAACATATGAGCACAGATTTTTGGTTTATTGTCGCTCTGGATAGAATCGCCTATGACTGGTAAGATGGTGGCGGAGCGATCAATCGGAATAATCAGCCTGATTCCGGTCCTGTAATACGGGGACCACCGAGACGGAGTATGATTTCAGACAAAGATGCCGTGT
>Ga0335071_10002852_pt1 | contig 18355 bp, 18 predicted proteins | sample Lox_Sample_15_FD_206724 | JGI IMG/M metagenome (GOLD analysis project Ga0335071, IMG submission 206724) | Soil microbial communities from Loxahatchee National Wildlife Refuge, Florida, United States - Lox_Sample_1.5 | ecosystem: Environmental > Terrestrial > Soil > Wetlands | place: USA... | reverse complement strand
GAGCGTCAGCCGCAGGAGGAACCGTGCTGTCTGCTCCTGGACGTGCGCATGCCCGGCCTGACCGGACTGGAGCTGCAGGAGGCACTTGCGACCGCGGGGCGGAAGATGTCGATCGTCTTCGTCTCAGGCCACGGCGACGTCGTGAGCAGCGTCAAAGCCATGAAGGGTGGAGCGATCGATTTTCTCATCAAGCCCATCGACGCCCAGGAGCTCCTGGGCGCGATCGAGCGGGCGGTGGCCAAGGCATCCACCGCGCAGCGAGAAAAGGCCCAGGCCGCGGACGTGCAGGCCCGCCTCAAGACGCTGACCGTTCGAGAGGCGCAGGTCTTCGCGCTGGTGGTGACCGGGATGCTCAACAAGCAGGTCGCGGCCGAGCTGGGCATCGTCGAGAAAACGGTCAAGGTCCACCGGGCCCGCGTCATGGATAAGATGCGGGCGGGCTCGCTGGCCGAGCTGGTTCGCTTGGCTGATCGGGCAGGCATCATCGCCAAGGCCTGATCGTCCTCCTCCTGATCGTCCTCCTCCGCCACTCCCCTGGGCCTAAGGTCCAATATCGGGTCACGCACGCGTCCCGTAACCTGTGGGTGAGTGCTATGACTTCGTGCCCAATGTCAGCCGGCTAGTTTCCATCGTTGACGACGATCACTCGATCCGCCGAGCGCTTCGCCGGCTGATTCGGCTTGCCGGCTTCAGTGCCGAGACGTTTGCATCGGCGGAAGATTTTCTGAGCTCGACGTCCCTGATCCTGACCGCCTGCCTGGTACTGGACATCCATCTGAACGGTGGGATGAGCGGTTTCGAGCTTCAGGCGCAGCTGCACGCCGACCGGGTCGTCATCCCGATCATCTTCATCACCGCCCATGACGACAGCCCGACGCGCGAGCGCGCCCTGAACTCCGGAGCGGCGGCGTACCTGTGCAAGCCGTTCAACGACGAGCTCTTGCTCGATGCGATCCGCGTAGTACTGGGTGAGGGCGACCCTCCACGGGACCAAGGCCCACTGGGGACACGAGACGGCGTCGGATAGCTCGAGCGAGCCATCGGGAGGACCCAGGCCATGAATCTTTTGCTCATCATCGTCGGCATTGTGCTCATCGCCGTGGGGCTCGTGTCCCTTGCCTATCCGGCGGCGAGAACGCGCTACCGGCGGCGACGTCCGTGAGGGTGCCGCCCCGCACCGCCTCCTTGAAGTCGACGGCGACGTTCCCCCGCGCGTGGAGAGGGCCACAGACACGCCATGATCAGCGCCGAAGATCAGCCGCCGCCGAGAGCCTTGCGGAGGTCCTCACCCTGGGACTTCCACCACTGGTGCAGGATGGTGATGTCGGTGCCGACCGAGAAGTGCCGGACACCCATGTCGAGGAAGTACCTTGCCTGATCCGCGGTGGCGATCTCCGCGCGAGGCGGCACCCCCATCTTGATCGCGGTTTCGAACACACGGCGCTCTACTACCCGGAGCTCCGGGGAGTAGCGCTCGCCGGCCCGACCGATGCCCATCGAGTAATCGGAGCCGCCCCACTGCACCATGTCGACGCCCTTGACGGCCAGGACCTCCTCGAGCGTGTCCACCGTCCCGGGCTTCTCGATCATGATGGCCACGACAATGTCGCGCAGGGCCTGGACGTACTCCTTGGTGCCGCCATAGCCCATGTACGTGAACCGACGGGTGGCCACCCCGTAGGTTCCCCTGTCCTCTGGCGTCTCGGCGCGCACGATGCGCACGCACTCCTCGACGTCCGCAGCAGAGCGACAGTCGGCGAACAGGATGCTGTGGAAGCCGGATCCGATGGCCCGCTGCGCGAGGAAGCCTCGGGGCTCCTGATCGACCTTGAGCTGCATCGACATGTCGTAGATGTCCCCGGCCCGCGCGAGATTGTCGAGGTCATGGAGGTCGAAGGGGCCGTACTCGCCCACGAACTCGACATAGTCGTAGAGCCCCGTGTGTCCGATCGCTTCCACGACGGACGGCCACGTGGTGTGAATGTGGGTCGACAGCGTGGGCTTGTTGTCCTTCAAGAGCTGGCGCAGCTTGTTGCGTCTCATGTCGTCCCTCCTATCGTTTCCATCCCAGCCAGTCACAGACCGCCCGGCCCATGACCAGCTCGAGGTCGCGGCCCCTCAGCCAGGGCAGCTCCTCGGTGAACAGCGTGACGCACTGACGCCATGAGCACGGCATGCGCGTGATGTCGGTGCCCCAGAACCAGCGCCGGGGGCCGAAGGCGTCGTAGAGACGCTGCAGATTGTCGTGAATGTCCCGAAACGGGTAGGCCTGATCGGAGTAGCTCGGCGCGCCGGTCGCCTTCATCGCGACGTTCGGATATCTGGCGAGCGCGAGGACTTCCGCCAGATTCGCCCACCGCTCGCTCCGGCTCGTGTCCCCTCTCGGGCGACCGAGGTGATCGATGATCAGCTTGAGGCCCGGGTGGCGCTGGGCGACCTCGGCGACCTTCGGCAAAAAGTTTGCGGCCATCATCGCGATCGGCAGCCCGGCCCGCTCGGCGGCCGGCCACAGCCAGTCGACGGTGCCGTCCCTCGGCCACTTCTCCTGCTGCGGCCCAATGAAGGTGAACCGGCATCCAAGCATTCCCGGGCGCTGCTTCCATGTGTCGACCAGCGCGCGGCTCTCCGGCTTGTCGAGCGCGAAGTTGCCGAGGATCGCGAACCGGTCCGGATGCGCGCGCGCGGCCTCCACGCAGAGCTCGTTCGCGTTCGGATCCCACGGCGTGTGCGGCGTGAGGATGGCGGCATCGACACCGCCGGCGTCCATCTCCTTCAGAGCATCTTCCTTCAGATAGGCAGGAATCTGTCGATGCCACGGACTGGTGGGCTTGCCCGCATTCCAGAGATGAATCTGCGCGTCGACAATCAGCATGTGGTCGGCTCCTTCGCCGGAGGGGGACTTCCCCTACTTCGCGGCCGCCGGGAATGCCGGCAGCTTGCCGATGTCGCGCATGTCGTGCTGGATGATGACGGTCGCCTTGAGGTTTGCCGCGATCTGCTTCATGCGCTCGATGGAGGACATCGTCGCGGCGCGGTCGAAGTTGAACCACGGCACGCCGTTCCCATCGTAGTTCTCGTGGAAATGGACCGCGTCGCCGCTGAGCAGCACCGGGCCCATGTCCTTCAGCCTCACCAGCAGGGCGCTGTGGCCCGGCGTGTGCCCCGGCATCCTGAGCACGACCACGCTGCCGTCCCCGAACACGTCCTTGTCCGTGGTCAGCGCCTCGACCTTCCGCTTTTCGTCGATCCAGCTCTTGAATCCCGCGGCATTGGCGCCCGCCATCGGCGGCGTCGCGGTGATGCCGTCCCAGTCACCCTTCCCGATCAGCAGCGTGGCGTTCGCGAACGGCGCGAGCTGGCCGGTATGGTCGGCGTGGAAGTGGCTGATGCCGACGAACTTCACCTGGTCGGGCGTGACGTTGAGCTCCTTCAGGCGATCCACGATACCCACCTGGGGCGCGTGGGGATTCGTGCCGGGAGCATAGCCCGTGTCCCACACCATGTAGTCGCCGCCATGCTTGACCAGGTAGCAGCTGAACGTGAACGTCAGCTTGAGATCCTTGTACGCGAACGTGTCGCTGAACCGCTGGCCCACATCCGTCGGCGTGGCGCCGGTGCCGCAGTCGATCCGGGTCAACGTGACCTCGGCGGGTGCCTGCGCCATGGCCGACAGGGCCATGAGAAGGTTGGCGCACAGTCCGATCGCGAACGAGATGGTGGCTTTTACCATGGTCTCGTCTCCGAGTTCTTTTTTGACATCTAGGAGCTCAGGCCGTAGAAACCGAGCGCGCCCCCGGCGAGCACCTGGTGCTTCGCCTCCGGGGACAGCGGCCCAAGCCGCTCACGGAGCATCTGCGGCGCGCCCGGAAAGAAGCCGTCCTGATGCGGATAGTCGGTGGCCCACAGGATCTTGTGCGGCCCGATGTAGTCCGCCAGCACGGCGATGCTGTTTTCCACGGGCTCGAACGAGATCCAGCAATTCCGCTGGAACAGCTCGCTCGGCCTCGTCTTCGGCGCAGACTCGTTGAAGCCCAGATCGTCGAAGTGCCGGTCCATGCGGTCGAGCCACGGCGCAATCCAGCCGCCGCCCGACTCGAGAAACGCCACGTGCAGTCGCGGATGACGGTCGACGACACCGCCCCAGATCACGCTCAGCGCGGCCAGCATCATCTCCATGGTGTGCGAGATCATGTGGCGGGCGGCCCGGTCCTCCTCGAAGCGATCGACGCCGACGGTCGGCATCGCGTTGGTCGATCCTTCGTGAAAGCCGATGGAGAAGTCGAGCGCCTCGGCCATCGCCCAGAACGGCTCGTACATCGGGTCGCTGATCATCGTCTTGCCGTGGTACGGGTTGGGCCGCAGGAACCCCCCGCGCATCCCGAGCTTCTCCCGGGCATGGCGCATCTCATCGATGGCCAGATCGACCGACTGCATCGGCAGCATCGCCACCCCGAACAGGCGCTCCGGATACGGCTGGCAGTAGTCGGCGAGCCACCGGTTGTAGGCCCGGCACATCGCGGCGGCCAGGCCGGGATCCTCGACCGCGCCCGTGAACAAGCCGAGGCTTGGATAGAGGAAGGCGGCATCGATGCCGTCGGCATCCATGTCGACGATGCGCGCGTGCGGATCGAACCCGCCCTTGCGCCCTTCCGCGTATTTCAGGGTGTTGGCCTTGACGATCCCCTGCCGAACCCCGACCGAACCCAGGCTGCCAATCCCCCGCGGATTGCCAAGCAGCTTGCCCTCGACCCTGAGGCGCTCCTTCCCGTTCTCGTCGATGACGAACTGGGGCCGGCGGTCGCGGAGCCCGGGATCCATGTACGTGTCCCACAGATCGAGCGGTTCGAGGATGTGGCCGTCTGCGTCGATCACGTTGTACGCGCGCGCCATCGGTCATCCCTCCCAGGGAAATGAAGTCCGCCACATGCTATTGCGGTCGTCGAGAGCAAGCAGGTGGCACATCACGATCCCCCCAGCCCGTAGAGCTGGGCCGCGTTGTCGCGAGTCAGCTTGCGGCGCACCTCCGGCGACAGGTGCTGCATCTGCCGCTCGATCGCCGCTCGCGAGTTCGGCCAGACGCTGTCGGGATGCGGATAGTCCGAGGCCCACAGGAGGTGTCCCTCGCCGAAGAACGGAACGAGCGCCATCGCGACGTGGTCGTCCTGGAAGGTCGCGTAGATCTGCCGCTTGAAGAGGTCGCTCGGCTTCGTGACGAGCGCCGCGCCGCCCTTGTCGGCCCAGAACTCCTTGGCCTCCCAGAGCCGCCAGTGCCGGTAGTCCAGCTCCTGGACGAGCCACGGCAGCCAGCCGGTGCCGGCCTCGGCCATGACTATGCGCAGCTTCGGGTGCCGCTCGAGAATGCCCCAGGCGAAGAGGTCGACGAAGGGCTCGAGGAAGTTCGCGAGGAAGAACTTGGTGTTCTCGAAGACGCTTGCCGCCTTGCCGGCGGCGCGATCGCCCGGCTTGCCGACGAACACCGTGATGTGCCACGAGAGAATCACGCCGCTCTGCTCGAGAGCCCGCCAGAGCGGCTCCCACGCCGGGTCGTCGAGCTTGGGGTCGACGTTGGCGATCATCAGATTGACCTGGCGCACACCGCCCTTCGCGATCACGCGCTCGAGCTCGGCGACGGCAACCTCGGGCCTCTCCGGAAGCATCGGGAGACCGATGAGCCGATCCGGCGCCGCCTTGCAGAAATCGAGCAGCCAGTCGTTGTAGACGCGGTAGCAGGCCGAGCGCAGGGCGGGGTCGTCCGTCGAGATCTGGAAGATCGGTCCGAAGATCACCTGGGTCTGGACGCCGTCGCGGTCCATGTCGGCGAGACGCAGCTCGGGGACAGCCGGGCGGCGCGCGCTCTGGTCGTAGATGGCGGCGCGGTCGAAGGCGTTGTAGAGCGCCTTGACCGGACGCGCCGAAGGGCTCACGGTCGGCCTGCCGTCCCAGCGGCCCCAGACCTTGCCGTCGCAGACCCACACCGCCTGTCCGTCCCGCTCCTCGACGTGCGGCGCGCGATCGAGCAGCGAAGCCGGCAGCCGCGACGTCCACAGATCCGCGGGCAGCTGGCTGAGGTCCATGTGATCGTCGCAGGAGATGAGCCGGTCAGCCATGTGATCCTCCGGTCGAGCAGCGTTGCCGCGTCATGCGGTCTTACTTCTTGGCCGCCACCATGTCACGAATGCCGCGCAGGGCCAGCGCATACCCGGCAACGCCGAACCCTGCCACGAGGCTCTGGCTCACCGCGGCGGTCTGCGATGCGGGTCCGCGCCGGATCGGGTTCGAGATGTGCACTTCGATGGTCGGGAACTTCACCTGCGAGATGGCGGCCACGAGCGCCGGATAGCCGGTGCCGAAGGCCGCCGGGTTGAAGATCGCCGCATCGAACCCCTGGTCGCTCGCAGCGTAGAGCCGGTTGACGATCTCGCCCTCGATGTTGGAGTGAAAGATCTCGACGTCGACGCCGAGCTCCTTGGCATAGCCGCGGATGCGCTCGTCGTACTCGGGGAGCGTCATCGGGCCGAAGATCTCGACCTGCACCTTGCCGCGCATGTTCATGCCTGCGCCATGGATCACGAGCACTCTCGGCATCGCGCTCTCCTTTGGAAGCGGCTAGGGCTGCACGCTCATGGGACATCCTGCGCATCGGCACGGGGATTGTGGGTCAGCGGTGGGGCCAGCGTCAAGGGAGCAGCCGGCGCGGGCAGACGGAGAGCGCGGAAGACCTGGCAGCCGGTGAGCCAGGGAAGCGGCGTCGCATCGCCCGCGGCCGCCATGCGCGTGGAGCGCGTGACGAGCAGGGGCACGGCGCACACGCGCCGGACGAAGTAACGTCGGCTCAGGCGGCCCCGGCGAGCTCGCGTGCCGATGGGAGGTCCTCGAGTCGCTGCAGCCGATCGAAGAGTGACCGGGCCGAGACCCGGGCCCCGCCCGCCTCGAGGCAACCCTGGAACTTCTCGAAGAGCTCGCCAGCGCTGAGCGGCCTCCGCGCGTGTCCGCGCGCATGGCTCACCTGCTCGCTCTCCAGTACCTCGCCGCCCGCCAGCTGGACCCGCACCTGATCGTAGACGGAAGCGCCGGGCGTGTCGGGATCGTAGTTCTGGTTCGTCTCGACGCCAACCTTCCGCATGAGCGCCTGGACGTCCTGCCGCCCCACGAATTCGTCCGTCAGCTCGCCCAGGCCCACCCGGCCCGCGATGGCCGCCGCCGCCATGGCGAACTCGATGCTGAACTTCGCCGAGAGCCCCGTTCGAGGGGCGTGGTTGCGGAGGACGGTCGCATGGGTGTCGCTCAGCGATACCGTGATCCGCTCGATCGCCGCGGGATCGAGGGGACGGCGCGAGCGGAGGTCGAGGAGGGCGTCGATCGAGCGGTGCGTGCAATAGCAGGCGGGGAACTTCTTGATGCCGAGGCCGCCCGTGGCGAGTCGCCAGTCGCGGCCCAGCCCTCGCGGCGAGCTCTCGCGATCCACCTTGCCCTCCGGCGACACGGCGCTGAGAAAGCCCTGGGGGTGCTCGAGGGCGTCCGGGGAGGCGGTGAAGCCCGCCTCGGCGAGCCGCGCCGCCATGAGGCCCGCGTGAGCCGCCCGTCCCGCGTGGAACGGCTTCGTCATCGTGCCGAAGTTCGCCAGGATGCCGCCGCCCTGCGAGGCTCCGAGCGCGATGGCGTGCGTGGCTCGCTCCGCGTCGAGCCCGCGCAGGGCGGCGCACGCCGCGGCGGCGCCGATGGCGCCCAGGATACCGGTGGGATGCCAGCCCTTGCGATGGTGGTGGCCCTGCTCGCGCGAGGCGACCTCCGCCCACACCTCGTAGCCGGCGGCGTAGGCGGCGATCATGTCACGGCCCGACGCCCCCCGCGCCTCCGCTTCCGCGAGGATGGCAGGGACGAGGACAGCGCTCGGGTGCCCGCGCTGGCCGACGTCGTCGTAATCGAGAGCGTGGGCGGCCGTGCCGTTGATCCATGCCGCCTCGGGAGCCGCGCATCGCTCCGACGAGAGGTAGAGGCTCGCCTCGCCGCCGCGACCGTTCGCCAGGGTCTTCTTGAGAATCTGCACGCAGGGCTCCGGACTGCCGGCGATCATGGTGCCGATGCAGTCGGTGAAGCCGATCCGCGCGGTCTTGACGGCTCCCTCGGGGAGCCGGGCGAAGGCGATGTCCGCCACGAAGCTCCCGAGGGCCTGGGTCAGGGGGAGGGCTGCCGGGTCCGTCTGCTGCGGGGTGAAGTTCGACATGGCTCAACGCCTCCTTGTCAGCGGGTCGAGCGAGCGGGCGTCGCGATCTTCACATCACTGTTCACGTGCGTGCTCGGCCTCGACGAAGCCCGGGATCTGCACCCAGCGGAGCCCCTGGGGGTCGTGCGGGACCTCGACCCGGCGCCCCTGGGAGTCCTTCAGGCCGAGCGGATGGTTGACGATCTCGATCAGGTTGCCATCGGGATCCTGGATGTAGGCGTAGTGCTCGCTGCTGTCCTCGCGACGCCCCTGCCGCGGATCGGTGCCACCGATGTCGGTGCCGGTGCTCGCAGCCGACGTGCGGACGTGCTCGATGCCGAGCTCGTCGAAGTGCGCCATCGTGGCGTCCCAATCGTCGACTTCGATCGCGAAATGACTCGAGGCCGGGATGACCGGGCGCGGCGTCACGGTAAAATGGATCTCGCCGCTGCCAAGCCGGAGCTGGAGCTGGCGTCGATTGAGCGCCGGGCCCCGGTCAAGGAACTCAGCGCCGAGGACCTTCTCGTACCAGGCCCGCGTCCGCTCGCGATCGCTCACCTGTACGTTGACGTGGTGGATCAGTTTGATGGCCATGCTCGAACCGTAGTGTGGGGCTGGCGCGGAGTCAAGCCGGCGAGCGGCGCCGTCGCCGCCTCACCGGGCCAGCGTCACCGTGCGGCCCGTGGCCGACGATCGCTCGATCGCGTCGATGAGCTTGTGGCGCTGGACGGCGAGGCCGAAGTCGACCTCGAACGATCCACGGCTGCGCAGGGCGCCGACCGCGCGCGCATAGGCCTGGGCGACGTTGTAGGGCTGACCGGCCGGGGTAGCCTCGGGCGCGAAGGCGTACTTGGCGGGCGCCGGCATCGGCGCCATCGGCTCCTTGCCCCGGCCCGCGAGCAGCTGGCTCGATCCGGTGTTGAACGAGCCGTCCGCATGCAGCACCAGCGTGCCCTCGCGCCCGTAGATCTCGATCCGGTTGCCGCCGGGATTCGAGGGGACGGCGGCCACGTTGACCGCCACCTCGGCGCCTCCCACCATGCGGCCGACGACCGTGATGGTATCCGGCGAGTCGACGGTGACCGGCGTGCCCTCGAGCGTGCGCCACTGGGGGATCCGCGTCGCCACGCGGGCCGCGACCTCGTCGAACTCTCCCAGGACCGCGCACAGGGCGTCGATCGCGTGGCCGCCGGTGATGGTGAGCACGTTGGCGCCGTTCGCCCGGACACCCTGCCAGATGCGGCCAGGCCCGCGTTGCAGCTGAGCCTGCACGACGCAACTGAGGTTCGCCGCCAACACCTCGCCGAGGTAGCCCTCCCGGACGAGATCGCGTGCGTACAAGATCGCCGGCGCGCTGCGCGCCTGCAGGCCGACGATGGTCGTGAGCGAGCGCTGCCGGGCGAGCGTCGCCATCTCCTCCGCCTCGGCGAGGTTCTTGCCGAGCGGCCACTCGCAGAGGACGGGTTTGCCGGCCTCGAGCCCCGCCATGACCAGCTCCCGATGGCCCGGCACGCGCACGCAGACGACGACCAGGTCGACGTCAGGGGCGGCCACCATGTCGCCGAACCGGTGGAAGCCTCGCGCCGCGCCGAACGCCGCGGCAGAGGCCTTCGCGGTGTCCTCGTGCGCGGTGCAGACTGCCTGGAGCTGGTACTGGGGCAGAGCTTTGAGGGCGGGAACGTGGGCGTTGGCCCCCCAGCCGCTGCCTCCCTGAGTCGTGGTCGCGCCCACGATTCCCACGCGAATCCTGTCCGGCATGGAGCCTCCTTCGCAGGCCGTGGTTCAGAAGACGATGAGCAACCGGCCGCGGGTCCCGCCGGCCGCCATCTTGCGCTGTGCCTTTGCCGCCTGCTCGGGCGGGAACGTCTCCGCCACGCGCAGGGTGAGCCGCTTCTCGGCGACGAGATGCCCCAGGCGCTCGAGCGCCTCGTGGTTGTGCAGGTACGAGGTCACCCGCACCGGCTCGATCGTGATGCCGCGCTCCGACGGCCCGGCGAAGCCGCGCACGGTGGCGAGCTTGCCACCGTTGCGAATCGCGGGCAAGACGGCGGCGTCGAGCACGGCCGCGTCGATCAACCCGTCGACGCCTCCGGGCGCCGCGTCATGCAGGCCGCGGATCGCTGCCTCGCCGCGGGGCACCACGGTCTGCGCCCCGAAGCGCTTCACCAGCGCCGCGTCCGCCGACCCCGCCACGGCGATCACGCGCAGCCCGTCGGCGACGCCGAGCTCGACCGCGTAGCCGCCGACGGCGCCGGCGGCACCGGTGACGCCGAGGGTCTGACCGGGCCTGAGCGCGAGCCGGTCGAGCGCGAGGCGGACCGTGAGCCCGTTCATCGGCAGGGTGGCGGCGGCCTCCAGGCTCGTGCCTTCGGGCACGCGAGCGACGGACGTCGCCGGGACGACCACCAGCTCCGCCTGGGCGCCACCGCCGGGACGGCGCGGGTTGACGATCGCCATGACGCGCTCGCCCCGGCGGAAAGTCGCGGCCTCGCCGACGGCGTCGACCACGCCGGCCAGCTCCATGCCGGGAATGAAAGGCGGTCGCACGCCCATCTCGGCCAGCTGGTCGACCGTGAACTGCCGCCCGCTGCGGAAGCTGATGTCGGTCGGGTTGACCGTCGCCGCCGCGACGCGAATCCGCACCTCGCCGGCGCCCGGGATCGGCTCCGGCAGCTCCGACACCTCCAGCACCTCGGGGCCGCCCAGCCGGGAGAAGGTCACGGCACGCATGTCAGTACCGACCGCCGAGCTTGCGGTGATCCCAGCTCACGATCTTTTCAGGGATGATCCTGAGCACGACGCGCTTGGGCGCACTGGCTGCGGCCCCCGGGTTGACCGGCGCCGGATTCGTCTGCGCGACCGCCCGTCCCTCGAACGCCGCCCGCACCGCGGCCTCCCCCTCGAGGATCTCGCAGCGGCCGCGAATCATGACCCCCCGCAGCTCGGCGTACTCGTCGCCGGCCTCCACCATGAGCGCCACCTTGGGGTTGCGCCGGATGTTGACGACCTTCTGGGCCTTGCCGTACGACGTCATGTAGAAGGCGCCGTCACGGGCGAAGTAGTTCATGGCCACGACGTGGGGAAATCCGTCGGCGTCAATTGTCGCGAGGGCGGCCTTCTTGCGCTCCCGGAAGAGCGCGGCCTGCTCGTCGGGGGTGAGCTGGATCTGCTGGCGCCGATTGATGGCCATCCGTGGTCTTCTCCTCTCTCGCTCAGGGGACCTTGCCCAATGAACCTCCGTTCGCGGCAGCCCTTCCTCCTGCACGAGCTTGTCCATCGGCCGGAGAATTGTCTGGCAGGGCGAACAAGCCGTCAAGGGCGCACAGCGAGCAGGCGGTCCGTCAACGAAGCGCGCCAGGGCTACAGGCCAGGCAAGTCGTCAAGCAGAAACGACAAGGGCTTCCGAATGCGTCTCGGAAGCCCTCGGGGCTCTCGTCCAACCGTCGACTACTGCGGGCGCGCCGGCACCACCGCCCGCTCATCCAGCCGGACGATCTCGACCTTCGTGGCGACGAGCTTGCCGTTCTCTCGCTCCGCCGTGACGGTGGCGTAGTCGCCGGGCCGCAGATCGGTAGCCTTCAACGGCTGATCGATGAAGGCGCCCTTGAGACCGCCGGGTTCGTCCTTGCGCGCGGCGAGCGCCACCACGGTGCGAGACGTCAGATGGAACTGCCGTCGGACGAGCGGGAGCGGCTTCTCGGGCCCATGCCAGGGCCCCATCTCCTCGATCGTGATGGTGTCGTGCTTCATGTTCTCCGCCACGATGGTTCCCGTGTGCAAGACCATCGGGCTCGCGAAGGCGGGGGAAGCGACGACCACTCCACCCAGAGCCAGTGACAACACGCTGCGCACGCTTCGACCTGACATGGCTGACTCCTTTCGCTGTTCGGTTTGACAAGGTCCCTGCCGGGCGGTACTAGTGCGGCCATGCACGCTCGGTGGTTTGCGGCCTATCTCTTCCTTGCCCTGGTGGCTGTGTCGCAGTGCGGCATCGCGCTCGACAGGGCGAGCTCCCACAGCGCCGCGGTCGAGCAGCGATGGCAGGCGTCGACCCACCACCCGAACGCCCCTCGACTACCCCAGCGCCATGCGTCCTGGATCCCCGGGGACGCGCCGTCGTTTCCCCCACTTGATCGCCTGGAGAACGTGCCTCCTGTATTGCTCTCCGATCCCGGGTCTCCGTTCCTAGCCGGCATCTTCGTCCCACCTCGCGTCTAGCTCGCTTCGTCGTCACGTCGTAGAGCGCGCCCTCCGGCGTCCAGGCGGGCGCTGCTCTCGAGTGTGGGCGTGTTCACCGACCGCGGATCCTTCGGCCACGCGGACTGCGGGGCGGTGTGGCTCGCCGGCGTGACTCGTCCCCGACCGCCCGTGTTCCTCACGACCGAAGCGTCGAACACACACCGTGAGCCGGACGTGACCCGGCCACGACGACTCCGAGGAGGATGTGCCCGATGAGCCAGAACAAGGGTTTCGCCGACAGATGGCAGGGTGCCCGGCCGACCAAGACAGCTTTCTTCTGGGCGTGCGTCGCCTCGGCCCTCGTGACGATGATCATCGGCTTCACATGGGGCGGATGGGTGCGCGGGGCGACAGCCCAGAGCATGGCCGAAGTCAAGGCCGAGGATGCGGTCGCCAAGCGTCTCGCCCACATCTGCATGTTCCAGTCGCAGCAGGATCCCGCACGAGAGCAGAAGCTCAGGCAACTGAAGGAACTGGGCGCCTACGAGAGAGGAAGCTACGTGGAAAAGCAGGGATGGGCGAAGATGCCGGGCGAGCAGGACAGCGACACCAAGGTGGCGGAGGACTGCGCCGCGCTGCTCACGCGATAGACAAGCCCGGCCGCTCGAGTCACGTCGGATTCCACCCGCTGCGCGGCTCCGGGCTGGCGCAGGATGGAGGACCAATTTCTGAACATCTCGACTGACCAGTGATCTTCCTGAGACAATACCGGCGCCTTTTCGGCGTAGAAGGATACTCCTACAATGCGATCAGGTCTGGGGCTTTCCGCGGCCTATCTCCTCCCCGGGCGTCCCTTCCGTCTTTGCCGCTGCGTCTGCCGGACGCCACGCCTCGTCCTGCCCTCCTGCCGCCCGGCCCTTCCCGAACTCCGTCATGGCCTGACCAAGCGAGCGAGTTCGAGCAGCTTCTTGGCGTCGAAGAAGAACACGCCAAGCGCCAGAGCGATCCAGATGTCGATCGCCGCACGATCGCAGGGCGTTACCCGCGCTGTGCCAGGTGGGCCGGTAGCAAGCACAAGGAGGGCTGTCATGACGAAGATGCTTCTGCTTAGCCTGGCCCTGACCTTCCTCTTGCATGGCTCCGCCAGCGCGACCACAGGCTCGGGCACGGTAGATTTCAACTTCACCGGTTTCAGCGGGGCTTTCGCCTGGGCTGATCCAGGGACCGAAAACAATCCTTCCCTTGGTCCTAACAACATAGTCGGCACCGTCAACGGCGTCGTACCAGCCTTCAACGGGTCGGAGGTTGACCGCGGATTGTTTGGCCAGTTCATCATTGGCGGGGATGCCCAAATTGGCGGCACGACCGCGACAATGGTCCGCGGCGACCCCCAGGGCCAACAACTGCCGAACGTCATCCAGTTCACGCCGGTGTCTTTCTCGAACGTCACAACCGGCCAGCCGTTCGAACTTGGCACGCTCAGCTTCACCAACGGTGCATGGTTCGGGGGAACCGGCAACATGCCGGTCAATCTCAGCTTCACGATCCAAACCCACTCATCCACGCCGGAGTTCAATCAGCTGCGCGGCGGCGAGTTCACGATGGTGACCAACACCAGGCCGTCGGGCAGCGACTGCTCCGACCCTGCCATACAGAAGGATGAAGCCGATTTCGTCTATCTGAACGATTCGCCGGCATTGGGCTCGTTGCGGGTCTACGAAGCATTCTGCCCCGTAACCGCCTCACCCCCTCAGACCGGGTCGATCGAGCTATGGTTCAGGTTCGGATCGCTCGATCCTGACTCCCTGAGGAATGTCCAAGGCGACGCATTCTACTCGACGAGCACCGCCATCGGTCCGCTCGGCGTTCCAGAGCCCTCGACCTGGATGCTGATGCTCGCCGGCGTCGGGGCGCTGGGCTGGGCGGTTCGCCGGCAGCGTCTATGCTCCGACGCGATGGCCGCTCGCTGCGGAGAGGCAGCGGAAGGCGATGCCGGTGATCGGCGTCCTCAACACCGGGCCACCCCGTAAGCTTCCCGTCAAGTAGACACGGCGAAACTAGACCCGGCTGGGGAGACGTCACGGCCGGCTCGGGGCCGCGCCGCATTCGCCGTTGCGCGCCGGAGCTATCCCACCCGCCGGGTGCGGCCCTGCCAGAAGGGCTCGCGCAGCGCGCGCTTGAGCACCTTCCCCGACCCCGTCTTCGGCAGCTCGTCGGCGAAGGAGATCGAGCGCGGCACCTTGTAGCTGGCGAGGTGCTCACGCCCGAACGCCGTCAGGGCGTCGGGCGCGAGCGTCTGACCCGCCTGCACCACGACGACGGCATGGACGGCCTCGCCCCACTCCTCGCTCGGGATGCCGAAGACGGCCACTTCCTGCACGGCGGGATGGCGCTCGAGCGCGGCTTCGATCTCGGCGGGATAGATGTTCATGCCGCCCGAGATGATCATGTCGCTCTTGCGATCGCAGATGTAGTAGAAGCCGTCGGCGTCGCGATAGGCGATGTCGCCCACCGAGAGGAAGTCGCCCCGGCGGTTCGCCGCGAACTTCTCCGTCGCCTTGTGGTAGTCGACGAAGTTGTTGGCGCTGCGCACGAAGACCTCGCCCGGGACGTTCGGCCCGGTGATCTCGCGACCGGACTCGTCGAGGAGCCTGATCTCCACGCCCGGCGCCGCCTCGCCGCACGAGCCCGGCTTTCGCCGCTGATCCGCGGGCGCCAGCACGGTGTCCACGCCCAGCTCCGTCGAGCCGTAGACCTCCCAGAGGGAGTCCTCGGGAAAGTCGCCGAGGTATTGCTCCTTCAGGGCGAACGACCACGGCGCGGCATTGGCGATCATCCGCTTCATGCTCGAGCGGTCATAGCGCGCCTTCACCGCCGGCGGCAGGTTGCACACGATCCGGATCGGTGTCGGGGCCGAGAACGTCGTCGTGACCTGGTACTTCTGGACCAGACGCAGCCAGTCCTCGGGATCGAACTTCCGCTGGATGACCGCGGTGTTCCCGAGAAGATGCGCGACCTGGAGGAACCCTCCCGGCCCCGAGTGGTAGAGCGGCCCCGTGGTGAGATAGACATCGTCCTCCCGGTATCCGATGTGGCCGAGCAGCGGCACGATCGCGGCGGGATCGAGCGGCTGGCGCACGGCGCCCTTGGGCCGTCCCGTCGTCCCCGACGTGTACAGCATCGACGCGGGGTGCTCGGCCGGCGCCGCCGGCGGCTCCGCCGTGCTGGCCCGCGCCACCAGCGCGTCCCCGTCCAGCATGCCCTCCGGGACAGGGCCCCCGTAGATCACGACGTGGCGCACGCGTCTCATCTGCGGCCGGATGCGTGCGAACGTCTCGGCTTGCTCGGCGTCGGCGTAGATCAGCACGGCGTCGGAGTCCTCGACGATGTACGCGGTCTCCTCGGACGTGAGCCGGTAGTTCAGCGGCACCGCGGTGGCGCCGATCTTGGCGCGCGCGTGCCCCACCGCCACCAGCGCCGGGGAGTTCGGGCCGCACCAGATGAATCGCTCGCCGGGCCGGAGGCCGAGATCGCGGAACACGTGCGCCAGCCGATTGGCCTGGCGATTCAGCTCGGCATAGCTCCAGATGAGCGCGGAACCGTCGGGCCGGTCCTCGATGACGGCGGGCTTGTCGGCGAGCCGCTCGGCCTGGACCGTGAGGGGATAGATCATGGCGTGTTCACGCGGCCCTCACCTTAGCCGCGGCACCGCACCAGGTCAAGAACGCGCGGAGAGCGGCGAAGTCTTGACTCGGCGCTGATTCGAGCCATCCACGCCGTTAGCTGATCTGGAACTTCTCGAAGATCACCTTCATCCGCGCCGCGACCTCGTCGGTGGCTTGCTCCACGCTCATGCCCTTCTGGGTGATGTTCGCCTCGGCCTGCATCCAGAGTTGCTCAGACACCACCTGCGCATAGGCCGGGTTGTACGCCATCCAATAGGGTATGGTCGGCTTGATTAGCCCGGTGTCCACGGCGACCGGGCGGTGCGGGTCCTTGGCATCCGTCCAGTACGGATCATTCTTGATGCTCCACATCATCACCGGAAGATAGCGGGCCCGGGTTTCCTTCAGATATCGGTTCACATTGTTCGGCCGGATGAAATCCCGCAGCAGCTGCTTTCCCCCCTCGACATTCTTCGCGCCCTTGGGGATCAGGCACGGCGCGACCGCGAGCACGCCCGGCACCGGCTTGCCATCGTTGCCGAGCGGCATGCCGTGCGTGATGATTTCCTTGTAGTACAGCTCCGGCTTGTCCATCTGTGCCACCGCGATCGAGATGGTGGCGTTCGGCGTCATGACGATCTGCTTGGCGTAGAACGCGTTGTTATTGTCCACGTCGCCCCAGTTGATCGCGCCGGGGGGCACATAGCCCTTCTTGTACGGCGTGGTCAGGCGTTCCAGCGCCGTCATCGCCGCCTTGCGCACGCCCGAGTCGTCGATGTTGAGCTTGCCGTTCGGCAGCACGATGCGGGCGCCCCCGTAGGCGCACAGGAAGGCGCCGAACAGGTTACCGCCGTCGGCCTCCTTTGCCGCCATGCTATAGCCAAGGCCGAAGACCCGCTTTCCCTTGCTGCGCAACCTCTCCTGCACAGTCTGGAAGAAATCGTAATAGGCATCCTGCGTCTTCGGGATGCTCGCGTCGGAGAAGCCGGCTTCCTCCACCATCGGCCGCCAGACATTGTTCATCACCGAAGAGCATTTGATCGGCACGCTGTAGATGGAGTATTTCTTCAGCTTGCTGTTGTAGTAGCGCGACGCCTCGATCGCCGTCGGAATGAACTCCGACTTCTGGCTGTTGAGCACGTCGGACAGGTCCTCCAGCTGATCGTTCCATGCGGCACGCGGAACCAGGAACCGATCGCCGGTGACGCTGTGCACGAGGTCGGGCACGTCGCCCACCTGCATCCCGGCGATCAGCTTGGTGATCACGTCCGGGCCGTTGATGATCGAGAGATTGACCTTGGTGCCGGTCCGCTTCTCCCAGTCCGCCATCCAGTCGACGATGGCCTTGTTTTCTTGCTCGTAGAAGCCTTGCGTCCACCAGACGGTGACTGCTCCGGCGGCCCTTGCGCGTCTCGGTCGCACCACGGCGGCCATTCCGGCCGTGCCCAGAGCGCCAAGCGCCTGACGTCGTGTAATTCGCTTCATGGCGTGTGCCTCCCGGTTTTCATCTCGATAACTCCCTGCCCCTCAGCCCTTCACCCCGCCCATGATCAGCCCGCTGCTCATCTTGCGGCGGACGGAATAGTAGATGATCAAGGGCGGGATGGCGTAGACGATCGCGGCTGCCATCAGCAGATTCCAGGGCGCCTCGTCGCCGACGAGAAACTTGCCCAGGGCCACCGGCACCGTCACCACCGTGCCGCCGGACAGCAGCAGGAATGCATACAGATATTCGTTCCAGGACAGCAGCAACGCGTAGGTGCCGATCGCCACCAGCGCTGGCGCCATCAACGGCAGATAGATCCGGACGAAGATCTGCAACGGTGTGGCACCATCGACTCCCGCTGCCTCGTCCAGCTCCAGCGGGATGGAGGCGCCGTATTGTTGAAAAATGAAAATGGCGTAGGGCGTGGCGAACGTGACCTCCGCCGCGATCACGGCGATCGGGCTGTTGGTCAGGCCGTATTTCCCCATGATCCCGTAGAACGGAATGGCCAGGAACGACATCGGAATCACGTAGGTCAACAAGGCCGCGTGGGTCAGCATCCAGGAGTTGCGAATACGCATCCGGCCGATCACGAAGCTGGCGAGCGAGCCGATCGTCAGCGTCAACAGCGCGACGGCCATCCCGATATAGAAGCTGTTACCCATCTGGTTCCAGAACGTCCTCAACAGCCAGTATCCCTGGCTGAAGACGGTTCTGAACGCGCTCAGGCTCGGCGCCTGAGGCCATACGCTGGAGCTCAGCACCTCTTCCTTGTTCTGCAGGGAAACCCGGATGATGTTGTAAATCGGCAACAAGGTCCAG
>Ga0335071_10002851_pt1 | contig 18356 bp, 13 predicted proteins | sample Lox_Sample_15_FD_206724 | JGI IMG/M metagenome (GOLD analysis project Ga0335071, IMG submission 206724) | Soil microbial communities from Loxahatchee National Wildlife Refuge, Florida, United States - Lox_Sample_1.5 | ecosystem: Environmental > Terrestrial > Soil > Wetlands | place: USA... | reverse complement strand
GTGATATGGCGGTGAGCATGGCCGCAAACCTACGGCCGCGCCGCACTGGCGGCCATGTCCAGGCCGCCAAGATCCGAGGTGCAGCATGTGGGCAGGCCACAAGCTGCGGAGTACGATCGCCGGGAGATGACCGCAGCCGCGTTGCAGCCCGCGACCACGGCGGCAGTGCAGGAGCTCGCGGCGGAGCTGCTGTCCCGCACGCCACTCGCCATCAGCTCAGCAGTCGTGAGCACGGGCGCCGGAATGCACGCGCCGATCGCCGCGAACCGGCTGCGCTGGGCCGTCTTGCTGGGCGACCCGTCGCGGCCGCCCTCCAGCGCCATCCAATGCTCACGGCGCTCGACCGTCGATTGCGCTTCGACCATCGCGCAATGTTCCGCCGCACCAGCGGCGCCTGCCATCCGTGCGAACCACGCAGGCCGCCGCACCTCGATACGGAACTGTCCGTCACGCCCGCGGCGCGCGGCTTCGACGCGAGCGCAGGACGAGTGCCGCGAGCTCGGACACCGACTGGGCGATCCCGTCTGCGAGCACGCCGAGGTCGGGCACGCTCGCGCGGTCGGCGTTCAGACCGAACGTCATCTTGCCGACGTAGGAGATCACCGCGATGCCGACGGCGTGGTCGGCGGCGAGCGGCACGATCGGCACGATGTCGGTCATCGGCGCGCCGAACGACGACACACGCTGTGCCGGACCGGGGACGTTGGTGATCGTGACGTTGAACAGTCGGCTGGCGTACAGCATCCGCGCCAGGCCGGCGTGCAGCATCGGCGGCGCGAGCTCGGTCATCCCGATCAGCGCGCCGGCCGCCTGGGCCTGGCCGCCCGTCTTGTGCCGCTCGGAGGCAGCGCGTATGCGCTCGTAGCGGCGCCGCGGGTCGGCCTCGGCCACCGGCAGCTCGACGAACATCGACGAGACCCTGTTGCCCAACTCGACGCCGCCTCCCGTCGGCCGGACGTTCACCGGCACCATCGCGCGCAGCCCCTGCTGCGGGAGCTCCTCGTCACGCTCGAGCAGCAGTGCGCGCAGGCCGCCGGTGGCGGCGTAGAGCACCACATCGTTGAGCTTTCCGCCCAGGTCGGCGCGGATCGCCTCGAACTGCTCGCGCCCGGCGTGCACGGCGGCGACCCGCCGCGTCGCGCCGATCGGCTCGTTGAGGCTCGTGCGCGGCGCCGCGACCAGCTCGTCGCGGACGAGCAGGTCGACGACGGCCCGCGAGCGCTCGAGCGCCTCGCGTGGGTGCAGCAGCGCATGTGTGCCCGCGCGGGCGACCGTCATCCCGGCGTTCGCCGTCCAGCGGACGCCGCCGGGCGGGCGCGGCAGCGATCGCTGGGGCCGAGCGTCGCGGGCCGCGCCGCCGGCCGCCGGCCGCTCGGCGTCGCCGGCCTCGGTGTCGAGCAGCAGGTTCACAGCGCCGACCGAGCCGACGCCGTCGGCGACGCAGTGATGGGTCTTCCAGACCAGCGCCCAGCCGTCGCGGGCCAGGCCGTCGAGCAGCGCGATCTCCCAGAGCGGACGACTGCGGTCGAGCCGGTGCGAGTAGTAGTCCGAGATCCAGTCGAGCAGGTCGGCCTCGTCCCCCGGCGCGGGCAGGGTCGCGTGGCGGATGTGCGCGTCGAGCTCAAAGCGTGGATCGCGTTCCCACGATGGCCACGCAAAGCCGCCGGTGCGGGGCTTGGTGAGCTTCTGCCGGTAGCGCGGCAATCGATCCAGGTGCACCGCGACGTGCTCGCGCACCTGATCGATCGTCGGCGCTCCCCCGCCGGGCAGCGGATCGAACACCAGCGCGGCGCCGATGTGCATGAGCGCGCCCTCGTCGTCCTCCTCGAGCTCGAGGAAGGTCGCGTCGAGCGCTGTCAGCTGGTCTGCGGGCACGTCGAGTCCTCGACCTGGGACGCCCGAGCGTACGCCCCACGAGGGTGCTCGTCCTCCGGGAACCGTCGCGCCGCCGTGCGTAGGAACTACGGGCGCCTGGCGTACGCGGCGACGAGCTCGCGGAGGGTCTGGAGGCCGTCGTAGGCCGGCTGCCAGCCGAGCTCCCGGCGTGCGCGAGTGCAGTCCATCAGCATCGGTACGCGCATCGCCTCCAGCCAGCCGGCCTGCACGTCCAGCCCGGGAATCCGGCCGAGTAGGGACGCGCTGACGTCGACCGCCTGCCGCGGAACCGGCACGGCGTGCCAGCCGAGCTCGCGGGCGACGTCGGACCAGTGGACCTCCCCGGGGCCGGCAAGGTTGTAGACCCCCGGCTCGCCGCGCGCCAGCACGCCCGCCAGGAGCGCCGCGGCGACGTCGTCGTGGTGCACGAGCTGAAACGGCACACCGTGGACGGGAAGCACCGGTCTCAGCCCGGGGACGCGTCGCAGCGCCCGGAGCGCCCAGCCCGGCAGCGCATGCTCCGCGCTCAGATACGGCATCGCATCGAGCAGAGCCGGCGCCTCCGGGCCCGCCACGATGCAGGGCCGGAACACGTATGCCTGCGTGTCGGAGCCCGCAAGCGCCTCCCCGAGGACGCGCTCCACATCGGCCTTCTGCCGCGAGTAGGCGTGACGCTCGGTTCCGCGTGTGGGCGTGTCCTCGGTTAGCAGGCCCGCGTGCGCGTGATAGCCGTAGGCCGCGAGCGACGACGTGTACACGAGCCGCGGGACGCGGGCCGCCGCCACCGCCTCGAAGACGTTCCGCGATCCCTCGATGTTGATCTGGTAACTGCGGGCGGACGCCTTGACGACGATGAAGGCAAGGTGGGCGACGACGTCCGCGCCCGCCATCAGACGCCCGACGTCGGCGCCTTCCAGGATGTCGCCCTGGGTGTAGTCGGTCTTGCGCCAGCCCAGCCGCCCGGGGTCGAACGGGCGCCGCGCCATGGCACGCACCCGCCGCACCTCGGCGCTCTGCTCGAGCGCCCGGACGAACGGCCTGCCGAGCTCGCCGGTCGCACCGGTGACCGCGACCGTGATCCCGGATGAACGCGGCATCCCGACGAGTCATCATGCCGCGGCCGCCAACGAAGGGCAAACGCCGGCCCCGCCGGACCGACCACCTCGCCTCACATCAGTAGCGAGCACGGACCCGGTGTGAGGTGTCGCACGGTCGTCGGTGCTCGTGGCGGCGGTCACGATCGGAGGGTGCGCACGGGTCGAACGGACACCGCGTACGTCAGCGGCGGTCGCTGGCTCGGTTTCCGGCTGTGGAGCGGTCACGGGACGCCGGTCGTGCTGGTGCACGGCCTGCTCGACTGCGCGCTCGGGTGGGAGCCATATGCGCAGCGGACGTCGCGGAGGCTGGTCGCCGTCGACCTTCCCGGCCTCGGCGACTCAGATCCCCCGCGGCGGCCGCGGCTGTCGGCCTACGCCGACGACGTGATCGAGGCGCTCGACCAGATCGCCGTCCGGCGATTCGTGGCGGTCGGACACTCGCTCGGCGGCGGGGTCGCCGCGGCGATGGCCGATCAGGCGCCGACACGCGTCGCCGGTCTGGTGCTCATCGCGCCGGTGGGCTTTGGTCGGGTGCCCACGGCGCGGGCCTTCGAGATGCCGGGTGTCTCGCACGCCGTCCGCGTCGCGCTGCCGCTCGCGCTCGGCAACCGCATCGCGGCGTCCACGATCTACCGCATGGTCGTGGCGAACGGCGCGCAGCCGGACGGCGAGCTGCTCGAACACGTCCGCAACAGCGCTGCCCGTCGGCGGGCGGGCATCTGGGCCGCCAATCGCGCGATCGCAGAGGCCGGCGACTCCGAGCGCGCCTTCGCTCGGCGCGGGATCGACTACGACGGCCGTGTCGAGGTGCTGTGGGGCCGGGCCGACCGGCTCGTGCCCGTCGGCCACGCCGAGGGCGTCCGCGCAGCGCTTCCTCAGGCGCGGATCACGATTCAGGACCACATGGGCCACTACCCCCAGGGGGAGTGCCCGGAGCTGCTCGCCCGCTTCCTCGAAGGGGCGCTCGCGCGCATCGAAGGCCCGCGCCGGAGCACGGCGCGCCGCCCGAAGCACGCCGCCGGGGCGTAGTCGCGCGCTACGCCACCCGGACGAGAGCGAGAACGATCTCGCGTGCGATGGCGCTCACGGCGTCGCCGCTCGCGCTCGCCGCTGGCGGCGCGAATGGCCTCGAGCTGCGCGGCGCTGGTGACCGAGAGCCCCTCGAGGGCGGCCGCATACCCTCCGCTGCCCGACCTCCTCCACGAACTTCGGGTGAACGTTCTCATTCGTCGACGAGCAGGTTGTCGGCTTCGATGCGTGTGTGGCGCGGCTGGTCGCTGAGGCCATCGACGCCGTCGCTGGCGAACCGGTCACGCCATTTGATGACCGTCGGGCGAGACACGCCCAGTGCTCGCGCCACGCCTGACACCCCAGCGCCGTCGACGATCGCAAGCACGATCTCCGCACGCCCGCGATGCCCGGCCGAGATCGTTGAGGACCGAGTCCAGGACTCGAGCGTCTGGCGGTCCTCATCGCTCAGGACCAGAGCAAGTGGCGGCACAGGCAAGTTCCCAACCACCACCCCTACTTGTCAACTAACTTATGACGCGGAACACTAGGCGCGGTAGAGGGCCTCGATGTGCAGCGCGTACTTTGCGGCGATCGGCCGGCGTTTGAGCTTCATCGTGGGCGTCAGCTCGTCGCCGTCCGGCAGCCAGTCCTCTTCGAGCAGCGCGAAGTTCTTGAGTTGCTCGACACGCGCGAGGCGGGCGTTGGCGCGCTCGATCTGCTCCGCGACCCCCGCGCGCACGTGCGCATGCGTCGCGGACGCCGCGATCCCGAGCCGGGCGGCGAACGCCGCGAGCGCGTCGGGGTCCAGCGTCACGAGCGCGACGTTGTAGGGCTTGCTGTCGCCGATCACGCAGACCTGGCCGATCAGCTCACCGGCGCTCTTGACCGTCGCCTCGATGTTCGAGGGCGACATGTTCTTGCCCGCGGCGTTGATGATCAGCTCCTTGATGCGATCGACGATCCGCAGATAGCCGTCCTCGTCGAACGCGCCGACGTCGCCGGAGTGCAGCCACCCGTCCGCATCGATCGTCTCGGCGGTCGCCTCCGGCAGGTCGCGGTAACCGGACATGACGACCGGCCCGCGGATCAGGATCTCGCTCTTCTCGGAGAGCCGGACCTCGACCCCGTCGATCGGCGTGCCCACGGTGCCGATCCGGATCGCGCCGGGAGGGTTCACGGTCGCCACACCCGTGCACTCGGACAGGCCGTAGAGCTCACCGAGCGGCACGCCGACCGCGTGCCAGAACTCGATCACCTCGGCTGGGCACGGCGCCGCGCCGACGATCGCGGCGCGGAGCTCGTCGAAGCCGACCCGCTCGCGCAGGGCCGCGCCGACCGGATTGTCCTGGACGCCTTCGCCGGCCCTGACCCGGCTCACCGCAGCATCGATCGCCGCGCGCGCGTCGTCGTCGATCGCGGCGAGCACGCCGGCGCGCAGCTTCTCCCACAGCCGCGGCGGGGAGAAGAAGAAGCCGGGGCGCACGTCGACGATCAGGTCCGCGATCGCGCGCGGGTCGCTGCACGTCGTCACCTGCCAGCCAAGGGCCATCGGGACGTACTGGGTCTGCAGGCGCTCGGCGATGTGCGCCATCGGCAGCCACGAGATCACGCGGGCTCCGGCCGGGAACCCGATGCGCTCCTGCAGCGCGCGAACCTGGGCGACGATGTTGCGATGCGTGAGCTGCACCCCCTTCGGCGGACCGGTCGTCCCGGATGTGTAGATCAGCGTCGCGAGGTCTCCGGGCTGGATCGCGGCGCTGGCCGACCGGAGGTCGAACCCTGCGGGAGCGCGTGAGAGGAGGTCCTCCCAGCCGAGCACGCGCGAGTCCTCGCCCTCGACGAGCACGACCTGCTCCAGCGCGGTGCGCCCCCGCTCCAGGACCGCAAGAGCACGGTCGAGGCACGCCGGCTCGGTGACGAGGATCCGGCTGCGGGCGTTTCCGATGACGTGCTCGGCATGTTCGACGGTCAACGTCGGGTAGACCGAGAACGGGGTCGCCCCGAGCAGCAGCGCTCCCGCGTCAGCGACGTGGAACTCCGGACGGTTGCCCATCCAGAACGCCACGGTGTCGCCGCGGCGCACGCCGATCCCGGCGAAGCCCGCCGCCGCGGTCCCCGCGCCCGCGGCGTACTCACCCCACGTGAAGGCGACGCGATCGTCCGGTGAGCGCAGCGCGACCTCGCCCTCGTACTGGGCAGCGGTCGCGGTGAACAGATCGCACAGCGTCTCCGGACGGGTCGTGGTCTGCGGCACCATCATCATCACCTCTCTGGAGCGGCCGGCCGAGCGGGCACTGGAGGAAGCCTAACGCGAACGGGGGGACGGGGCAGCACGAGGATCGTCGGCCGGAAGAAGCGATCGTGTCAAAGCGGCCGAGAGTCCGCCGGATGCTGTGGTGCTCTTCTCTCTCTCCCGATCAGAGATGGGGTTGATGGTCATTGTGTTCCTTCCCGGCCACAAGGCCTTGTCGAGCGCGTTGATCTGGCAGTCGCGCTGCCGGCGGCGTTTGCTCGATCGGTGGGCCGCGCGGCGCTCGCATCGGCCGGCAGTAGCGTGAACGCCTCGCCCTGCAGCGGGGCGACGGCGCGGGGGTGCCGCTCGTCGAAGCTGAGGCTGCGGGTGGTGCGATGCCATGCGAGGGTGACGAGCACGCAGCCGGCGAGCCCGAGGTCGAGATCGGCGTAATCAGTCCTGCGGGTCTTATTTCGAGGTCGTGGTGGTGCGTGTGGCGCCGGAGTCTTGCTGGCTCGTCGCGAGGTCGAACAGCCGGGTCGCCCACCGGACATCGGCGTGAAGTCAGCATGCGGCCGCTCGTGCACTTGAGCGTGCGGCTCGGGATGTCGGGTGCTCCTGACGCCTCGATGCGCTGTCGCGGCGCTCAGTTCGGCGTGTCTGAAGCGAGCGCTCTGCTGGCGGCGGCGACGAACTGTTCGGCGATGGCGTTTCCGATGTCGCCGACTGGGACCCGCTCGGAGACGGAGAGCGTCGCGGAGAGGTTCAGCTCGATTCGCGTGCTCTCTGCGGCTTGGAGGCTCCACGTCACGTCGAATCGGCTCGGCGAGCGATCGTTGGTCACTTTGCTCAGCTTGACCGTGCCCGGTGGCTCGACTGCGATGGCCATGAGCAGATCGAAGTCGTGCACCAGCGGGCCCCGCGCGACGTGCAGCTTGGTCTGCGCCCTGGTCGGCTGATCGGAGGCGTCGCGCTGCAGCACTTCGACGTCGCGCACCATCTCGGGAAACCATGTGGGATACCCGTCCACCGCGCGCAGCAGGCTCAGGCAATCCTCAACCGGTGCCGCTACGACACGTGTAGCTGTTCCGTGGAACTCCTTCACCGCCGTATAGGAACCCAGACATCCCGCACGGTGTCAAACCCGGCGAGCGACACCGCGGACGAGGCCATGCGCGCGGGTGTTCCGCCCGCGTAGGCCGGATCGAAACGGCCCCGCCTTCGCTCTGCACGACCACCAGCACCGAAGGTGGCGGCGGATCGCATCGCTTCGACAGAGTCCAGGGATTGCGCTGGATGGCGTGGGCTTTGGGTCGTGAGAGTGTCCTCGCGACCCGATCAGCGCCGCCTCTTCCTCTCGACGCTACGGGGCGTGGTACTTCGTGCCGCGTCGCTCGCCTGTCCGGCGCAACCTGCCTTCGCGGACGAGGCGGTCGAGGATCGCGAGCGCCTCTGCGCGCTCGAGTCCCGTGGCGGCGCGAACGTCGCGATTGCCGATCGGCCCGTCGGCGGCGAGCCGGGCGACGACGTCATCCAGTTCGTCGGCGCTGAGCCTGAGGCCTGCCGGAGGCTTCAGAGTGCCGGCGAGGCGGTAGCTGGCTCCGCCACGCTGTCCCCGCTGTTCGAGCAGGTGCTCGTCGCGGAGCCGCTTAAGGCTCTCGCGGGCAACCGCCGCGTCAACGCCGAGGACCTCTCGAACTCGCGCGTTCGTGAGGATCTCACCGCGTGCGGCGTGGACGAGGAGTAGCCGGTCAGGGCCGCTGAGCGTGCCGCGCTGCTCGAGTTCGCGCAGCCACGCGCGCTCGGAGGGCGACACAACGCTCCGGATGGGCAGCTCCACAAGCACTTCGTGACCGTTGTCGTGGAACCGCGGCGGGTCGAGCATCTCTTCGGACATCGCGTCCTGCATCAGGTCGACGCCGCGCCCTGCATCCTCCGCGAGCCCGAGCTGCCGGAGGATTCGGATGGTCGTGAGGTTGCGGGCGGAGTTGGCCTCGCGAATGTTCTCGACGGTCACGGGTTCCGGCAGGCCGCCAGGCGAACGGACCGTGACGAGCGACGGCCTGAGCTCGATCCGGACCGCGGTTCCACCGGCCTCGTAACTGCGATGAGCGAGTGCGTTGGCCACGGCCTCGCGGAGGACGATCTCCGGGAGTCGAGGCAGTTCGTAACGACGGACGCCAAGTACGACGAGCTCGGACCCCAGCTCGTCCTTCAGGCGTTCGACGGTGTCGCGGAGAATGTGATGGATCGGCCCGTGTAGCTCTTCGCGGCGGTCATAGTCGATCGTTGTGTCGTCCGGGTAGCGCAGGATCTCGACGTAGGCCTTGCCGAGCTCCTGCCCCGGGTCGCGGAGGAGGTAAAGCGCTCCTGTGACCGTCAGCCGGTCATCCGATAGCAGACCCGCGTCGCGCAATCGGCGGGGTGTCGCACGGTCCCATCCAAGAGCGTTCGCGATCTCGCTCCGCAGTCGCGGGTCTACGTCCTCACGAGTCGCCCCGACAGCCGTCGTCTCGAACCTCGAGCTCGTGCGTTCATTTGCAAACCGCACGAGCTCGGCGCCAAAGAGCGCGTCGTCGCGCGTGCCGCGCCGAACTCGCACGACGCCGCCCGACGTCTGGGCGAACCCCTCCCGTCGACGTGCGACGGACAGCACGCAGACTGGGCGACCATCGACGTCAAGTTGGTGGAGGTTGTAGCGGCCGACGTCGCGCGCTTCCTGCAGAGCCCGGTGGATGTCGTCCGCGGTCCCGGCGTCGAGCGCTCGTCCCTGCACTTGGCCGTCGTCGGTGACGCCGATGAGCACCACGCCTCCGTCGGCGTTGGAGTAGGCGACGGCGGTGTTCTGGAGTTGGTTGCCCGAGACCCCGCTCTTGAACTCGACGTGCTGGCCCTCGCTCGGATACGCCGAGCGGAATTCCGCCACCGACATCGTGAGCTGCGGGGGCGTCCTGCTCTCGGGATGCAATGGAGGATATGACAAAGTTGTTCAACGTCGGCGCCAGGTTCAACAAGTTTGGCATATCAAGTGGCGGAGGGCGGTTCTCGCGGCGATGCTGAACCTCGACAGCACGACCCACGGCCGGTTCGCGCATCCGACGCGCTCGACGATGCGGCGCGGAGACGTCCGTCGAGCCAGTCGAAGATCCGGGTTTCGCGCAGCGCGGGCGCGAGCGGCTCTCCCTGGCCGTCGGCGCCTTCCGCGGCGCTGAACTCGACGAGGTGTCTGGGCCCCGGGAGGTGCTCGAAGAGGGTCCGTGACTGGCCGGGCCACCGTCGCTCTGCGGTGGACGATGTGATGAGCAGCGGGGTGACGATCTGCTCGACCTCGTCGCCGAGCCGATAGCTCGCGACGCGGGTGAAGAGATCGTATGCCGAGCCGTTGAGGCCGCCGTAGGGTGCAGCACGCGCCTCGAGCAGCGTCTTGGTCTCCGGCGCGAACAGCTGCGCGAGGTGCATCTCGCGGTCGAACCGCTCGCCCTCGCCGCGAATCAGCGCTTCGCGCATCACCTGGGGAACCGTCGCGGTCCAGGACGTGGCGACGTCGACCACGCCGGGGTCGGCGACCGCGGCGGCGAAGCGGTGCTCGAAGGCCAGCGCCCGGGGCACCCAGAAGCCGGCCTGTCCGACGCCGATCACGGCGATCCGCTCTGCGTCGACGTCCGTACGGGCGGCCATCGCGTCGAACACCGGGGTCAGCACCGCCGCCCAGTCGGGCCGGAACCTCAGGCCCTGCCGGTACAGTGCCGCCTGCTGGCCCGGACCGTCGAAGGTCATCCAGTGGTAGCCGCGAATCGCGGCGGCAGCGCCACCCCGGAGAAGCATGTCGGATGTGACGGTGTCGCTGCCATTGTTGAGGACCACGAGAGGCCGAGGCTCTCCGGGTCGCGCTCCGGGCGCGCAGAAGTAGTACCCGGGAAGCGATGTCCGCTCATAGGGAATCGCGATGTGCTCGCCGGGGACGGGGAACAGCGCGACCGCGCGGTCCCAGCACTCGCGCTGCCGGCGCCACAGGTCCAGTTCGTTCACCGACTGGTCGGTGAACGCAACGTGGCGGAGCGCGGCCGCGTAGTACGTGCCGGCGCGCAGATGGTGCTCGAGCGCGCTCGCGCGATGGCCGGCGCGCTCGGCGCGGCCTGCGGCCACCCACGCGCCGCCCGCCGTGGCGGTCCATTCGCGCAGCCAGGAGTCGGCGTCGCCGTCCTGGACCCGGGCGGCCGTCGCCAGCACCTCCCCGACGTCGGCGGCCCGGTGGTAGGCGGCTCCCAGCACGGCGTCGAACGCGTCCTGGAAGCCCTCGTGCTGGAATTGGCGCAGTCGCTGCATGCTCGCCAGCCTGCGCGATGACGGCGTGCGCGTCCTCAGTATCGGGCTACTGCACTCCGGGGAGCGCTCATAGACTTGGCGGCTCATGCCCGGCACGAACGCATGGCCTCTGGTCGGTCGCCGTCATGAGCTCGAGCGCATCGCCGCGGCGCGTGCGGCCGGCCGCGCGGGCGTCGTCCTGATCGGGCCTGCCGGCGTGGGCAAGTCACGCCTCGCGCGTGCCGCCGTGGCAGCGGCCGGCGAGTCCGGCGCGCAGACGTCCTGGGTGCAGGCGACGCGCAGCGCTGCGACCGTCCCGCTCGGTGCGTTCGCCGGACTGCTGCCCGACGACGTGCGCTCTGACGAGCCGCTGGAGCTGCTGCGCCGCGGCGCCGAGGCGCTGCGTGAGCTTGGCGGCCGGCACCCGGTCGTGCTCGGCGTCGACGATGCCCAGCTGCTCGATCCCGTCTCGGCCGCCCTCGTGCTGCAGGCGACGATGAGCGGGGCGGCGTTCGTCGTCGCCACCGTCCGCAGCGGCGAGCCGCGGCCGGACGCCATCGTCTCGCTATGGAAGGACGCGGGAGCCGAGCGCCTGGAGCTCGACCTGCTGTCGGCGGAGGAGGCTGCGGACCTTGCGGAGGCGATCGTCGGCGGGCCGCTCGACCAGGCCGCCCGCGGCTGGGCGGGAACCGTCAGCGCGGGGAACGCGCTCTTCATTCGTGAGCTCATCGGCGGGGCACTCGCCGGCGGGGCGCTGACCGAGGTCGACGGCCTGTGGCACCTGCGCGAGCGCCCGCCTGTCGCCGCGTCGCTCGCCGATCTCGTCAGCGAGCGGATGGTCGATCTCGACCGTGACGGCCGCGCCGTCCTCGAGTATCTCGCGCTCGGCGAGCCGCTGTCGGTCGCCGAGCTGACCGCGCTCGCCGGGGACGGCGCGCTGCTCGCGGTGGAGGAGCGCGGCCTCGTCGACGCGGGGACGATCGGCGCCGTCCGTCTGGCACATCCGCTCTACGGCGAGGTTCTGGCCGGCGGGCTGGGCGAGGTGCGCCGGAGGAAGGTGCGCCTGCAGCTTGCCGACGCCGTGCGCGCTCGCCCGGGGCTCACGGCGGATGATGCGCTGCGCGTCGCGCACTGGCGGCTGGACGCCGGCGCGCCGATGGACGTCGACACGCTCCTCGAGGCCGGCCGGACGGCGAACCTCGCTGGGGACCCCGACCTGGGCGCCCGGTTCGCCGCTCTGGCGATCGAAGCCGGCGCCGGCGCCGACGCGGTGTTGCTGCTCGCCCGCGCGCATACCGTCCGCAAGCGCTTCGCGGAGGCCGAAGCCACGCTTGCGCCGATCGAGGGGCAGCTTCCGACCCAGGACGAGGCCGCCGAGTACCTCGAGCAGCGCGCGGTCTCCGTCCTGCATTGGGGACTGCACGATCCCGACGCGGCGCAGGCTCTGCTCCGCCGGGCGCAGGAATGGTGGCCCGGTCAGGAGTGGCAGCGGCGGCTGGACCCGATGCGCCTGCAGCTGGCATCGCTGATGGGGGGCTTCGACGCGACGCTCGAGGTCTCCGCCGAGATCCTGGCGGACCCCGGCCTCGAGCCCGAGGTTCGCAGACAGCTCGAGCCCGTCCACGCCGTGACGCTCTTCTACGCCGGGCGCACGCGCGAGGCGTACACGCTCGGCGAGCGGATCCGCCCGTCGGTCCCGCTGCACGACCAGAGCGATGCGCTCGCGCTGGTCGCCTGGTCGATCATCGGACTGGAGACGGGCACGGACTTCCCCGGGCTCGACGCGTGGATGGCGGGCACCCTGAAGGAGGGGGTTCGCGCCAACGACCACGAGGCGGCGGGCGTCGCGGCGATCACGATCGGGGGGCTGCGGTTCTTCGAGGGGCGGTTCGTGGACGCGGGGCGCTGGCTCGCCGAGGCCGCGTTGCATCTGGAGGTCCAGGATGCCTTCGGGACCTTGATCGCCGTGCGCGCGACACAGGTGGGCGTCGCCTTCGGCATGGGCGACCACGCGGCCACCACCGCCGCTCTCGCAACCGCCCGGGCACTGCCGGCATGGACGGACCCGTTGCCGAGCCTGCTCCCCTACGTCGTGCGCGCCGAGGCGTGGGCGGCGTGCGGTGACGGTGAGCACGGGCGCGCCCAGCAGATGCTGCTCGACGGCGCGCAGGAGATCGAGAACATGCGCACCTACGCTGCGCAGCTGACCTATGAGGCGCTCCGCGCGGGCTCGCCGGCGGCGTCGCTCGTCGATGCCCAGCGGGACTTCGCCGAGCGGTGCGACTCGCGGATGGTCGCCGCCTACGCCGTCCATGTGAGCGCGCTGGCCGCCGGCGACGGGGCCGCGGTCCTCGCTGCCTCCGACGAGTTCGCCACCATCGGCGTCCTGCGGTACGCGATGGAGGCGGCCGCCCAGGCGTCGTCGATCTTCGCGGCCGAAGGACGTCAGGACTCCGCCCGCCGCGCTGCGGCGCGTGCCGGGGATCTGCACGCACGCGGCCAGCAGGGGACGCCGCCGCGGCTGGAGGGCGTCGACCCGGGCGCAGTCGAGCTCACACCGCGCGAGACGCAGATCGTCGAGTTCGCGCGGCGCGGCCTGACCAACGCCGAGATCGCCGACCGGCTCGTCCTCTCGGTCCGGACGGTGGAGTCCCACCTGTACCGCGCGATGCAGAAGCTCGGCATCGACGACCGCCGCGAGCTCTGAGCGGCCGGACATCCGCGCTCCCGGCGGTCGCCTGGCCGCCTCAGTACCCGTCCGCCGAAATGCAGTAGGCGAACACTCAGGACCGGGGGCCGGTCCGACGTGATGCTGCCCGTCATCAGCCAAGCAGCCTCACTCAACCAAGGAGCAACACCATGCGTTACAGCCTCAACACCATCACTCGCCGCGCCTCGATGGGCATCGCCGTCCTCGCCGCCGGCGTCTGCGTCGCAGCGCCGGCCGCACAGGCCGAGACGTCCGGCCAGGCGGTTGCCGGGTCGACCGTGCACATCGACACCTGCCGGGTGGCCAAGAGCTACCACCAGGACTTCACGTACGCGTACTGCGCGATCGTGTCGGAGACCAACGGCATCGTTCCGAACAACTCGATCAGCGTGAACTACAAGGTCAACCTGCCGACCTTCACACCGAAGGACGGCGGCACCTGGGACAAGGGCTCCGGCACCGTCAAGTTCGGCGGCGGCACCCAGATCCTGAACATCAAGTTCGCCGTCAAGGGCAAGACGGTCGCCCAGGTCAAGAAGAGCCTGAAGGTGACGATCTCGAACGCCAAGAACGCGCTCATCACCGCGGGCGGCGCCGCGCGGCCGACGGCCACGGCGGTCGCCGCGGGCCTCACCGGCACGGCGGTCCCCGCTCAGCCGCAGACGCCCACCGGCACGGCGGTCCCCGCTCAGCCCGAGACGCCGAACGGCCCGCTGATCGCGATCAACAACTGCACCGTCAAGCAGAGCCGCAACGCGGGCGGGTTCGTGTGGGCGAGCTGCTCGATCGTGACCACGAACATCGCGAGTGCCGACTCGCCGGCCGTCTCGTTCCGTTCAAACCTCAAGCCGTTCAACCCTCGCACGAACGGCACCTGGAGCAAGCAGACCGGAACCCTGGAGCTCGGCAGCATCACGGCCATCAAGTTCGCCTACAAGCACAAGACCCTGTCGCAGGTTCGCAAGAGCCTGAAGGTGACCCTCTCGAAGCCCGTGGACGGGACGATCACCGACGGCACGGCCGTCGCGAAGTCCTGAGCCGGGTGCGTGGAGGCGCGTCATGAACACGACACCGATCGACCCGAGGCCACTCCACGCGACCACCAGGGGCGATCATGATCGCCCCTGGTGAGCCGGGCTGGGATGCCGCGCGGCGGGCCTGGAACCTCACCGCCGACCAGCGCCCGCCGCTCGTCGTGCTGGCGGACACCGTCGAGGACGTTGCGGCGACGGTGCGCTTCGCCGCGGCCAGCGGCCTGAGGGTCGCCCCGCAGTCCACCGGGCACGGGGCGGCCAGCATGGGAGACCTGACCGGCACGATCCTGCTCAGGACCTCCCGGCTCACCGCGGTCGGGGTCGATCCCGCGGCCCGCACGGCGACTGTCCAGGCCGGTGCGCTGTGGAGCGACGTGGTCGGCCCCGCCGCCGAGCACGGCCTCGTCGGCCTGCACGGCTTCTCCGCCGGGGTCGGCGTCGCCGGCTACACGCTGGGCGGCGGGATCGGATGGCTGTCGCGGCGCGAGGGCTTCGCGTCGAGCCACGTCCGCGCGTTCGACGTCGTCGGGGCGGACGGGAAGGCGCGCCGGGTAGACGCGTCGAGCGACCCGGAGCTCTTCTGGGCCCTGCGCGGCGGCGGCGGTCGCCCGGTGATCGTCACCTCCTTCGACCTTGAGCTGTTCGAGCTGCGAGCGGCGTTCGGGGGGTCCCTGATGTGGCCGATCGAGCAGGCGGAGGAGATCGTCGAGGCCTACCGCGAGTGGATCGCGGGCGTCCCCGTCGAGCTGACCTCGACGATCAAGCTGCTGCGCTTCCCCTCGCTGCCCACGGTGCCCGACCACCTCCGTGGCCGGGCGCTCGTGTCCATCGTGCTCGTCTTCACCGGCAGCGAGCAGCGGGGCGATGAGCTCGTCGCGCCGCTGCGTGCCGTGGCGAAGCCCTATGTCGACACGCTGGCGATGGTGCCCGGCTCCGCCCTCGGCGGGCTCGCCGGCGACCCGACCGATCCGCTGCCGGCGCTCGGCCACGCGGCGCTCGTCGACGACGTCAGTCCCGAAGCGACCGAGGCGTTCCTGGCGCTCGCCGGGCCCGGCACCGACTCGCCGCTCACCTCGCTGGAGATCCGCCACCTCGGCGGCGCGCTCGGCGAAGCGCACCCCGACCCGGGAGCCGCCGGGACGCTCGGGGCGCAAGGGCTGGTCTACGCCGCCGGCGCAGCCCCGACCCCGGAGGCCGGGGAGCGCGTCCGCGAGGCGATGCGCGAGGTCGGCGACCGCTTCGCCCCGTTCTCCGGGCCGCGTGACACGATCCTCACCTTCGCTGAGCAGCCCCCGATGCGCCACGCCTTTGCCCCCGGCGTCGCCGATCGCCTCGAGGCGATCGCCCGGACGCACGATCCCGAAGGCCTCTTCGTCGCCAACCACGCGGCGGGCTGACCGCAGGCGCGCGGCGCGCGGAGACGCGGAAAGCCCCGCCGGGACGGGGCCTTCCGTCCATCACCGGAGATGCGCCTCGAGCCAGTCGAACACGGCGGCTTCGCGGGCGGAGGCGCTGAGGACCCGCCCCGGCCGGTGCGTCAGGACGGGTGTCGACAGGCGCTGCGGCTCGACGTGCACGGGCGGGTCGAGCACCGCGGCGGCGATGCGGTGGGGGCGGGAGCCGACCACCGCCGCGGCGTTGGCGGCGCCTGCGCCGAGGCCGATCACGGCGATCCCGCCCTCTCGGACGTGTGGGTCACCGCTGAGCGCGTCGATGAGCACCGGCAGCGCGTCGTCGTCGGTCGTCGCCCAGTGGTGGCCGCGCGCTGCGGCGGCAGCGCCCGCGCGGACGTGGGCCTCGGACTCGAGCGGCCGGCCCGTGGCGACGACGACAGTGGCTCGGCGGTCACCGCCGGCCAGGAACAGCCGGCCGCCGGGGACGGAGATCGATGGGCCGCAGGATCGGTTCCAGCACTCGTCGTGACGGGCGAGCAGGGCGGGTTCGCGCTCCGGTTCGCTGCTGCGGTTGACGACGGCGAGCGCCGCGGCATAGTAGGTCGCGGCACGGCGGTGGTGCGCCCGCGCGCTGTGCGGCAGGCCGTGTGTTTCGGCTGCGACCGCTGCCGCCCAGACTTCACCGGCGTCAACCAGCCATTCGTGCACCCACGAGTCGGTATGCCCGTCCTCGATCCGCGCCGCGGTGGTCAGGACCTCTTCGACGTCCGCGGCGCCGTGGTGGCTCGCGGCGAGCGCGACATCGAACGCGGCCTGGAACTCCGCGTCGGCAAACCAGCGCGAAACGGGTGGGTCGTGCCAGCGTCTGCGGGGCATGACATCAACGTGCCATGTCAACCGCTGAGCGACCTCAGTAACGCGCTACCGGGATTCGGCACCGCCCCGGTGGGCGTCACTGGTGCCGGTTAGACTCGGCGACATGAGGTCTCCAGCCGCGACTGCGCTGGCCCGCCAGGGCTCCCGCGTCGCCGCCGGATGACCGCGGCGCTGATCGGTCGCGAGGCCGAGCTCGAGCGGATCGCCGCAGAGCGCGGCGCGCCGGGAGCGCGGGGGATCGTGCTGGGCGCACCCGCGGGTGTGGGCAAGACGGCTGTGGCCCGTGCGGCGGCACGAGCGGCGGGTGACGCCGGCGGGTACATCGAATGGGTGCAGGCCACGCGCAGCGCGGCCGCGGTCCCGCTCGGCGCGCTGGCAGCGCTCATGAGCGGGGTCGAGCGCGTCGAGGACCCGTTGCAGCGCCTGACCGCCGGTGCGCGGTCGCTGCTGGACCGCGCGGATGGGCGCAAGCCGATGCTCGTCGTCGATGACGGGCAGTTCCTCGATGCCGCCTCTGCGACGCTGGTGCTGCATGTCGCCACCTCGGGGACGGCGTTCGTGCTGACCACGGTGCGCAGCGGCGAGCCCTGCCCGGATGCGGTCGTGGCGCTGTGGAAGGACGCGGGGACGCCGCGGCTGGAGCTCGATCCGCTCGACGCCGAGGATGTCCGCGCGCTCGCAGAGGCAGAGCTCGGCGGCCCGGTCGAGGAGCGCATCGCCGTCTGGCTGTACGTCTCCAGTCAGGGCAATCCGCTCTACGTGCGCGAGCTGGTGGCGGGCGCGCTGGAGAGCGGCACGCTGGTCGAGCGCGATGAGTTGTGGGTCCTCGAGGGTCATCCCGATCCGCGCGCCTCGCTCGTGGATCTCTTGGAGTCGCGGCTGTCAGAGCTCGGTGTCGAAGAGCGGCGTACGCTCGGCCTGCTCGCGCTAGGCGAGCCGCTGGCGCCGGAGCGGCTGGACCTCGAAGCGCTCGCCGATCTGGAGGAGCGCGGCTATGTGACGGTCCGGGACGGACTCGCGCGCGTGGCGCATCCGCTGTACGCGGAGGTCGCTCGCACGACCATGAGCTCGCTGCGGGTGGCGGCGGCGCAGCGCCGGCTGGCGGAGCTCGTGCCCGACGATGGCACGCCGGACACCGCGCTGCGGCGAGCACGCTGGTTGCTGGAGGCGGGCGAGACACCCCCGCTGGAGCTGCTCTCTACGGCGGCCGGCGCCGCCCTCTCCGCCGGGGACCCCGTGTTCGCGGCGCAGCTCGCAGAGCTCGCTCTGGATCGCGGGGGTGGGCCGGAGGTGGCCCTCGTGCGGGGCCGGGCACTCTGGCTCAACGGCCATGCGGAGGAGGCCGAGGCCGACCTCGCGACGATCGAAGGCCGCATCGAGGATCCCGCGCGCGCCGCGGCCTATGTCGAGTTGCGCGGACAGATCCTCTCGTGGGCGTTGTCGCGGCACGACGAGGCGTTCGCGCTGGTCGAGCGCGCCGCGGGCTGGTGGGACAGCGAGGAGTGGAACGTCGCGTTCGCCCCGGTACGGGCCCATCTCCTGTTGCTGGTCGGCAAGCTCGACTCGGCGATCGAGGCGTCGGAGCGGCTGCTCGGCGATCCGCGGCTCGACGACGCAGGGAGGCGGTCGGCGACCCTGTCCTACGCGCGCGCCCTCCACTGGCAGGGCCGCGGGGCCGAAGCCCGCCGCGTGCTACGCGGCTCGGTGCCCGACGCGCCGAGGAGCTCACAAGACGAGCTGATCCTCGTCTTCTGGGCGCTGTCCGCGATGGACACCGGCCACGACCTGCGGGAGCTCGAGGCCTGGGCGCTGAGCGCGGTC
>Ga0335071_10002850_pt1 | contig 18358 bp, 17 predicted proteins | sample Lox_Sample_15_FD_206724 | JGI IMG/M metagenome (GOLD analysis project Ga0335071, IMG submission 206724) | Soil microbial communities from Loxahatchee National Wildlife Refuge, Florida, United States - Lox_Sample_1.5 | ecosystem: Environmental > Terrestrial > Soil > Wetlands | place: USA... | reverse complement strand
AGGACGGCCATATGCTGTTCCCGATGATGCCGTACACCGGCTATCGCTACTTAAGCGACGAGGACGTGCAGGCCTTGGTGGCGTATATGAATACGTTGCCGCCGGTGCGCAATACTGTCTCGCGGACCAGCATCACGTTCCCGACGTCGGTGCTCATCAAGGGAGTTCCGGCGCCTTTAACCAGACCGATCCCCCCGGTCGATACGGATGGAGGCGAGATTTACGGCGAGTATCTTGTGTCGGTCGCCGGATGCGAGGATTGCCACACGCAACAGAAGCGCGGCCAGCCGGATCCGGCGATGCAATTTGCCGGAGGCCGCGTGTTCGCTTCGCCTCAGGGGACGGTGGTGAGCGCGAACATCACGCCCGACAAAGAGACCGGCATCGGTAATTGGGACTTCATCCGCTTCCGTGACCGGATGCGGAGCTTCCGGACTTATAGGCACGCGGACCTGCCCAAAGCCGGTCCGGAGCGCTACACTCTGATGCCTTTCGAGGCTTACGTGGACCTGATGGAAAACGACCTCGAAGCGATTTTCCTGTACCTGCGGTCGCGTCGGCCGATCACCAACGCCGTAGTGGCGCATCCGGGACATGCGGAAATCAAGGATTAGACGAGGGATCGATCCAGCTTCCTGCTAACGTGCCGTCTGCAGAACGTTTTCTGTGTTCCATAAGCGGCGAATGGCTGCGGCGCGCTCGAGATCCACGGAGTGCTCAATCAGGATCCGCGCGCGGCCTGATTGTCCTTTGGATTCGATTTCGCCGAAATAGAGGGTTCCGGGGCTTTGGAACTGCACCAGCGCGCCTTCCTCCAGGGAGCTTTCGCCTTGGAGCGCCAATTCCGCGCGTCTTCCTTCCACCGAGACGATGGTGGCCGGAACATTCTGGTGAGGATCGGTCATCGAGGCGAGAAAAGTCTCGGTACCGGTAATCACAGTCGTCATGCTAACACACTCGCTTTGTCGGACTCAGCGTGGCTTCCCCGGGTTCGGGACGAATCGGCTCGCCATGCGATAACAGCGATGCGCAGAGCCGGACAAGGCCGCCGAGGTGATCCGCAGTGGCGTCGGCCGAAGGCGACGCGTGCGGCCGGGTGAATGCTTGTAGCGCCGCCTCATGGAAGCAAATGCGCTGCCTCCGCCACCCCTGCTTTCGGTTTCGTTTCGCCGCCAGGAAGAGGAATACGATGGTTCCTGCGGAGATGATGTAGAAGGAGGATAAGTCCGATGATATGTCCAGGAATGAGATCTCGAGCATCGTCGGTGCTTATCGTCAGGGGAGCGGGGTTCTTGAATCGCCTTGACAGACCTCCGCGATTGCCCTGAAAATAAAGGGTGTTGTCTTTCTGGCGGCACCTTTCGAGCGAGGTGAACATCAGGTGAAAGAGCTGTTCTGGCTAGGATTAAGGGCCTTTCTCATCTGCCTGGTGCTTACCCCGATCTTCCGCGATATTTTTCGGTCTTACGGAATTGTCGATCAGCCGGACCGAAGGCGCAAAGTCCATGCGCATCCGATTCCACGGGTTGGGGGCATCCCGATTTTTATCGCTTACGCCCTGGCGCTGTACCCTTATCCCCACACACCCACCGCGCTGGCCGACTATCTGCCGTTAATCCGCAAACTCGCGCCCGCGGCGACCTTGATTTTCGCTACTGGATTGATCGACGACCTGCTCGGTTTGAAGCCGTGGCAGAAATTGGCCGGACAGCTAGCGGCCGCCTCGCTGGCCTACTGGGCCGGAGTCAGGGTATTGGGAGTAGGAGGATATGGGACAGGAGCATGGTGGTCTCTACCACTCACGCTTCTCTGGCTGATCGCCTGCACCAACGCGTTCAATCTTGTGGACGGTTTGGATGGGCTGGCCGCAGGCGTGGGCCTCGTGGCGACTCTCACGCTGCTTTTCGCCGCGCTGATTCACGGCAATCCGGCGCTGGCCTCGGCTTCGGTGCCCATGGTCGGCGCGTTGCTCGGCTTCCTTTGCTATAACTTCAATCCGGCGACAGTGTTTTTAGGTGATTCGGGCGCTCTTCTGATCGGGTTCCTGCTGGGGTGCTTCGGCGCGGTCTGGACGCAAAAGTCGGATGCCCTGATCAGCCTGACGGTGCCGCTGCTGGCGCTGTCCATTCCCTTGATCGACGTTTCCCTGGCGATCCTGCGGCGGTTTCTCCGCAATCAGCCGATTTTTACGGCGGACCGGGGGCACATTCATCACCGGCTGATCGACCAGGGATTGACGCCTCGCCGCGCGGTGCTGGTTCTGTATCTGCTGTGCGCCATGGCCGCGGCGTTCGCGCTGCTGCTGACGATGCCGCGTGCCGGGCGCTATTTCGGATTCGTGATGCTGGCAGTCTGCCTGGTGGTGTGGTTCGGCATCCGGCAGCTGCGCTATGCGGAGTTCGGTCTCGCCAGCCGGCTGCTGTTTGGAGGTGAGCTGCAGCGCACCCTGGGCGGGCAGCTTCGTCTGGAGCGGCTGGCCGAGGAAGTCGCCGACGCCGATGACGAAGAGCAATGCTGGCGCCTGATCTCGGCCGCGGCGCGGGATTTTGGATTCGATTCGATCCGCCTTTCCTTGCGCGGCTGCCTGCGGGAAGCTGGGTCCTTGTCGGGACGCACCGGATCGCGACTGGAGTGCTGGTCCCTGCGCGTTCCGGTTGGCGCCGAGGATTACTTCGAGCTGACGCGCCGTTTCGAGTCGGGCGTGCTGCCAATGATGGTCGCTCCCTTCCTGGACACTTTGCGGAGGGCGCTCGAAAGCCGCCTGGAAGATTGGAACCAGCACACCGCGAGCCATTCCTGAGGTCCGCCGGCGGGAGCGTGTTAGACTGCGATTTGTCGCTTGATTCGCGCTTTGAGCTGGAGCATTTTCGCCGCCGCGTCTTGCAAATCGGCGACACCGTGGCGATCTGTGCCGCGTTCCCTCTGGCCGCGCTGCTTTCGCCGTCGGGCAATTTTCCGCTGGCATTGCAGGCGGATCCGGCGTCCGCGCTGGTGGCGCTGGGAGGAGCGATCTGCGCCGCGCTCTCCGTGCTGCATTTCACGCGAATGCATACCGGATTCACTTGGTTCGACCGGGTTCAGCAGATTTCGCTATCCTTGGGCACGGTTTTCCTGCTGGAGGCCTTCCTGGGCTATGCCGGGTTCCCCGTGCTTCTCGATGTCGGGGAAATGGCAATGGGCAGCGCGTTGTGCGCGGCTCTACTGCTGATCTGGTATCTGGCATTCCGGCTGATATTCGCGGACTTTCCTCCGCGGCCTCGCGTGCTCCTGCTGGGCTCCGATCCGGTGTTTCCGGAGATTTGGGGATTTCTGATGGCCGGCGCAGGCGGAGCCCATTTGCTGGGTCCCGTGCCGTTTCCCACGGATCTTCGCGCCATGGCGAACGAGTTGACGCCCGATGAGATCGTCGTGGGTGACGTTTCCGCCTCCGGGGCGTTCCCGGCGAATGCGCTGCTCGATCTGCGGTTCCGGGGCGTCACAGTTTTCGATGCGGCATCCTACTGTGAGGACGTTCTGCAGCGCATCTCCCTCCGCCATCTCCGTCCGGCAAGGCTCTTGTACGGCGAAATATCGCCCAAACGCAAGAACCTGGCGCTGCAGGCGATCTATTCGAATCTGTTCGGGCTGATGGCCCTGGCCGCAGTATCGCCCATTCTGGCGGTGGCGGCGATCGCGCTGAAAATCTCGTCGCCGGCACGCGGGTTGATGGAGCCTTGTCGCATGGCTGGTTTGAACGGGATTGCTTTCGACCAGTTGCGCTTTCAATCGCGCTCGGGTTTGGGTCCATGGCTGGCAAAGACCGGATTGGGCGGGCTGCCGCAGCTGTTCAACGTGGTCCGCGGAGAAATGTCGCTGGTTGGCCCTCGTCCCAACCGCGTGGAATTTCATGAGGCGCTCTCGAGACAGCTTCCGTTTTACTCCCAGCGGCTTGCGGTGAGGCCGGGCCTCACCGGGTGGGCGCAAATTCACCGGACCGGCGGCGATGCGACGGTGGAATTAGAATACGACCTTTACTACATCAAGCACGTGTCGCCGGGCTTCGATATCGACATCTTGATCGCCTCGATTCTCGGGCGGAAGGCGGATTAGGCCTTGAGGCTTGCGATTCTCGGAGTGGCCTCTCTTGGCGCAGTCGTCGCGTTTTACATCCTGATCGGATACCCTCTGCTGCTCTGGCTCGTGCCGTTCCGAACGGCGCCTCCCATTCGAAAAGATCTGAAATTTGAGACCACCGTCTCCGTCATCATGGCAGTGTACAACGGTGCCTCGCAGATCCGCGCGAAGTTGGAGACGATCCTAGCGCTTGATTATCCCAAGCGGCTGATGCAGATTCTCGTCGTATCCGACGGCTCAACCGATGAAACTGAATCCATCGTGCGCGAATATGCGGATCGAGGCGTGACGCTGCTGGTGGCTCCGCGCGGAGGGAAGGCGGCCGCGCTGAATCTGGCGCTTCAACACGCGACGGGCGAATTGCTGTTTTTCACCGACGTGCGTCAGCCCCTGGATCCCAAGGCATTGCGGCACCTGGCGGCGAATTTCGCCGATCCCACGGTGGGCGCCGTCACCGGAGAGATGCGACTGCTGAAGGGCGAGGCCGGCGAGCAGGCGGACATGGATCGGTACTGGCGCTACGAGCTGTGGGCGCGTGACAAGCAGACCAAGATCGACTCGCTCTTCAATACAACGGGGTGCATTTACGCGATGCGGCGGAGCCTGGCGGACCCTCTGCCCGTGGATACCCTAAGCGACGATGCCGCGCTGCCCTTGCTGGCTTTTTTTCGCGGATACCGCGTGATCTTCGACCCCCAGGCCATCGCCTTGGATTATCCGGCTGTCGCGGGAACGGAATACCGGAGGCGTGTGCGCAACCTGTCCGGGTTGTGGCAGACCTTTGCTCGATATCCGCAGCTGTTTTCCTCGAACAATCGCATGCGGCTGCATTTCCTTTCGCACAAGTTCGGCAGGCTCATGCTGCCGTGGGCGATTCTGTTTGTCATGCTAGGGCCTCTCGGACTGCCCGATCCGTGGCGCTGGATTCTGTTCGGCGGCGAGGCGATGTACTTCCTGCTGGCGCTCCTGGACCGGTTCCTGCCCAAGGAATCTCCGCTGAAGCGCCTGAGTTCGCCCATCAGGACATTCGTGGCCATGAACGTCGCATCGATGGCCGGCATCCGGGTGTTTTTCGTTGATCCGATGGAGCTATGGAAGCCCACCCGGGTCAAGCCCGGCCGTTAAGGCGACAGCCGCCGGGGCGTCACCTTCGTTCCGCTGGGGCGAAATTCGAACTGCACATCCCACTGCTGCGGCGCGCCCCCCGCCGCCGGGAACTTCCACTTCCGCACCGCATCCAGCGTGCGGTCGGCGAAGTACTTGCTCGACGCGGGCGAACCCAGGGTGGCGTTGGTCACTGCGCCGGAGGGATCGACATCCAGCTTGACCACCACGCGCACGCGTCCGCGAATGCTGCTTCTCGCCTCCGCCAGGATCTCCGGCATCGGCTGATCCGTTGGCTGCGTAGCAGGTGTTTCGGAGGGCGTTTCGGCCAGCGGTTGGGGACGCACCGTCTTTCGCGCGGACTTGTGTGCGGGAGCCGGCTTTTCGGGCTCAGGCTGGGCGGCGGCGGGTGGCTCGGGAACGTTCGCCTGCGCCGCGGGCTTGGCGGGAGCGGGCCCTTCCCGGCGAAGCAGAATTGTGCCGGCGATAACGATGGCGGCGATCGCCAGAATCATCCACAGGCCGACTGGCGTCGTGAATCGGCGCTTGGGCGCCGTGTCCCATTGTTGTGCGAGGTAGTTCGAGATCTGGGAGACCGTCCAGCGGCTCGATGAAGCCTGTTGCAGGCAATGATGGGCGATGGTGGCAAACGGATCGGGTAGACTTTCGAGAGGCGCGCCGTGCCTCCGCTGCGTGAGCACCTCAGTCAGGACGACGCCGAGCGCCCAGACGTCACACGCGGGGGAGAACGGGCCGCGCTCCGGGGGATCGTAGGGGCCCGCGCTTCCCTCGGATGATTCCCCGGCCCGCCGGATGCCGTCGCTCGAAAGTTTCAGGCAATCGCTTGCCGCCATGATATTCGACGGTTTCAGATGGGAGTGGACGAACCCCTGGTCATGAAGGTATTTCAGCGCGGCGAGTGCGGGCTCCAGCATGTCCCGGGTCTCGGCTGCCGTGAGCGCGCGGTCCGGTAACACGTGCGAAAGATCTTCCTCGGCATATTCCATCACCACGTAAATAACGTCGCTATCGTCGATGCTGCCACGGCCGCTGGCGAAAATACGGATGAGGTGAGGATGCGAGAGCCTGGATGCAGCAGCCCATCGTTGCATTTGAGCGTCGGCTTGAAGTCCATCGAGCGGCAGTAGCTTAATGGCGGCCGGACGCGACTCGTAACGGGTGAGAAAAACAGGGCTGTCCGACCCTCCGCCGAGCAAGCGCTCCAGAGGGAATCCATCGATCGTACGGCCTTCCCATTTTTCCGGCATTTCTATAAGATAAAGCGGATTGAGGATTGTTACACGGCTCGGCCGAGGGCCATGACGAAGTAATGCGCTTTGGTGGTCCCCACGTTCCGCCAGCCGTGGAAATCATTCGAGGCCGCGTACACCACGGCACCCGGGCCGGCGGTGGACGATTTGCCCTCAATGGTGACTTCGAGCGTCCCCTCGCGAATCATGACGATCTCCTCATGCTCATGGCGATGCGGCGCGTGTGGCGCGGCGCCGGGCGCGAGTTCCGTCTCATGCAGATCCACGTGGAATCCGGAGTGCGTCAGCCCGTCGAACACTTGGCGGGCGGAGCCTTTCAGAACAAGATCGTCATATCGATACGCGCGGCTGGGGAGTGTGGCAGGAGCCGCTTTTTGCCCCTTGGCGGAAGCGGCGAACAGCCCGGCGGAGAAAAGAGTCAGGTCACGGCGAGTCATGAGACTCATGATACGCCGCTACTCGGGAAATTGCCGCATGCAGCCCAGGACCTTTTCGGCGTACACAGGCCTCGGGTTGTAGACGTGGAGCTTTTCCTTGAGCGTTTTTCCGGCGTACCAGCGGCCGGAGCCAAGCTGGTCCGATACGTGATGGATGGCTGCCGGCACGGATGGAAACGCCGCCACGCCGTTTTTCCAGCCCAGGGGGTTGTTGGTCTCGGCGTCGTAGTGCTTGCCGCCGGAGCTTTCATAAAACTCGATGCAAACAATCATGGACGGCGGAATCGACGCGCGCTTGGCGGCATCCAGAATCTCGGCAATGTTGTAGGGCTGCGCGAAATCGTGCTGGCGCATGAATGTCGCGAGGGTTTCCTCCGGGGCGCGCCGACCAGGTACAACCACCCTTCGCGGTGCCGGCCTTGGCGGAACATCGGCGATGGTCGACACGGGGAGCCCGGGGGCGAGCAGGAGCACGCCCAGCGCCCACCTGGAATGGGGTGGCGCAAAGTGCCGGATGCTTCGGCGTTTGGGCCCAAAGATCGGGGTCCAGCGGATGCGGACGATCAAGAACGGCAATCCCCCAAAATGTTCTTTAGTCTTGGCATGTAATCGGCACTCCGGGCGAGGCCCAATAGGGTTATTTAAGGGCGAGGACTTGCTGCAGCCATCGAATCATGGGCGCCTTGTAGTTGGTAATGTGGGAGGATTCCCATGCCCGCATCCCGTGTCCGGCGATCTTCACCGGGTACAATTCGCACGATCCGTTGGCCTCGTTCAGCTTGTCGCAGAACCGCTCGGATTGCGCGAATGGGATGAGATTATCGTCGGTGCCGTGAATCATCAGGAAGGGAGGCGCCGTCGAACTCACCCAGGTGATGGGGGAAAACTTCGTCAGTTCGGCCATCATCATCGTGTCCCAGAACGTACCTTTCACCGCGTCGCGCACGGACTCCGGAATCCAGCTGGATGTGCGGACCAGCGCCGGAAGATCGGTGGGGCTGTAAAACGCCACCACGCCCTGCACAGTGCCGCCCGGGTCCGGCCGCAGTGCGGCCATGGAAACAAGCTGTCCGCCCGCCGATTCGCCGATCAGCACAACCTTATTGGGATTGACGTGATACTCGGTAGCGTGCGACTTCACGAACGCGATCGCCTGTTTGACGTCGTTCTCCGCCGCGCCCAGCTGAGTGATGGAAGCCGCCGGATCGAGCAGAAGATCGCTCGCCAGGCGATAGCTGACCGTGAACCAGGCAATGCCGGCGTTGGTCAGAGCCTCGAAGATCGGATCGACGCTCGAACGGTCGCCCCGCACCCAGCCGCCTCCATGAGCCAGGATCGCTGCCGGGAACGGGCCCTTACCGTCGGGAATGTGCGCGTCGAGGCGCAGGCTCGTCCGGCCCGCCCTGGCGTACTCTATATCCTTCAGGTCCTCGGCGCGGAGGGCAGCCACCAGCATCAGAAGCAGTCCAACCCGACGGAGGCGCGAAAAAGTCATCATTGCGGTTCGAACCAGGCGAAATGTTACCCTGCCCTCATGAGGATCGGCATCACCTGTTATCCCACGTACGGGGGCAGCGGCATCGTGGCCACCGAACTCGGGTTGGAACTGGCGACCCGCGGCCACGATGTTCATTTTATCACCTACGCGAATCCGATTCGGCTGGATCCGGGTTTGCCGCGCATCCATTATCACGAGGTGGAGGTTTCCGCCTATCCTTTGTTCCAATATCCGCCGTACTGTCTGGCGCTGGCCTCGCGCATGTTCGAAGTGGCCGATTGCTATGGGCTGGACCTGCTGCACGTGCACTACGCGATTCCGCATTCCATCGCCGCGCTTCTGGCCCAGCAGATGACGGCGAAGCGCCGCCTTCCGTTCGTCACAACGCTGCACGGCACGGACATCACGCTGGTGGGCGCGGACCGTTCGTATTTTCCGATTACGAAATTCTCCATTGAGCAATCGGACGGAATCACCACCATCAGCAAGTATCTTCAGGACCTTACAGCGGAAGTGTTCGGCGTGGCCAACGAGATCCGGGTGATTCATAATTTCGTCAATTGCGATTTATACCGGCCCGCCCCGGACCGCCGGCCGGAGGAAAAGCGCCTGATCCATCTTTCGAATTTCCGCCCCGTGAAGCGGCCACTGGACTGCGTGCGCATCCTTTATGAGGTCCTAAAATCGGTGCCGGCTATGCTAGTCATGGTGGGCGACGGGCCGGAGCGCGCGCCGGCGGAGATGCTGGCGCGGGAGCTGAAGATCGATGATCGGGTCTCGTTTCTCGGCAAGCAGGATCACGTCGAGCGAATCATTCCGGCGCATCATGTGCTGCTGATGCCGAGCGATATGGAGGCCTTCGGGCTGGCCGCCCTGGAGGCGATGGCCTGCGGCGTGGTCCCGGTGGGCACGCGCGTGGGTGGAACGCCGGAATTGATCACGCACGGCGTGGACGGGTTCCTGGAGCCGGTGGGCGACATCGCCGCGCAGGCCGCGCGGGTGGTGGCCCTGCTCACCGACGATGCATTGCACAGCAGAATGTCCGCCGCGGCGAGGCACGCCGCCGAAACGCGGTACTCAACCGATCTGGTGATTCCTCAATACGAGCAATACTACAAGGAAGTCTGTCAATAATGAACATTCTGGCCATCGGTCCCCATCCCGACGACCTCGAGTTCGGCTGCGCGCCCATATTGATGAAGGAGACGAAAAGGGGGAACCGCGTGAAGATGCTGGTGCTCTCGCGCGGGGAAGCCGGGTCGGCGGGCTCGCCGGAGTTGCGCGAGCAGGAATCGCGCGCCGCCGCAGCATTGATCGGGTCGGAAGTGGAGTTTCTGGAGTTCGCCGGTGACTGCCGTCTTGCTTACACCCCCGAAAATGCGTTCCGTTTGGCACGCGAGATCCGGTCCTTCAAACCGGAAACCGTTCTGGCGCCGCACCCGGGGGAAAATCAGCATCCCGATCATTCCGCCGCCGGACGCCTGGTACGCGACGCGTGCCGTTTCGCTCGCTACGGCGGTCTTGAGGACTTGAAGCCCGCGCCCGCGCACCGGGTGGCGAATCTGTTCTTTTACCGCATCACCCAACATCTCCAGGAGCCCGATCTCGTGATCGATATTACCGATCTGGTCCCGCAATGGGAGGCGGCCATGAACTGCCATCAGAGTCAGGTGATGAACAAGAATTACGTGGAATTACAGAAAGCCGGCGCGCGATTGCTTGGATTGACGATCGGCACCGAATACGCGCTGGGCCTGTTTCGGAACGATCCCATGCGGCTGGACGCGATTTCGGACCTGACCTTGTCGTCGAGAAATTTTTAGGAAACCGACGAATCCCCTGGCAGACTCTGACGCCAGGGGTTATAGTCCTCTGAGCGCCTGGAACAGTGCCGCCTTCCACCGCGCAACGTCAATCGTCCAACAAATTCTCGCCGGTTTGGCGCGGCGCACCGTCTCCGCCCACAGCGTCCGATTCCGCCGGTTCTCGGCCGCGTTGAGCTGGTCCACCACTGTCATGCCGCGCGTCAGGTCGCTGGCGACTTCGACGTCCAGATAATGATCGCTCGCCTCGATGCAAATCGAGGGATCGAGCGCCACCGACATGGCCACAGGATCGGGCAACGAAATGCCGATTTCGCCCGTTTGACGGAGATACGCGTCCTTTGCGGTGGAATTGCAGTCAATCGCGAATGTTGCCAGCGCCGTGCCCAGTCCCGTCGCTTTGTCGATGTCGCCTTCGTTCAGCACCGCCTCGCCCCGGCAGAGTTGCCAGCCCACCAGTTCGATCGGCAGGCCGGAGCGGCAGACGATCCGCGCGGCATCGGGATCCACCCACATGTTGTATTCGGCCGCCGGCGTGACGTTGCCGACGCAGCAGGGATTGCCTCCCATGATCACGCAGCGGCCGACGTTGCGAATCATTTCCGGCTGCCGCTTCAATGCTACGGCGATGTTCGTCAGCGGTCCCAGCGTCACCAGCTCGATACCGGGATTTGCCCGCACGGTTTCGAGAATGGCCTCGACCGCGTGGGCCGCCTCCGCGTGACGTTTCGGGGCCGGGTAGCCTTGATCGCCCAGGCCATCCTGCCCGTGAAACCAAGTGGCGTCTTCGTACTTTCGGATCAGCGGCTCGCTGCAGCCCATGTAGATCGGTGTCGATGCGCCGCAAAGCTCCGCGGTATACAGGGCGTTCCGCGTTGCCTGCTCCACCGGGACATTACCCGCCACCGTGGTGATCGCCGCCACGCGAACTTCTCGCGAACGCAGAGCCATGATGAGCGCGACCGCATCATCGGACGCTGTATCGGTGTCAATCAGGAGGATGCGGCCCATGAAGGAAGTGGTGCGCCCGGACCGACTCGAACGGCCGACCCTCTGGTTCGAAGCCAGATGCTCTATCCAGCTGAGCTACGGGCGCAATCGCCTCATCGTATCATGAGAGGACCGTGGCAGCGCGCGGTTGGCGACGCAAAACCCCTTCCGAGCGCGATCTCAAGGCCGGCACGCCTTCCCGCTGCATCAGTAGAAAGGGCAAATACCATGAAGTCTGGGGGCAGGGGCCCCTCGAGGAGCGAATGTTGAATGACCGGAAGGCAAGCGCTACGATGCTGAAGGGTAAGAAGCTTGGAATAGAACGTGCAGCGCGCGAATTTAAGCCGACTATCGAGGCTGCAAAAAGCAAAATCGGCAAGGAATTCATCGAGTGGTATCCGTATGATTCTCTTTCGAGCGCCGAGCATATTGAGGCGCTTCTCGGTGACGATTATGGATATGTGGTGAACAGCGCACGCACTGAGGGCGTGCTTGACCTTGGTTGCGGAGACGGCGACTTCTCATTTTTCCTGGAGTCGCTCGGTTTCAAGGTGACCGCAATCGACTACGGTCCTACCAACCAAAACGGTATGCGTGGGTTGTTCGCGTTGCGGGACGAACTTAGCTCAAATGTGACGATCGAGCAGTTGGACGTCGACAACGGTTCCCCCATCGGCGGGCATTTCGGCTTAGCTTTCTGCCTTGGCGTGCTCTACCACCTCAAGAATCCGTTTCTCGTTATGAGCCGCCTCGCGCAAATATCGCAGTATTGCATTCTCAGCACACGGACAGCGAAGAACCTCCCTGGAGGCATCCCGTTGCCGAGCGGCCAGCCCCTCGCGTATCTGGTAGGCGAAGATGAGCTCAATAGCGACGACACGAACTATTGGATTTTTTCCGAGCCAGCGTTGCGACGTCTGCTTGCTCGCACGAGGTGGAAGGTGATCACCACCATGGCCACCGGAGACGTTGAAAAGTCCGATCCTGTGAGCGCCGATGGCAGGACCTTTTGCTTGCTCGAAAGCCACTACGGGCTACGCCATCTAGAGCTGCTCGAAGGTTGGCACCACATCGAGGAGCCGGGCTGGCGGTGGACAGAGCGCCGGTTCTCGGCGCGGCCGAGAGTCCTCAGCCAGCCGGCTTCGCGCGTAACACTTCGCTTCTTCATATCGCCCGCTTCCATTCGACAATTGGGCGATATATCGATTTCCTGCACAATAGGCGGCGCGTCTGCTGGAATCACAACGCTGGCACGGGCTGGCCAGCATACCCTTGTGTGGGACATTCCCCATCGTTCCGAAATGCCCAGCGTGACGTTCGAAGTTGACAAGGCCCTCGGTGCTGCGTCCGGCCTCTCCAGAGAACTGGGCATCGTTGTGGATACGCTCGAATTCTCTTAGTCGGGCTTGCAGGCGTGCCTTGATTTTGGGTGCTCTTGCCGCAGCACTTGCTAGTAAACCTCTCGTAGAGCCAAGAAAACGGGCTCTGGCCAGCGTATGCGGAAAGGTTCCGAGCCTGCGTGAATAGGAGAGGCTTGCCACCCCCCTACCAGTCGGGGAAAACCGGACGCGTTCCGCATCTGAACGAGCCGCCTCATCGTATCATTAAACGTGATCGAGACTGAGATCAAGATTCCCTTCGCCGGAAGCGCGCAAGAGGCTCGCGAATTGATCGAGCGCCATGGCTTTTCCGTCTCGGAGGCCCGCGTGCTCGAATCCGACCAGACGTTCGATCGCCCCGGCTACGAGCTTCGCGCCGCCGACCAGCTTCTCCGCCTCCGCCGCTCCGGGTCTCGTGCGATGGTCACATATAAAGGTCCGACGAATCGGGAACGATACAAGAGCCGTGAGGAGATTGAATTCGACGTGTCCGACCCGGCCGCTTTTGAACTAGTCCTTGATCGCCTGGGGTACCAGCCGCGCTTCCGCTATGAAAAATACCGGACGATATTCCGCGAGCCGGGCGGGCAAGGTGTGGTCACGATTGACGAAACCCCGATCGGAATCTTCCTCGAGCTCGAAGGCGAGGCTGCTTGGATCGACCGCGTTGCGGCTCGCCTAGGCTTCTCGACCGCGGAGTACTGTACGGCCAGCTATGGTGCGCTCTATCAGGAATACCTCCGTGCGCACGAAGGTGCATCGACAAATATGGTCTTCGGCACAGGCCCTTCGCCTGAGAAGCAAAGAAAAGACACTTAGTACCAAAAGTCCTATTGATTGCCTGCACGGCCGATGCTATTCTTCCATTAGTTCAGAGAACAAAAAAGTTCCACGGAAGGAGGCATCAAGTAGCAAATATGATCGAACTGATTACAACTATCACGATCACGGCCAGCTCGGTTGTGCTGTTTGCGTACTGGTTCCGCTATACCTGTCTCCTGATTCTGAGCGCAAAGACGGCCCGCGATTACACTGCGGACGTTGCCGCGGCCAATAACCTTGGTTTCCCCGCGGTGCAGGCGCAATTGAAGGCGGCATCACCGGATCTGGACCGGTTGCGCGCCGCTCTCGACAGCGATTATCGAGTCGTCCGCAGCTTGCTGAAGTACGCGGCGGGCGAAGGGCAATCTCTCGAGACGCAGATGCTGGCGATCAATTACAAGGTGATGCGCGCCTGGTACGCGATGAGCCGCCATTTCTCCGAAAGCCTTGCCGCGCGCGCGTTGACGGAAATGTCCATGATCGTCTCGCACTTCGCCAACCAGATGGGCGAACAGGCCGCCGCCGCTTAGTTCTCCGTCGGAACCTGCCAGCGTCCGCTCTGCCATTCCAAATTGAAGTTCTCGCCCAGGTAGATCCGCCGCACTTCCGGATCGCTGCCCAGCGCTTCGGGCGATCCCGATCGGAAGATTCGCCCGTTGTTGATGATGTAGGCGCGATCGGTCACAGCCAGCGTTTCGCGCACGTTGTGGTCCGTCACCAGGATGCCGATGCCGGCGTTCTTCAAGTCGAAGATAATCTTCTGAAGCTCCAGCACCTGAATCGGGTCGATTCCCGAGAACGGCTCGTCGAGCAACAGGAAGCTCGGCTCGATCACCAGGGACCGCGCGATCTCCACGCGCCGGCGCTCGCCGCCGGATAGGACGTAGCCCTTGTTGTGGCGCACCGTTTCCAGGCCCATCTGGGCGATCAGCCGGTCCATGCGGTCCAGGCGCTCGCGGCGGTTCAGTGGCAGCGTCTGCAAAATGGCCATCAGGTTGTCCTCAACCGACAGCTTGCGGAAGACCGAGGCTTCCTGCGGCAGATAGCTGATGCCTTGGCGCGCGCGTTCGAACATCGCCAGCGGCGTGATGTCCTTGTCATCCAGTGTCACGCGGCCCGAATCCGGCGTGATCAGGCCGACAATCATGTAAAACGACGTGGTTTTGCCCGCACCGTTGGGACCCAGCAGGCCCACTACTTCGCCTTGCTTTACCCAGACGGACACATTGTCCACGACTTTTCTTCCGCGGTAAGACTTCGTCAGATCGGCTGTTTGGAGAGTGTGCACGGAAGGTTATTTCTTGCGGACGATGCTCGTTACCGGTTTCGCGGGCACGCCGTTAATCAGCAGCCTATCATCGTTGGCCCACCACGTCAATTGATCGCCCTGCGTCTTGCCGGTCTTGCTGTCTAATAGCTGCGGGCGGCCGCCGGTCAGGACCACTTTGCCGTCGTTGGCGTAATATTCCGAATGCTCAGCCGTGCCGGTGCGCGTTTTCGCATGCGCAGTGCTGACGATTTTCACCGCCCCGTCGGAGACTGTCCTGTTGAGCGAAGAATCGGCGCCGGCATCGTTCAAGAACGCCTGGACCTGACTGCCCGTCACCGTCAGATCCGGCCGTTGCAGCAGTACGCCGCCTTTGTACACGGCGACTCTCGTCTCCTCGGTGTAGATCAGTTCGGGCGCATGCACCACCGTAAAGACCGGCGGCGCGGCGGACTTTTTCGGTTCAGCCTTCACCTTCGCCGTGGACTTTTTCGCGTCTTTATCTTTATCCTTGTCCTTGTCGACGAACTGACTCACCACTTTCCCGTGAGCCTCCATTACGCCGGCATCCCGGTCGATATCCAGGCGATCTGCCTCGATCCGGTTGGAGCCCTGCCAGGCGACGGCGTTACCTTCGTAGTGAATCTTTGCATTGCTGTCCGAGGAAACCATCTTCTGCGCGCGTGCTTGCATGATTTCATCGGTGCTGAGCATCGCGCTGGAGTTGCCCTTCGGATCCGGCATGCGCGTGGAAGCGACGTGGCCCTCGGCCGTGAAATCCCCCGATTTCTGATTCATCACGATGCGGTCGGCCGCGGCGGAGCCTGTGGGATCCCAGACTCGCGCGCCTTTGTCGAGCGTCATCAGATCCGTTTTCTGATCAAGCGTCGCGTGATCGGCGCGAGCATGCCGGTCGCCTTCGTCGTACTTGAAATCGGTTTTCTGATCCAGATGGCTCAGTTCGCTGGACTTCGGATCGAACGCGGCCAGCATCTCCTTGCTGGTGGTGAATCCCGGGGGCGGAGCGGGCTTGCCTTTTTCCGGCGGCTTATCGGTGCGCGTGGTGACGTTCACTGCGCGGACGCTCTCGATCCGGTTGTCGTCGCCGTACTTGATCCAGATCTTGTCGCCGGTCATCAGGCGCTTCGGCAGCCCCGGGCGATTGGGAAGAAAATCCATGGTTGCCGCGCTGTCCGTCTCCACGCTGTCGATCTCCTGGCCTCCGGATTTCATCTTCAGATGGATCACTTCGCTGTGCAGGATTCGCGTATCCGCCGGCTGCGTTCCCGGCTTCGGAACCGGCGCGCTCTCAGCGATGCTCTTGCCCATCGCCGTCGCCGAGGACAGCGTACTTTCCTTTCCTGATGGGTCGAAGCCCAGATCCACGCGATTCGCGCGAACCGTGGTTCTTGCCGTTGTCGTGGTGGAGATCAGGTGCGCATTGCGGTCGCCGGTAATCTTCGTCACCTGCATGCCGTCGGCGAAATTGAGCGTCAATTGATCGGAGCCAAACTCAATCTTGCGGTCTTCGTCGTCCTTGGATCCGCGACCGGCTTCGATCTCGGCCAGCCTCACCTCGCCGTCGTCGAGCGTGACCACCGACATCTTTCCTTCGAGGTGAAGCGTATCGCGCGTCAGCTTCGACCAGGGAATCAAGATAATCTTCGATTCCTTCTCGCGGTAAAACGCCTCGCCCGACTCGATATGCATGGGGACGGAATCCGGCTTCTTGCCGCGCCAGTCCAGAACAATCTGCGACTTCATGTGCAGCTCGCGCGCCTGCGGATCGTATTCGGCTCCCATCGAGGACCCTCCGCCTTGGTCGAATTCGAAACGCACCTGGCGGTCGGTGGAGGCCTTGCCGCTCTGCGTGTCGAATCTGACGCCGGAGGTTTGAATCTTCACGATGCGCCCGTGCTGCGGACCTTCTTCCGGCACCGCCATCGTGATGTTCACCTCGCCGTCGGCGTAAAGCGTCTTGGCCGCGGGATCGCAGACGGCCTTTTCGGTGCGGACCAGGTTATATTGCGTGCCGGTCTTGTTGTAAAGCCGCAGATCGACGCCCTCCAGGTCGAGCGCATTCGACCCGGCCGATTCACGCATCTTGTCGGCGAAGATCTCGACGTGCGGTGTCGTGCCTTTTTGATCGGAATATTTCCAGCGGTCGAAGGATGCGTCAAAATTTCGCGCCAGAGGCTTGGGGCGCGGGGGCGCGGTTTTGTCCAGGCTTCCTTTGCGCTTGAGGTAGGTGGCGCCGACCGCGACGACGATAAAGAGGATGGCGAAGAGAAAGAGCCACCGGGTACGGCGCATGGCGTTTAAGTACCAGGATACCAGTAACCCGATTGTTCGCGAGAGTCTCGAACAAGAGCCGTGACTTTTCCGCTGGGTTAGAATGAGGCGGATGATTCATCGCCGATCGTTCTTGCAAACCGCCGTAGCCGCGCCGTTCCTCGTCCGTGAGATGCTGTCGAAGCCGCCGTCGAGCACCGTCCGGCTGGCCGCCTTCGGCGCGGGGAACATGGCGTTTGCCACGCTGGATGGCATTGCCTCGCATCCCAAGGTCAAGCTCGCGTGTGTGGCCGAGGTGGACGCGGCGCAACTGGGGCGAATCAAGAGCAAGTATCCGGAGGCGCGAATTTATCAGGACTGGCGCGAGATGCTGCGCAAGGAAAAAGGCAAGCTCGACGCGGCGTGTGTCGGCACGCCGGATCACATGCACGCGCCGCAGGCCGTCAGCGCCATGCGCCTGGGGCTGCCGGTGTATGTGCAAAAGCCGCTGGCTCACGACATTCACGAAGTCCGCACGCTGATGAAAATGGCTCGGACGAAGAAGCTGCCCACCCAGATGGGCATCCAGATCCATTCCTGGCGCGAGTACAAGATCGCGGTCAAGCTGGTGCAGAGCGGCGCCATCGGCAAAGTGAGAGAAGTCCACACCTGGAGCGAGAAGAAGTGGGGCGACACTGCGAAGCTGCCTGCCACGCCCGATCCCGTACCGGATGGATTGAATTGGGACGCCTGGCTGGGAGTGGCCCCGGCGAGGCCGTTTATTAAAGACGTCTATCATCCCGGGAACTGGCGCAAACGGCTCGATTTCGGCACGGCGACGTTCGGCGATATGGGCTGCCATATCCTCGATCCCGTGTTCGGAGCCCTGCAATTGGGTTCGCCCGTCTCGGTCCGCAGCGAGGGGACCGCGCCGAACGGGGAAAGCTGGGCCTTGGACACGCTTATCCGCTACGTCTTCCCCGGTACGCCGTTTACCGACGGAAAAACGATGCCGCTGACCTGGTACGACGGCGACCGGTTGCCCCCGGAGGAAATCCGCGCCCTCTTGGGATCGGTGAAATTCCCTGGCCAGGGGTCGATCTTCATCGGAACGAAGGGGCAGATGCTGCTTCCTCACATCGCGATGCCCATGCTGCTACCTGCGGCCGATTTTTCAGGCTTAACAACGCCGGAAGCGGTGACGACAAATCACTACTTTGAATTCGCCGAGGCCGTGCTCGGCAGCGGGAAAACGTCGGCTTCGTTCGATTTTTCGGGTCCCCTGACCGAAGCAGTGCTGCTGGGCCCCCTCGCCACCCGCTTTCCGTCGACGACCTTACAATGGAACGGCGCCAAGGCGAAATTCACCAATTCGCCCGAGGC
>Ga0335071_10002848_pt1 | contig 18366 bp, 11 predicted proteins | sample Lox_Sample_15_FD_206724 | JGI IMG/M metagenome (GOLD analysis project Ga0335071, IMG submission 206724) | Soil microbial communities from Loxahatchee National Wildlife Refuge, Florida, United States - Lox_Sample_1.5 | ecosystem: Environmental > Terrestrial > Soil > Wetlands | place: USA... | reverse complement strand
ACAAGAAACCTGCCGTATTCAACCCGGGATTTCAGGGACGGCTGTTGATTAAGTTCATCTTCTGACGTTTCCTGAATTCTAACATCCTGTTTCGTAACCCAGTCCAGCCCGTGCCTTAACCGGCACCGGCTGGAGGTGTTTTGGACTGGATGTGTTTAGAATTGCGGCAACAGCTACCGCTTTTCTCTCCAGACGGCCCGGGCCCGCTCACAAAATACGAGAGCATCCGGTCGCTCCGCCGTGCGAAGCACCTTGGCGTGCGGGTGGCTCGACACTGCCTTCTGCCCACTGTCCATACGGAAATGTCGGCTTGATGCCATCACGGTGCTACCGCGGGTAAGAAACCGAGACTATCGAATGGATCTGGCCGAAAAGGCGGTGCCAAGCCACGCGCATTCCAAGGTGCCTGCGGCACAAGCTCCGATGGCACTGGAAGAGACGCGGATCGCAAAGTCGTCCCGCGCTACGGAAGCTCACACAAAATCCCGGCCGATCAGGCGCTCAATCCGTTTGCGGATGGGCGGGTGGGTGGAGAACAGACTGGAGAATACTGCTCCGGCAGTGAGTGGCTGATAGATATACAAATGCGCCATTGACGGCGACACTTGCATAGGCACGCGTTTGGCCCACTTGTCGATCTTATCGAGAGCGCGGGCCAAACCCTGGGGATTACCGGTGATCTGAGCGCCGGTGGCGTCGGCCTCATACTCGCGCGAACGGGAAATCGCAAGCTGGATGAGTGTGGCGGCCAGGGGCGCCAGGATCATCATGGCCAAAGCGGAGAGCGCTCCGCCACGCCGGTTATCGCGGCCCCCACCGCCTCCGAATCCGCCGAACAGTTCTGCGTACCAGAGCATCCGGCCGACAAGGGTGATGGCGCCGGCCAGCGTGGCGACCACGGCGCTGATGAGGATGTCGCGATTCTTCACGTGCCCGAGTTCGTGGGCCAGAACGCCTTCGATTTCCTCGTCGTCACAGATTTCGAGGATGCCCCGCGTTACCGCCACCGAGGCGTGATGGGGATTGCGCCCGGTAGCGAACGCGTTGGGTGAGTCGGTCGGAATAAGGTAGATTTTGGGAACCGGGATGTTGGCCTTGGCGGCCAGCCGCTCGACAATTTGGTAAATGCGCGGGCCCTCTTCGCGCGAAATCGGCTGCGCCCCGGAACTCGCCAGCGCGAGCTTGTCGGAAAAGAAATAGGCGCCCAGATTCATCACCGCGGCCAGAACCAGCGCCATAATGAGGCCGTTCTGCCCGCCCCATAATTCACCGATTGCCAGCACCAAGCCGGTCATCGCCGCCAGCAACACAGTTGTTTTCAGATTATTCCACATTTGGTCGTGCTCCTTTGCACCCCCATTGTATTTGATGCCGAATTGGAGGTTCAAGGAACCTTGTACCCACCTGGACAGTTCACGCGACCCGTATTGCGCAACTTGCCTGACGTGGCATGACGTGGCACGGCCGTCCCGGCCATGACAGAGCGCGGCGGCAGGCGCCCTGGTCCTGCACGGGCGAGACGCACCGTGCCACGTTGCCGATGTGGCATGGCCGTCCCGACCATGACCGAGCGCGGCGGTAGCCGCCCTGCTCCTGCACGGGCGAGACGCACCGTGCCACGTCGCTATTTGGCGGGAATGTATTTTACGCTGGGGCGGCCGGGAACGATGCGGCCGATGTTCCAGAATTCCTCCCGGCGTTTGGCGAGTTGCGCCGTCACTTTAGCGAGGTGTCGCGGAGAGACAATCAGAAGCATGCCAATTCCCATGTTAAAGGTCCTCAACATGTCGTCTTCCGGGACGCGGCCCAGACGTGCAATCAAATCGAATATGGGGAGCACGGGCCAGCTTCCCAATCGAACTTCCGCGCGTGTACCTCGGGGCAGGATGCGCGGCGTGTTATCGGTGATGCCACCGCCGGTGATGTGCACGAGGCCGTTTACCCATCCCTTCGCCAGCAGTGGCGCAAGCACCGGCCAGTAGCAGCGGTGCGGAGCCAGCAACTCATCGCCGAGCGTGCGGTCAAGTCCGGCAGCAGGTTTGGTCAGCGAGAGGTGTTCCTGATCCAGCAGCACCTTGCGGGCCAGCGAGTAGCCGTTGGTGTGCAGTCCCTGCGAGGGCAGCCCCAGAATTGCGTCGCCCGGCTTTATAGTGCTGCCGTCGATGATCCGTTTACGTCCGACCCAACCCACAATGCAGCCGGCCAAGTCGTACTCATTCTCGGGATAGAACCCCGGCATTTCCGCCGTCTCGCCGCCGACCAGGGCGCAGCCTACTTTCTTGCACGCGCCCGCCAGGCCCTTAACCACCTCGGTCACCACTTGTGGGTGCATCTTCCCGGTGGCGAGATAATCGAGGAAGAACAGCGGAGCGGCGCCGTGCACGGCGATGTCATTCACGCAATGGTTCACTAGGTCCGCGCCCACCGTGTCGTGGCGATTGAGCGCGAAGGCGAGTTTCAGCTTAGTGCCGACGCCATCCACGCTCGACACCAGCACTGCGTCGCGAGGGAGTCCGGCGAGAGAGAAGAATCCGCCAAAAGCTCCGACCTCGCGCAGTACCCGCGGGTTGAAGGTACCGCGGGCCAGTTGCTTGATTCGGCTTTTCGCCTGAGTAGCAGCGTCAATGTCAACACCAGCATCGCGATAGCGCATAGGAAGGCAGTGTACAGTGGTTTCGCCGAGAGTGGCTAGGCAAAAACCGTGGCGGAGGGAAGCGGCCCGCGGGTGGAAAGCGGGGCTGCCGCGCTGCAGGGTCTGTTTGGATGGGGCCGCCTGCTCACCACTTACAACCATAGCGTGGGCCCGGTGGAACTTTGGGTTTACCCGTCCCGCGAACTTCCGCAAGCGCAGGAAGAATCGTTATACAATTGAGTCAGGGCTCATTCTCAAACCAACTTCGGAGAGTACAACCGTGTGGCGCTGCGTAAAGCAAAGTCTACTGTTGTCCGTTCTCGGGGTCTGCTTGTTCGGCTCCATGGTTTCAACCCGCAGCCAAGCCCATTCGGCAAGGCAAGCGCCGGCCGCTTCCTGTCCCGGCGATGACACAGGATTGGTTCTGCCCGCTGGTTTCTGCGCGACGGTATTTGCCGACCACATTGGCCATGCCCGCCACATTGTGGCAGCGCCGAACGGAGTGTTGTATGTAAACACCTGGTCGGGAGAGGACTACGGCGACAAGCAACCGCCGCCGGGGGGATTTCTGTTGGCCCTCCGGGACACGTCCGGCTCCGGAAAAGCCGACGTCATTGAGCGCTTCGGTGCGACCGCGCCGGAGGGCGGAAAGGGAGGCACGGGGATTGGCTTTTACCATGGCGCGATTTACGCCGAGATCAACGATCGCATTGTCCGTTACGCGCTGACGGAGGGCGCCATCGTCCCGCGGGGTCCAGCGGAAACCGTTGTCTCCGGACTGCCTTTGGGCGGCGACCATCCCATGCATCCGTTCATCATCGATACGAGCGGATCGATGTACGTGGACGTGGCCAGCGCTACCAATGCCTGTCAACTGAAGAACCGCCAACTGCATTCGCGCGGGGCCGACCCTTGCAGGGAACTGCTCACGCGCGGCGGGATTTGGCGCTACGACGCGAGCCGGACGAACCAGGTGTTTTCGCCGGCCGAGCGCTACGCCACGGGAATTCGCAACGCGGAAGGCTTTGCCATCGATTCCGACGGGCGCATCTTCGCAACCCAACACGGCCGCGACCAGCTATATGCCAATTGGCCGGAGCTTTATCGGCCCACTGAGGAAGCGACCCTGCCGGCGGAAGTTCTTCTCCCACTGAAGCCGGGGGGTGATTACGGCTGGCCCGAATGTTATTTCGATGGCCCCGCGAATAAGTTGGTGCTGGCCCCCGAGTACGGCGGGGACGGCGGCAAAAAGGTGGGCGTTTGCGCCAATAAGCTCCAACCCGTCGCCGCTTTTCCTGCCCACTGGGCGCCCAACGGCATGACGCGCTACGATCAGTCGCAGTTCCCCGCCCGCTATCGCGACGGAGTGTTCATCGCCTTCCACGGATCGTGGGATCGCGCGCCTTATCCGCAAGGGGGCTATAACGTGGTTTTCCAACCCGTGCTCAACGGCCAGGCCTCGGGCGGGTGCGAGGTTTTCGCGGATGGATTCGCAGGCGCGGTGAAGACTCCGGAAGGCGCCACGCACCGGCCTTCGGGGGTAGCCGCGGGCCCGGATGGCGCACTGTACGTCTCCGATGACGTGGGCGGGCGGATTTACAAAATCGTGTATAAGGAAGGTGCCAATGCAGGAGCTCCGGCTATTACGCCTTGCCCCAGTCCCCAGGCGCCCGCGGGCGAGATCGTAACGCCTCTGGCGCAACCACCCGAGGGAATCCATGCCGATGCCGGCGTGGCGGCCGCCAACCCGCACGTGCCGGAAGGCGCGACGGCGGAAATGGTGGCCCTGGGCGATCGCATTTATCACGGCCAAGTGGGTGGAGCGGCCTGCGCCGGCTGCCACGGCGAGCATGCCACGGGTTCGCCCATGGGGCCGGACCTCACTGCCAAGAAATGGCTGTGGAGCGACGGCAGCTATGCCGGCATTATGAAAACTATCCGGGAGGGGGTGCCGCAACCCAAGAACTACCGCAGCCCGATGCCGCCGATGGGCGGAGCGCAGCTCACTCCGGAACAGTTGCGAGCCCTGGCCGCCTACGTCTGGACGCTGAGCCACTAATTCGAGGCACGGGCGCCTGGTCCGTGAACGGGCAGAGTGGCAACTCGCGCTCGGCCATGGCCGGGACGGCCATGCGACGCTGAACCTTCCCGCCGCGGCGCGGTGAGGAAGCCCCACCGCGGCGGGATAGCGAAAATCCTGCAACTGGCAATTAGAATGTGTACTTCAGAGCGAACTGGAGAATGCGTGGACCGACGTCTCCCTGGAGTTGACCGAACGTGGCGTCGAGGGGGCCCGTGTCCACGGCGTTGAAGTTCACGTTGTTCAGCACGTTGAAGAACTCGAAACGCAATTCCAACTTCTGGCGCTCCGTAATGTTGAAACTCCGCACCACCGCTGTGTCGATGTCAAAGTACCCGGGCATCTCGAGCGAATTACGGCCCGAATTGCCGAAGGTGCCAGGGGCACTCACGGCAAAGCCGCTGGGATTCAGCCATTGGAGCGCCCCCGTGGTGCTTTTCACATAGGGGGCGCCGATTGAATCTGGCCGATCCAGCCCAACCGCACTCAGAGAATTATCCTCGCCGTCGAGCAGATAAAACCAGATCCCTGTGTGGTAGGAAACGATGGGCGAAAGCTGCCAGTTCCCCAGGAACCGGTTAGTCCAGGGGTTCGCAAAATGCGGCGATTGCGCGATGAAGGTCAGATTGAATATCTGGCGAAGGTCGAAGCTGCAATTGCCGCGGTCTGCGTTCCGGTTAAACGGGTTCTGGGTGTAGGGGCCGCCCATATCTCCCTGGAAGTCCGTTTCGCTGATGCAATGGGACCAGGTGTAGTTACCTAGGATGGTGTAGTGGTTGCTGAATCGATGCTGGACTTTGACGAGTAGACCTTCGTACTCCGAATTCGATCCACTATCCAGGTGGTAGATGTCCGAAAGGCCGTTACCCGCAACGGGGTTGATGAGCGTAAGTAAACGACGGTCGCTGGTATTGTCTGGGGTCGAACACGGCGAGCCGTCGCAGGAGCCGGGGATGAAGATGGAGGGGTTGATATCCTCGCCCGTCCAGATGTGGGTTGATTTGTTGCCGACGTAGTCTGCCGCCAGCAACCAGTTGCTGGTCAACTGGAACTGATAACTGAGGTTCCACTGGTGCACGTACATCGGGTGCGCATCCAAGGGATAATCATAGAAGCTACTCTGCGCGGGGAACACAGCGTTCTTGGATGGCGGGTAGGGAAGAGGGAAGGGATTGCCGCCGGGATATCCCTGCCAGGGGTTCGCCAAGCCACCGGAGGGGCTGCTCAGATTGACAACGCTTCCCCATGGCGCTCCCTGGGTCTGGTCCTCGAAGTAGGCGGTTGGGACCGTGTCGAAGAAGACCCCGTAACCGACGCGAACGACTTGGCGCCCGCTTCCCGTGGGATCCCAGACGATTCCCACCCGGGGCTGGAAGGCCGTGAGCTTGGTGTACGCATAAGTGCGCGGGACATTGGGATCGCCGGGGTAAGTTAAGCCAGGCGGCGCGTTGACGTACTGGGCAGATTGGGTGCCGGCAATGTATCCTGCCAGGGAGAAATGGTCCACCGCATTGCGCGTCTCAGTTACCGAGAGATTCGGCTCCCAGCGCAGACCCAGGTTCACGTTGAGGCGTTTGCTGAATTGAATGTTGTCGTTGAAATAGAGACCGGCATAGTTCTGGCGACCGTTGAACTGGGTGGTGTTCCCCTGGTCAAAAGCGCTGGGGAGTCCGAGAAGGAAATCCAGCAGCCCATCATTCGAGAATTGCCCGCTGAAGCTGAAATTCCCGTTGGCGTATGCGTTGTTTGCGTAAGGATACTGGTAATGGATGTAATCTGCGCCCATCGACATGTGGTGCTTACCGCGAATGACGTCGAAGTCATCGGAACCTTCGGCGACGTTATTCTTGAAGAGGGCGGGAGCGCAAGTGCCGCAGCCGGCGCCACTGTAGCCGTTAATCCCGAAATAAAGCGCATTGGGAACGGCTTGGTACAAATTCACGCCAAAGTCTGACCAGTTCGGCACGTCTGCCGCTGGTCCGCGCGTGATGGCCAAGCGCGTCCAGGCGATGTGCGCTGTATTAACCATGCTAGGTGTTACCGAGTAGGTGTCTCCCAACGCCACGGCCTGGGCACGGTCCAGAACTCCGCGTTGCCTGGTAAGGAGCAAGTTCTTATCGTAGGCGGCAGGGCTCTTATAGTCGGCGAAGAAATAACGCCCAAAGAGGTTGTTCTTGGCGCTTTGATTCCAGTCTATCCGACCCAGATATTGATCTTCCCGCTGCGGCTGGGGAATGGCATAGAGGTAGCGTCCGCACGGATCGCTGGAGACCGGCATGAGCTTCAATACGGCAAGGGCCTGCGCACTGTAGCGAGCAGGGTCGACTTGGTAATCGGTTATCGGCTGGCCTGTTGCCGGATCATTGATGACGCGTGGCGACGTACTGGACTGGCAAGCGGCCGACTCAATCTGACTCCAGTCGCCGTTGAGTACGGCTTGCGTGGGCACGAAGCCAATGTTCGACCCAGGGGCGGTGCGGATGCGCGTTCCCTGATACCCGAAGAAGCCAAAAAGCTTGTCCCGTTTGATGGGCGCGCCGATGGTGCCGCCGAATTGGTTTCTTTTCAGGGAGTCGTGGTCTTCTGCGAAGAAGTCGCGCGCATTGAAGTCCCCGTTGCGAACGAATTCAAAGGCATCGCCATGGATTTGGTTCGTACCGGACTTGGTCACCACTTCCACCTGGGCGCCCGGATGCAGCCCCCACTGTGCCGAAAGGCTGCTGGTCTGGACGCTGAACTCCTGGAGTGCATCCGGGAAGGGGAATGGCAAGTTGATGTTGGAAAAATTGTCCATGTGGGTGCCACCGTCCAGGCGGTAGCTGGTGGCGGTGGACTGCCCGCCCGCCACCGAGATGCTATCGGACGTAGCGTAGTTCTTGCTGCTCTTGATGTCTGACATGTTGCCATCGGTCGCGTTCGTCGCCGCTCCCATCAACATAATGAGGTCAGTGGCTTGGCGCCCGTTCAAGGGGAGATCAAGCACTCGTTGGGTGTCCATCACCTGGCCGACGGAGGTCGTCTGTGCCTGCAGCATCGCGGCGTTGGCCGTGACTTCGACCTGCTGGATCGCCTGCCCCACTTGGAGTGTGACATTAATGGCCACATTGTTGCTTACTTCGAGGAGGATGCCGGACTGCACGTAGGTGTTGAAACCGCTAGCCTGTACCTCAAGCTTATAGGCGCCGACGGGTAGGTTCGGGAGCACGTACAATCCATCCTGGCCACTATCCGTAGTCCGGACCATCCCCGTGCTGACCTGGGTGGCCGTCACCTTCGCCTTGGGGACGATTGCCCCGCTGGGGTCAGTAACCAATCCCGAGATCTGGGCGGTTGCTCCCGCCTGCGCCCAAAGCTGCGGCAGGCATAGTAAAAACATCGTCGCCAAGAGTGGCATGACGCGTAAGCTATTTATTTTCATGCGCAAGTCCTCTCCAAAGATTACGAATTTACTGACTTGTCGGGTGATACAGATCAGTGCATTCCACACGCAATCTGGAAATCACGTCGAACCTACCGCGGCTCTGCCTTTTTGTGTTCTCAGAAAAGCTCAAACCCGGACGGCTGACAAGTCGTTGCCCCGACTAAGTCTGGGTCCACCGCAACGAAAGGGCCACAAACGCCCTCCCGTATTCGCTTCGATTGTAATGAAAATAAAGGGGTAGTAGAAAGGCCGTGAGTTTCCTCGCGGCCATCTACGGAATTTCATATATGTAATTCAAAAGCGAAAGGCAGGGAACTTGGCTCTCGCACTTGTCTAGCGGAGCTTTCGCGCTTGAATTCGTACTGTTACCACTTCGTGCGGTTGCAAGCTGACCTCGACGGAGTGGGCAGTGACCTTCAGCTCCTGCACGTTCTCCTCGGTAGCGCTGGCCAACCATGCTCGCTCAACCTCAAAGAGCGGCAATTCCAGGCGGGCGTTTGCCTCCGCTCCCCCGATTTCGAGCAAGCGCACGATGGTGCCGTTGCCGTTCTCCGCCACTTTCCAGTTATCGACGGTGACATTGGCAGCATCGAGATGAAGGAAGCTGGCTTGCGTGGCGCTGAGCGGCCGGTCGGGATTCCCGAATTTGTCATTTGTCGCCAGTTGCCCCACTTCCAGCGGCGTCATGGCGGCACGGCCCAACCGGGAGAGATCCGCCGGGGTGACGTCACGCCCGCTGGTGACGACATAGCGGAAAGTGAATTCACCGCTCTGCACCCGGCGGAAGTTCGTATGCCAGTAGTTATTCAGCGCATAGGAGAAGATCGTCCCATTCTTCGCCTCGAATCGCTGGGGCCAAGTGCCGCGGTTTACGTCGCCCAGCGTCACCAGCGGTGAATCTATAGGTACCACCCCCACGCTTAACTCCGGCGATGCGACCTTCACCCAGTGCTGCACCGTGAACCACGCCGGGTTACCACCCTTCAGCAGATCGTGGGCGGGGTCGACCCATCCATTTTGGATTTCAAAGCTGAATTGAGGGGGCGTGGCCGCGACCGGGAAGGCAAAGTACACGGCCTCCTTCGTGTCGACGGGTGCCTTTTCCAGCCGGTTGATGAATTCGATCTTCTTCTCCTGGTCGAACAGGATGATCTCCGTGTCGAGTCGAGGCGCTTGCGGACCGCTGGTCTCATAGGTCAGCGTCTGGCCGTAGGAAGTCTTGTGGGCGCTGGTCACCTTTCCGCCCGCCGAGGTTCCCAGGGTGAGGTTGGCCAAGGGGAGCGCCGTCCGCATGTAAACGATTTGCGTCTCGCCCTCGCCGCCGGAGGCGTAAACGTACTGGTTGAACCGGTAGGGGCTCGACGTGTCCACGAGTTCGCGGCCGAGTTGCTTATCGTAGATGCTCCGCACGGCTCCCGCAGCGGGATCAACTTCAATGCGATAAAAGCTATTCTCCATCACGTTCGCCGCGGGCAAGGGCTCATCGCCGGGACGGGCGGCTTGCCGATCCTTATGCGGCACAGTCGGATAGCAGCGATAACCGAGTGAAGGCACGTCGCGAGCGAGAAAGCGGACGTGGTCGTAATCCGGGTAGTGTTTAACCACCTCCACCGGCACGGGCGGGCCGCCGGCCGCCTCGACGATATCCTGGTCGCCATCCAAGTCCGTTTCCACCAACTCGCTCCGCGTCCAGCTTAAGGGGTTGAACACCACCTCCGCCGGAGCGCCCACGTGAATCTGGTCGGCAAGCTGAGTCATGGACTGGTCCAGAACCGCGTTTACCCGCTCGCGACCGTCTACCGCGAAATGGTCCTTGGTGGCAAACTGGCGGACCGTCTCTTCGCTCTCCGGGCGCGAGTATCCACCCGAGGATGTGAATGTATGTTCGGCATAAAGGATCAGGTCGTCCCACATCTGCCGGATTTGTTCCGCCGGGCCTGCCACGCTGGGATGCAGATAAGTTCCGATGGTTGCCAGCTTTTCGGCCGAGGGCGCGCGCTGCTGGGTCGAGCGGTCGATCGCCAGGTAATGAACGTCGGTTCCGTAGCCGTCTTCCCAGTAGGGGCCGAGGTCACCCGTGTAAGTGGGTAGCTCCGTGCCGAAGTGCTGATCGATGTAGCGTAAGTAGTCCGGGAACGTCGAGAGTACCATCTTGGGATAAGCGTATTTGGCGTTCCACCGCTCGACGAACTCGGGCTCGCCCGGAACGATGTCCGTATTCTCGAATTGGCTGCCGTGTAACAAGACCACGTCCGGCTTATAGGTCGGTGATTGGTATTGCTGAAAGAACGCGGACAGCCCTTGTTCGCAGTCGGCTACCTGCGGCGGCAACCCGGCCACGAACCAGAGCTGCGAATACTGCCGCGAGTAGGACATCAGGACCTTACCGCCATCGGGTCCTTGCCACCAGAAAGGAGATTTCTCGTTCCACTGTGCGTGGAGATGAATCGGCCCGCGGTCGTTATTGGCGGCGGCCAGGAAGTACTTCACGCCAAGGGCATGGAGGACAGAGGGATACGACCACGTGTAGCTGGGCACGTCGGTGATGTTGGCGTACTCAAAAGGTATTTTCGCTTCCCGGTGCAGCCGGAGGGAATAGTCGGCGGTGCGGAGCAGTTCTTCCATGCTGGGATAGCCCGTCATCAGGTTCGCGTATTGGACCGGAATGGCGATCTTCCCGGCGCGGACTATATCGAGGAAGCGGTCGCGTGTCTGCTCATTTCGAGTCGCCAAATATTGGCGCACGATCCAGGACCCATCGAGACTGAAGCGCATTTCGGGGTGAGCGTCGAACTCGTCCAGCAGCTTGTCGACGTTGCGATTGTGAATCTCCGCGATTTTGCCCTGGTAGTCGGTAAAGCCGATGTCCAGATGAGCGTGCGGGGCAAGGAAGATGGTCCATTTGCGCTGCGGCGCCAAAGTAAGGTGGGTTTTCTGCGTCTTCCCATTCAGGTGCAGAGTGGCTTCCGCGGGAGTGGCGCCGCTCAGTTCCGGTATCGCGAGCGTCTGCCGCCACTGGCCGAAATCACGCCCTGGCGAGAGCGTCGTCCGAAGCTGCTGCCCAGCCACCGTCAGCATTACGTCAGCTTTGCGCACCGGTTCGCCGGCGCTCACCGTGGCCGTTGCCAGTTCACTGAGCGCGCCGCCTTGCTGCGTGTAGAAAATGGCGGGCTGGACGCTGAGCGTAGGCTGCGCTGAGGGCCTGCCGCTCGGGTCGTTGGTGAGGCGCAGGGCGTCATAGGCGAGTAGCGAATCCACGCTGCCTTTGCCCGCATCGTCAATCGCCGTCAGAACCAGCTTGTTCTCGCCCGTCTTGAACAAACGCGTGGGCAGTTCGACGTTGATGCGGTCGCCGCCGTAGATGGGGGAATCGGAGCCGGAATCGCCAGGGTAGTAGCTGACTTTGCGATCGAAGTAGAACACGCCCGGCTTGCCGTTCAGCTCCACTTGCAGTGCGGGCACGCTGGGGCGGATGAGCACGACGGAAACGTCCAGCCGCCACACCCCGCGCGGCGCTTCGTCAAGATTGAAAAGAATCGTGTAAGGGTGCGGCCGTCCACCCGAACTTTGGTTCGCGGAACCCGGCTGATCGGCGGGCCAGTCTTTCGTCGCATCGCTCTTGCCCACGGTGAATACGGGCGCGTTCCGGTCCGTAGCGAAATCGATGTGTCGGGTGAATTCGAAAGAGGATTGATCGAACTTGCCAATCTCCCAGACCGTGCGTTCCGCCGCCGGCAGCGGCCGCGCCACGAACGCGGCCACGACCATAAAAGACCAGGTAACAAGTGCGGCCCGACAAGCAAAGCGCATGATAGCCCCCATGTGCGTCTGTTCTGGGGGCTGACGCCAAGCAAAGCTCTGGGAACCGAAATGCGCCGCTTTGCTGTGCGCCAGCCACCGACCGACAGACGGCGACGATCGTTCGCGCGATCCGCGAAGCACCCTTACACGCTCGCGAGCGCCGGGAGCATTAAACGCTTCCAGCCGTAGTAAGTCAAACAGATCGATATAAAGCAGGTGAAGCAGGAGCCGGAAGCGAGGGGTGTGTGAGGCGAGAGTATTTGGTGACCGCCCACGCAGTTCCCAGTAGAATACGGCGCGGCTTCTTGCCGGTAAAGGGTCCGGGCGCGGGACGGAGACACGGAATGTTCGTTGGAATACTCATTGCGGTGTTGAGTGGAGTTCTGATGGGGATCTGTTTTCTCCCCATGCGATATATGAAACCATTTGCCTGGGAGAATACCTGGTTCGTGTGGGTGCTGTCAGGTTGTGTGGTTTTGCCCTGCTTAATTGCCTATGCAAGCATTCCGTCTCTGTTCGACGTGTTTCGTCAGGTGGGTCTGCGCCTTAACCTGATCGTTTTGGCCACGGGATTACTGGCGGGAACGTCCGGAATCCTGCTGGGGCGGGCTCTGGCCAAAGTGGGTTTGACGCTGGCGAATTCCCTTTCCAATGGCGTTTCCCTGGTCGTGGGCTCATTCGTGCCGCTGGCCATTCAACATCGCGGGGCACTGCATTCAAGAATCGGCTCCATCATCTTGGCGGGCTTGGCGTTGTCGGTGGTTGGGGTGGTAGTCTGCGCTATCGCCGGATCGCAGCGCAACTACGAATCGGCCTACATGCAGATTGACTACAAGATGGGGACCCGTGTGGCTGCCATCGCTCTGCAAGGTATCGCGTTGAGTATTGCGTCGGGTTTGCTGACGCCGGCACAGAATTTCGGCATCGCCTTCGCCGATAATTACATGAAGGTTGCCCGGGCCCACGGCGCGTCGGAAGCTTTTATGACGTTGGCCTTTTACGTTCCCTACCTCGGCGCCAGTTTTGTGAGCAACGGTATCTACTGCGCCGCGCTGTGGAAGAAGAATCACACGCTCACGCAGTTCCGGCAGAGATCGGCGGCGCCGTACACGCTAATGGGCGTGACCATGGCGGTGGTATGGCTCGTAGGGATGCTCCTCTACGGATGGGCCATGCCTTGGTTGGGCACCTATGGACCGGTTATCGGCTGGCCCGTGATGCTGGCCAGTACGAACTTGGGATCAGCGGTAGTGGAGTACAGCTACGGCGACTGGAAAGGTCGACCGCTCCGCACGCTGAGCTACGGATTGCTTGCCCTCACCCTTTCCATCGCCTGTTTTGCCTGCCTGAACTCAATGCTGCAGGCTGCCCGGACTTAAACCTATGCGACCACTGCCCGTCAGTCTCTATTTCATGCCCGAATGGTGGAGCCGTCACTACCATTGCGCCTGTCCGCGAGCCACCGAGCCCTCCCAGGCAGCGCTGGATTCGATGTACCTGGGGCGTCTGCGCTACTTGTTCCGGCAGTTCGGAGAATGGGGCATCGGGAAGGAGAATCCGGTCCTCGGTGGGGGCCAAATCGCAACGGTGCTGCGGCACGGCTACGACACGGTACCCATTCTTCTGGGCACCGCGCTGGAATATGGCGACGCGTGGGGGTTCTTCCCGCGCTTCCGCCCCATCGAGGAACTCCGGAATCTGGCGCCAGTGGATATCGGAAACCACCCGGAAGGCGAGTGGATCGTAGCGGAAAAGCGCCGCCTGGAGTCGCTCTATGGCCGCGCTACGCATTGCCTGGATTTGGGGAGCGTCGTCAACCACGCCTTTCGCATGGTGGGTCAGGATATTTACGCCGACATGATCGGCTGTCCAGAGGAGGTGCGGGACCTGTTCGAGTGCATTCTCCAGACCATGCGTTGGTTCTTCGCTTTCCTCGACCGCGTGTTTGGTGGCATGGACCCCGTTCCCGTCAGCAATTGCAACGTGACGCTGATGCGGCCGGCACTCTACCAGGAACTGGCCTTGCCGTTCGACGCCAGGCAGAACCGATTCGCCACCGACCTGACCGGTGCTCCCCCCCGGGCCGCCGTCCACCATTGCGATGTGCCGGTTGACCCTTTTCTGGAAGCCTATTCCCAAATGCCAGGACTGGCATCGATGCAGGCTTCCTTTCGATCCGATGTCGCTCTCGCCAAGCGCCGATTGGCGTGCAACTTCTCCGCCATGATCTCTCCTCCGGCCCTCAATGCCGATTTGGATGAATTTGACGTCCACCTGCAAAAGGCCATCGCGGATGGAGTGGACGATCTGGCGATATGGAACGTGGACTCGGCCACCGAACCCGCCCGCTTGCGCCAAGTCTTGAGCATTATCGATGGCGCCTGCCAGCATTACGACCGTGCCCCGGAGTACGATCCCATGCCCCTTTGCTGGGAAGAGATGCAGTGGGCGCACGGGGCCTACCAAGGCGCCCAAGGGTGTTCGTATCCGTGACCAGCGGCTACACGCTACAAGTTGGCAGAGTTGCGCTGGACCTTGGCGAAGGCTTCCACCACGTCGTCCACATCGCTCTTGGAACCGATCAGGACCTCTTGGCCCATTAGCAGAACCGTTTCGCAGAGATCATCATTGTGGGGGCACTGATTCTGTTTCCGGTACCGATCCAAACGCTCCTGGCCATACACGGTTTGAAATCCCCGGGATTGCAGGTTGTCCTCCAGGAAGGGCTGCTTGTTGAGGGGCGGGTACCCGGCGCCTACCGGAATTCCTTCGGCGCCTAGCGCCTTCAGCACGGCGGCGCGTGACGCTCCGTGGAACTGCGTCCGGTCGTAGCGAAGGCCAAAGACGTAGTAGTTCTGCCGGGTCGATTCCGGATAATGCTCTTGGACCAGCACCCCCGGCACCTTCTGGAGTTCCGCTCGCAGATAGTGGGCGTGTTCTTCCCGGGTGGCGCTCATCGCATCGAGCCGCGTCAACTGGGCCATCAGGATGGCCGCAGCGAAATCGGAGATGCGGTACTTGGTTCCGCGGATCTTGACGCCGCCAAAATCCCGATAGAGGTAAGCCTTGGAGATCAGATCGGCATGGTTGCTGACCAGCGCTCCGGCCTCCCCTCCGGGAAGGTTCTTCGATTCCTGGAAACTGAAGCAGCCCAGGGTTCCCAAAGTACCGGCCTTCTTGCCCCGCCATTCCGTCAGGTGTGCCTGGCAGGCGTCTTCGATCACGGGCAGATTGTGCTTTTCCGCAATCGCCAGGATCTTGTCCAGGTGGGCAGGCGCCCCATAGATATGGACGGGCATAATCGCGCGGGTGTGCTCGGTGATGCGATGTTCAAGGTCGTCAGGATCCATCTGAAAGGTTCTGACGTCGGAATCCACGAACACCGGCAGGGCGTAGCTCAATAGAATGGCGTCAATGGTGGCGATGTAGGTGTAAGGCGAGACCAGGACTTCATCACCCGGCCCGATTCCCAGAAGCTCGACCGCCATGTGCAGCGCATGCGTCCCGCAGGGAGTGATGACACACCCGCCGACGCCCAACTTCTCGGCCCAAGCCTTTTCAAATTTCGGAATGAATTCGCCGTCAAAGGTGCACCAACGATGGTTGCGAAGGCACTTGAGAATGTTCGCCTCATCCAGTTCGTTGGTCTGCGGCCACTCTGAAAAACGCCGGGTTCGCACCGGCGTTCCCCCGTCCACCGCCAAGGCGTTGGGATTGCCCGACACCGCTGGGGCCGCCACGGGAACCAAGCCGCTCATCGCGGCGCCCGCCGCCGCCGTTCCAATGAATTCGCGTCGCGTCAGGATCGTCTTTTTCATGTTTTCTCCTCTGCTTTCGGGTTGTGACATCGGTTGCGCTCGAACAAAGAGATGTTTGGTCGTCACGCTGGGACGGATCCCAAGCTGAACTGCTGCGTATACGGAAAGACAGGGAGGTTTATCTGATTTTCAACTTATTTTCAAGCATATTGCCTCTCCAGAAACAGAAACCACCAAGCAGTGGACTCAGCGCACTGAACCAGCAAGGGAGAAGCGCAGCTCGCGGCGGGCAGTCTTCAGCGGTCGGCGTTATCCGACACCGCGCCGATCTGACCCAGGTGATGAACCAAATGGCGGAGATAATCTTCGGCGAGAAATTGCAGGGTCACGGGCTGATCCTGGCCAACGCGAACCGGAACCTCCAGCTTGGCGCGAGGCAGGCGGGCGATCACGTGGGCGAGATAGCGGTTGTAGCTCGCCCAGAGTTCAATGAGCAGCAGCCAGTCCGCCTCATCCGCCGCTTGCACACCCGCCCAGCCGTCCTGGTCGTAGGCAGGAAAGTCGAGGGAATCGGCAAGTGCAGCGCGCACAAACCGCTGGTGATTGTTCGAGGCGGAATCGATCAAATGACCCAGCACCTGCCGCCGCGACCAGCCACCATCCAGCACAGGCCGGCGGCTCCCCCCAGCGGTGCATTGGCGAAGCAGCCGTTCCGCTGAGTCCACTACCCGCAGCAACTGCGCGCTCAACGCCGTCATATCCATCTCGGCACTCCTTCGGCGGCACTTTTCCTCTACTGGAACACAACCGTTGATTATACCGCTCGGGCGCCTCGGTTTTGCTGACATTACGCCGCCGTTCTCGTTTTAGAATATGATGACTTACCGCCAATCCATCAGGAGAGCTTCCATGCAGAAGGCCACCACAGTTCAAGCAGGTTCGAAGCTACTCGCCGGGGCCCTGGCATTCATGCTGCTGCCGAGTCTGGCCGCCGTGGTCAGTGCCCCTACATTGCCCGATCCTGGCCGCCCAGGAATAAGCCGGCAAGATCAGATCAAGCTCGGCTTTCAGACGGCCGCGCAAGTTTATAAGCAGATGCCCGTATTGCCCGACAGCAGTCCGGAAACCCAATACGTCCGGCAACTGGGCATGAAGCTGGTGGCCACCATCCCCCAGCAATATACCTGGCCCTATGAATTTCACGTCATCGCGCAGAAAGAAATCAATGCCTTCGCGCTGCCCGGCGGCCCCATGTTCGTCAATGTCGGAACCATTGCGGCCGCCGACAATGAGGCCGAACTGGCGGGCGTGATGGCGCATGAGATGTCGCACGTCTACATGCAACACTCGGCCCGGCAGATGGCCAAGGCGCAGAAGACCGGACTTTTCGCGGGGATCGCCGGCATCATCGCCGGCGCCACCCTGGGTTCATCCACCGCCGGCGACCTGGCACAGCAGGGAATTCAGTTCGGCGCGCAAAGCCTGATGCTGAAGTATTCGCGCTCGGACGAATCCCAGGCAGACGCGGTCGGCGCCATCATTATGTACAAGGCGGGGTATAACCCACAGGCTTTGGCCGACTTCTTCAAGAAGCTGGAACAACAAGGCGGGGCGCCACCGCAGTTCTTGAGCGATCACCCTAACCCGGGCAATCGTGAGGCAGCCATCCAGAAGGAGATCGCCGATTGGCCGCCCGAGCCGTACCAGACCACCAGCGCGACTTTTGCCACGGCGAAGCAGCATGCCTCCGGCGTGAAGTCATACTCCGCGCAGGAGATCGCGCAAGGCGCGAAATCGGAGCAGTGGGCCTCGCTCAATGAGAAGAATGGCGCGGTCTTCAAAGCTCCTTCGGGTGTCACGATCACCGAACCCGTGGCGGCGAAGGCGGAACCCACCGCCGGCCCGGTAACCTTGTCCAGCGTATTGCCCAGTTCGCGCCTGGTGAGCACCAACTTGGGTCCGCTTACTATTAGCCGCCCGGAGAACTGGCAGGTTAACTCTCCGCAACAGCAAGGCGAGGGCATAATCATCGCGCCGCCCGCTGGTTTGGCAGGAGATCAGGTCGGTTATGGCGTGGTCATCAGCGCGATCGCTCCGAAGTACGGGCAGCGCTTGGACCTTGATCAAGTGACCGCGGCCCTCGTGCACCGCTTCGAAGCAGGCGGCAGCGGCTCTCACGCCGTGGGCAGTCCCCAGCAGCTCGATCTCGGCGGTGTTGGGGCTCGCTCCGTCATGATGGAGTCTGCCTCGCCGTTCCCGGACGATAACGGTAAGCCACAAAAAGAGTCCGACTGGCTGGTCACGGTCCCCGCTCCGGATGGTGCGGTCGTCGGCTTCGTGTTCGTGGCGCCACAGGCACAGTTTGATCGCTTCCGCCCAACCTTCGAGAGCATGTTGCGCAGCCTGCAATTCTAAGTGTGTGGACGTGAGCTGCGGCGCCCAAACCTGGAGAGCGGCAAAGTACCGTGCTTTCGTCTCCGGCCCCGCGATGTAGGGGCACCCCTCGTGGGTGCCCGGCATTCCGTCGGCGACGGACAGAAGGGCAGGCACAAGAGCTGCCCCTACGGGCGCCCAAAACTGGAGAGCGGTAAAGCACCGTGCTTTCGTCTCCGGCCCCGCGATGTAGGGGCACCCCTCGTGGGTGCCCGGCAGTCCGTCGGCGACGGACAGAAGG
>Ga0335071_10002846_pt1 | contig 18369 bp, 15 predicted proteins | sample Lox_Sample_15_FD_206724 | JGI IMG/M metagenome (GOLD analysis project Ga0335071, IMG submission 206724) | Soil microbial communities from Loxahatchee National Wildlife Refuge, Florida, United States - Lox_Sample_1.5 | ecosystem: Environmental > Terrestrial > Soil > Wetlands | place: USA... | reverse complement strand
GGCCGTACTTCGGCGACGCAAGTGGGTTCTGGTATCGGTAACGCTGCTCGGTGCGGCCGGCGGGGTGGCCTACTCGATGGTCCGGCCGGCGATGTACACCAGCACCAGCCAGGTGCTGTTGCCCCCGCCGGCGACCAGCTCGAGCGGGCAGGTCAGCTCGCGCAGCGTCGACACCGACGTGCGGATCGTGCTGAGCGCGTCCGTGCTCGGACCGGCCGGCCGGCAGCTGTCACCGGACTGGACCGCCAAGCAGATCCGGGACCGCGTCTCGGTCAACGCTGATACCGACGAGATCATCTCGATCAAGGCCCGAGATCCGAGGCCGGACATCGCGAAGCGCATCGCCCACGCGGTCGCCTACTCCTACGTCGACTATGTCAAGCAGTCGACGAGCTCGTTGACGACGGAGCAGCAGCAGAGTCTCAAGACCCGCATCCAGACGCTGCAGACGCAGATCGACAACACCACGGCCGAGATCACGAAGACCACCGCCCAACTGGGATCGGAGAGCGCGAACTCGGCCGAAGGTCGGCAGGACCAGACGGCCATCGCCGAGCTCACGCACAACAAGGGTGAGCTCATCTACGAGCTCGACCAGGTCCAGACCCAGCTCGACGCCGCCTCCGAGCCGGCGTCGGGCGAGAGCGGGACCGTCACGAGCGTCATCCAGGACGCCATCTCCGCCCAGCGGCCCGATCCCGAGGCACGGGTCGTGCTGTCGGGACTGGTCGGAGCTCTAGCAGCCTTCTTGCTCGTCTCGGCCGGCATGCTCGTGTTCGGCCGACGGGATCAGCGCCTCCGCTCGCGAGACGAGATCGCCGACGCGATCGGCAGCACTGTGGTCGCCTCGGTGCGCAGCCGTTCCCCGCGCGGGGTCGCCGCCTGGGGCACTTTGCTGCAGAGCTACACCCCGGACACGGTCGATGCCTGGGCCCTCCGGCAGACACTGCGTCGGGTCATCCCCACCGACCTGGGCTCGGACGCTGGACCGCGTACCCGCCAAGCGGTCCGCGTGACCTTGCTGAGTCTGAGCAACGATCCGCAGGCGCTGGCGCTCGGCCCGCAGCTGGCCTCCTTCGCCGCTTCACTCGGGATCAGGACGCACCTCGTGGCACTGCAGAGACACGACTCCGCCGCCGCACTCTGGGCCGCCTGCATCAACCTCAGCAACGGGGAGGACGTACGCCCCGGGCTCACCGTCGACGTGCATCGGATCGACCGGACCGACGCCGACCTTGTCATCGAGCTCGTCGTCCTCGATCGGCGCAAGCCTGAGCTCGTCGACGAGCCCGGTCTGAACGTGGCGCTCCTGTCGGTCGCGTCGGGGGCGGCAACTGCCGAGGACCTGGCCAGGTGCGCCCTTGCCACCGACGACGCCGGCAGCGGTATCGAGGGCATCGTCGTCGTTGATCCCGACTCCCTCGACCGAACCACCGGTCGGCTGTCCCAGCAGGAACGGCTCCAGCGCACCCCGCTTCCCGAGCGGATGACCGGTGGCGCTGTCGAGGGTCGAGCCTCGAACGTCTCTCGGCTGAGGCGGCGCCGATGAGCTCCTGGCAGCTGGAACCCGTAGCTGATGTCGAGGGTGTCGAGGCTCCGGCTCCGACCGTTGTCAGCCTGCACTTCCTGCGCAGCGCGCTGCGACGGCGCTGGCGGGTCTGGGCCATCTTCGGTGTCGTCGGCCTGCTCCTGGCCATCGCCTACACGGTCAAGGTGCCGCCCAAGACGTCAGCCGAAGTGACTCTGTTGATGGCGCATGACCCGTCTGAGGACCCGGCCCGAGCCATGCAGACCGACGTGAGCCTGCTGGAGACGCGATCCGTGGCCCAGGAGGTCATCGACGACCTGCATCTGGCCATGACGCCGGAGGAGTTTCAGAAGACCGTCTTCGCCACCATCGTCACCGATCAGGTTCTTCGCATCGACGTGACCGGTCCCGACGCGGCCTCCGCCGTGAGCCGCGCCAAGACTCTCGCGAACGACTTCCTCGCGTTCCGGGCCAAGCAGTCCGAGGACCAGACGAATGTGCTGGTCAAGGGCTACCAGTCGCGCATCGACGACCTGAACGACCGGATCAACCAACTGAATCAGCAGTATGACGAGCTTTATCGGACCGACCCGAGCAAGGCGAGCGACATCGGCTCCCTCAGCTACCAGCTGAGCTCTCAGGTGAGCTCCTTGCAGCAGACGATCCAGAACACGACGCTCGAGGCCACCTACATCCAGGACAGCACCCATGTCCTGGACCCAGCCAGCGTGAATCCCCATGGCACGAAGAAGCGGGTCGTCCTGAACGTGGCGTCAGGCGTGATCGGCGGGCTTGCCGTGGGTATCGGGATCGTCCTGTTCTTCGCACTGACGTCCGAGAGGCTGCGCCGTCGCGGTGACGTGGCAACCGCGATCGGCGTCCCCGTGCGGGCCAGCGTGCGCAAGCTGCGTCGAGGTGGCGTGCTGAGACGCCTGTTGCCGCGTCGGTGGACCCTGCGTCGACGGGAGCTCGACGTCCTGCTGCACACGCTCGAGTCACCCCTCGAGCAGGCCCCGAGGCGAACCAGGCTCGCCCTCGCTGCGGTCGACAGCGGGACGGACGCCCAGCTGGCGGTCGCCGCCCTCGCTGCGCGACTGCATGCCAGTGGCACGAAGGTGTTCGTCGTGGACCTCAGTGAGCGGGGGCGATTGTCTCGCGCGGTGAGACGTGCCGTCGCGAAGGAGCCCAAGCCCGCGGGCAAGCCCCTCGCCGCTCCGGTGGTCTTCCGGCCCGAAGGAGTGCCATCCCTGGCTCAGGGTCCGCTCGGCGTGCCCAGGACCGCGAAGCTCGCCCTCCCCGCCGGAGACCCACGGCGGTCCGCGTGGGACGACGCGACCGTGGTGCTCACGCTCGCCGAGGTTGATCCTTCGCTCGGGGCCGAGCATCTGACCTCGTGGGCCGACAGGGCTGTGCTGATCGTAACCGCGGGGGGGTCGTCGGCCGAGCGACTGAGGACAACGGCGGAGCTGATGCGAGCGGCCGACATGAACCTGCTCTTCGGCGTGCTCCTCGGCTCGGACAAGACCGACGAGAGCTCCGGGCTGCCTGAGCCGGGTGACGAGGGGGCTGCGAACCTGGCCCGATCGAGCAGTGGATGAGCGTCGTCACCACTGCGAGGCGGCCCGGGCGGCACGTACCGACGAGCCGTCCACGTCCGCTACCCGGCTTGCTGCTGGGGGCCTGGGGGGCGCTGTTCTTCAACGTCCTGGCTTTCTCCCACCTGCCGACCGTCGTCCGCGTGCCAGGAACGATCGGACAGATGCTGACGCAGAGCAGTCTCGTGCTTGCCGTCGTCCTCGCTCTGGCGGTCAACCCCCGCGGGGTCATGCGACCCAATCTTTTCCTGGTGCTCCTCACGATGCTCGCGGTCGTCGCGCTGATGACGAGCATCCACAACCAGTTCTTCGTGGGATCCACCTTCCGGGCCATGCGGCTCAGCGGCTTCGTCTTCGTTCTGTGGTTGCTGACGCCGTGGTGGGGAAGAACCGACATGGTCCTGCTGCGCTGTCATCTGCGCTGTCTGTGGGTCGTGCTGGCGACCGTCGTCATCGGGGCGTTGATGGCGCCCGGCAAGGCGTTCTCCTATGGCGGACGGCTCTCGGGGGCGCTGTGGCCGATGCCACCCACGCAGGTGGCGCACTACGCAGCCATGCTGCTCGGGATCACCACGATCCTCTGGCTGTGCGGTGTCGTGTCGGGCCGGTTGGCTCTCGGAGCGCTGGCCCTGGGAGGGTCGGTCCTCGTGGGGGCCCACACCCGCACGGCGATCGTGGCGATGCTCGTCGGTCTGGTCGTCGCGGGGGCGAGCCTGTTCCTCGGTCATGCCCGAGTGCGACGGGTGTCGATCCTGGGCGGGATGTCCGTCGTCTTGGCTGCCACCCTCTTCGCTCCTGAGGTGACGTCGTGGTTCCGGCGCGGTCAGACCACCCAGGAGGCCTCGGAGCTCAGCGGCCGTACGAAGGTCTGGTCGCAGGTCTTCGACATGCCGCGTCCCCGTATCAACGAGCTGTTCGGGTCCGGCTTGTCGAACAAGTCGTTCAACGGACTGCCCATCGACAGCAACTGGGTCGCCACCTTCCTCGACGAGGGCTGGTTCGGCATCGTCGTCGTGTCCTCCTTCCTGGTGATCCTCCTGCTCATGGCAGCCTCGTACGTCCGCGGCCCACAGCGTGCGGTGGCCTTGTACATCATCGTCTACTGCCTCATCGCCTCCATCACCGAGACCGGTCTCTCCGACGCGTCTCCGTATCTTCTCGACCTCACCGTGGCGGCCACCCTCTTGGTCCGGGAGTCGACCCGCGCCAGGCGCGTCACGCCGTGAGTCGCCGAAGCGGCGGCCATGGCAACTGTGAGTGACCACGTTACGTCGGGAGAGTGGCTTGTTGACCGTCGGCAGTATCGCGTGGTCGTCAGCCGCCCTCATCTTCACAGAGGCTCGGCGGTCGGTTCGAGTCGGCGGTCGGGCGAGAGGCGGGGCGGATGAGGGTCCTGGTTGCTGGGGATCGGGGATACATCGGATCGGTGATGCTCCCGCTCTTCCGGTCGCAGGGGCACGAGGTCGTCGGACTGGACAGCGGGTTGTACGAGGGCTGCGACTTCGGTCCGGGTCCGGGTCCGGCTCTCGTGCCGCCCAGGGACATCCGAGAGGTCACTCCTGAGGATCTCGCCGGGTTCGACGCCGTCGTCTGCCTGGCGGCCCTGTCCAACGATCCGCTCGGTCACCTCAACCCCGAGGTGACCTACTCGATCAACCTCCACGGGACCGTGCGCCTGGCCGAAGCGGCCAAGGCGGCGGGCGTCCCGCGGTTCGTCTTCGCGTCCTCGTGCAGCCTCTACGGCGCGGCGGGATCCGAGGCGGTTGCCGAGGATGCGCCGATGTCGCCGGTCACGCCGTACGGTGAGTCCAAGGCCCTCGCGGAGCCGGCGCTCGCGGCCCTGGCCGACGACAGCTTCAGCCCGACCTTCATGCGCAACGCGACCGCCTATGGCGCGTCGCCGAGGCTGCGGCTCGACATCGTGGTGAACAACCTGACCGCGGTCGCCATGACGACCGGGCAGGTGAGGCTGGAGAGCGACGGAACGCCGTGGCGTCCGCTGGTGCATGTCGAGGACATCTCGTGGGCGGCCCTCGCGGCGCTCGAGGCGCCGCGCGAACTCGTCCACAATGAGGCTTTCAACGTCGGTCGCAACGAGGAGAACCTCCAGATCGGTCAGGTCGCCGAGCTCGTGGCCGGGCAGGTGCCAGGATCCACGGTGACGCTCGCGCCCGATGCCGGGCCTGACAAGCGCGACTACCGCGTGGACTTCTCCAAGCTGGCGGCGACCTTCCCGGACCTCCAGCTGCGCTGGACCGTGGCGTCCGGGATCGCCGAACTGGTGGACGCCTACCGGCGCTACGGGATGACCCTCGAGGACTTCACCTCATCGCGTTACGTCCGGCTGCGTCGCATCAACGAGCTGATGAGCAGCGGCGTGGTGGACTCCGACCTGCGTCGGTTGGACACCGCCGAGGCGCTGGCCACCCCCGGAGGTGCCTGATGAGCGCTCTCGTCTGCCGGCTGTGCGGTGAGTCCCTCTTGCGGACCTTCGTCGACCTGGGCATGTCTCCGCCGTGCGAGACCTACCCGACGGCGGACCAGCTCGAGTCCGGGGAGACGTTCTATCCGCTGCACGTGCGGATCTGCGAGCGGTGCCTGCTCGTGCAGCTCCCCGCGTACATCCCGGCCGAGGACATCTTCGCTGACGACTACGCCTACTTCTCCTCGTACTCGGACAGCTGGGTGGCGCATGCCGCCGCGTTCGTCGACACCATGGTCGACCGGCTGCACCTGGACGAGAACAGCTACGTCGTCGAGGTCGCCAGCAACGACGGCTACCTGCTGCAAGCGGTGGTCCGTCGTGGCATCCGCTGCCTGGGCATCGAGCCGGCTGCGAACGTTGCCGAGGCTGCTCTGGCCAAGGGGATCCCCACCGAGGTCTCGTTTCTCTCCGAGCGACGTGGCAAGGAGCTGGCGGACCGGTACGGTCCCGCCGACCTCGTCGTGGGGAACAACGTGTTCGCTCACGTCCCCGATGTCCTCGACTTCGCGCGAGGGCTGCGGGCCCTGGTCGCCGACGACGGCGTGGTCTCCCTCGAGTTCCCGCACCTGTTGCGGCTGGTCGAAGGGCGGCAGTACGACACGATCTACCACGAGCACTACTCCTACTTCTCCCTGCTGACCGCGACGCGGGCGCTGTCCGCGGCGGATCTCGTCGTCGTCGACGTGGAGGAGCTGCCGAGCCACGGTGGGTCTCTCCGGGTCTTCGCCAAGCCTTCAGCCTCGGCTGCCGGGGCCTCCGAAGCCGTTGGGAAGGTGCTCGGGGACGAGGCCGCCGCGGGACTGCACACGGTCGAGGGTCACGACGGGTTCGCCACCTCGGTGCTCAAGGTGCGTACCGACCTCGTGAACCTGCTCTCCCAGGCTGCCATGGACGGCCTGAAGGTCGCCGGATATGGCGCCCCGGGCAAGGGCAACACGTTGCTCAACCACTGCGCGATCCGTCCCGACCTGCTGCCGTACACCGTGGATCGAAGCCTGTACAAGCAGGGCAGGTTCCTGCCGGGAACACATATCCCGATCCATGCACCCGATCACCTGCTGGAGGACCGGCCGGATCTCATCGTGATCCTGCCATGGAACCTCAAGAAGGAGATCGTGAACCAGCTGAGCGAGGCCCGAACCTGGGGCGCTCGGTTCGTCGTACCCATTCCTGAGTTGACCATCCTGTAGGTGTCGGGGGAGACATGAAGGTCGTCATCTTCTGCGGTGGCCTGGGGCTCCGCATGCGCGCGGAGATCGACTCCGCTCCGAAGCCGATGATGGCCATCGGCGATCGGCCCGTCCTGTGGCACGTGATGCGCTACTACGCGCACTTCGGGCACAACGAGTTCATCCTGTGTCTGGGGCACGGTGCATCCTCGGTCAAGCAGTACTTCCTGCGATACGAGGAGACGCAGTCCAACGACTTCGTGATGGCCAAGGGAGGGCAGGAGATCCAGCTTCTCCAGTCGGACATCTCGGAGTGGCGGATCAGCTTCGTGGACACAGGGATCGAGACGGCGATCGGGGAGCGTCTTCGCCGGGTACGCGAATACCTGGAGGACGACGAGGTGTTCCTCGCGAACTACGGGGACGTGCTGACCGATGCCCCGATGGACCGGATCGTCGACGACTTCCTTGCCTCGGACGCGACGGCGAGCCTCCTTGCCGTGCCGCCTCAAGACTCCTTCCACATCGTGCAGATCCCCGAGGACAGCGATCGAGTGGACCGGATCCGTTCCGCGGCCGATCTCTCGCTCTGGGTCAACGGCGGGTACTTCGTCCTGCGCCAGTCCCTGTTCGACGACCTGCACGAGAACGAGGACCTGGTCACTGACGCCTTCGTGCGACTGGCCGGCAAGGGGAAACTCAAAGCCGTCCGCTACAACGGGTTCTGGGCGCCCATGGACACCCTCAAGGAGCGAAGCTACCTCGAGGGCCTGCACCGCTCGGGGAACGCGCCGTGGCAGCTGTGGCAGCGTCGCCGCGGCGACGTGGCGTAGACGGCGGAGCAAAGGGACATCGTGCTTCCACTGACCTTGCCGGGGGCGGGCGTCGAGGGGCTGAGGATCCTCGCCATCGGCGCGCACCCTGATGACATCGAGATCGGGTGCGGGGGCACGCTCCTGCGGCTGGTCGAGCATCCCGGCCCGGTCACGGCCACCTTCGTCATCCTCACAGGGGACGTGCGGCGAGCGGAAGAGGCACAGCGTGCCGCCGAGCTGTTCCTACCGGGCTGCGAGGTTTCGGTCCGGATCGCTGGCTTGCCGGACGGGCGGCTACCGGCGCACTGGGACGAGGTCAAGAACTTCCTGGAGGACGCCGCGACCCGGGTCGGTGCTGATCTGATTCTCGCGCCGTCGCGACACGATGCGCATCAGGACCATCGACTGCTGGCCGAGCTGGTGACGACCGTGTGGCGCGACCACCTCGTCCTCGGCTATGAGCTGCCGAAGTGGGACGGTGACCTCGGACGACCCTCGGTCTACGTCCCGCTCACCGTCGACACGGCGAAGGAGAAGGTCCGCCGGCTCACGCTCGCCTTCTCGTCGCAGGTCGCGCGCGACTGGTGGGACGAGGAGACGTTCCTCGGGCTCGCCCGGCTCAGGGGCATCGAGTGCCGCGCGAGCTACGCCGAGGCCTTCACGGTCCACAAGGCCACGTTGACCTGGTGATCTGCGCCGTCAACGGGCGTATGGATGCGGGTGAGGGAGCGGCACGACGTACTCCGCGCCCCAACCACCGGACGCCTCGAGCTGGCCGACCACCTCGTCGGCGATGTCCCAGGTGAGTACGAGCACGATCGGCGGCCTTGCAGCCACCAGCTCACCGACTGGTCGGATGGGGACCCGGACGCCCGGTATGGCGAGCCCGTGCTTGGCCGGCGACGCATCGACGGTGAAGGGCACCAGGTCCGGGCCGATGCGACTGAGCCCCAGCAGCACCGCGGCCTTGGACGGCGCACCGTATGCGAGGACTCCGCGTCCGGCTCCGACCTGAGCGCTGACGTAGGTGTGCAGCTCAGCCGCGGCAGCGTGCGCACGACGGTTCAGGGCCTCCAGCGCCCCCGCTTCGGCGACACCCGCCGACTGCTCGACTGCGAGCACCTTTGCCACCGAGGCGTCCGGAGTGCGCCCCGAGGACGTCGGTGCCAGGAGCACGCGCAGACTGCCACCGAAGACCGGCTCGGGCGTGGCGGCGAGGGTGGTCAGACCCTGGGCGGCTGCGAGGTTGCGGACCGCTGTCAGCGAGAAGTAGACCCAGTGGCCGTGGCGGATGGTGTCGAACTGGTCCTCGAGAACGAGAGGCAGCAGGTGGTGGAACTCCAGAACCAGGTAACCGTCGGCAGACAACCGTTCCGTACGTTCGGCCAGGCACGACGCGATGTCCTGCTCATGCGCCAAGCCGTGGACGTCGACGACGAGCCGGGCCTTCTCGCCGTCGTCGGCGACGCGGCACCCGGCTCCTCTCAGATGATCGAGCCACGACCCCCCATGGTGGCTGGCGAACTCGTACACGACGCTGCCGACGAGCTCCGGATGCTCGTCGAGCACCGCGGCCACCGTCCGTCGCGCGTGCTCGAGGCTCGTCGCGGACTCCACGGCCCGTACTGGTTCGGGTACGAGTGCCTCGATGGGGCCCAGCTGAACGAGTGCACAGTCGGGGCAGAGCCACAGCTCGAGGGGCCAGCGTCCGTCGACCGTGGGATCGTCGGCTTCCGGAAAGAAGTCGGACGCCGGCTGGGGACCGAGGTCGACGACCTTGGTCGACCGGGAGGAGCCGCAGCCCCGGCAGGTCAGTTCGACGTCTCCCCCCACGAGAGGACATCATGCCGTACCGAAGGGGGTGCGTGGTGAGGGTCCATCCAGGCGAACTGCACGGGGTACTGGTCTTCGAGCCGACACCGGTCCGTGACGAGCGAGGGTTCTTCACGAGGACCTTCGACGCGGATGCGGCGCGCGAGGCGGGCCTCGATCCGGGAGTGTTCGTTCAGGACAGCCAGAGCCGATCGGTGCTGGGCGTCGTCCGCGGGCTGCACCTGCGCACGGACGGGGGCGAGGGCAAGCTCGTCCGCTGTTCCTACGGGCGCGTGTACGACGTCGCCGTCGACCTGCGCCCGAGCTCTCCGACGTACCTTCGCTGGGCCGCGGTGGAGCTGGATGACGGGGTGCACAGGTCGGTCTGGCTGCCACGTGGTCTCGCGCATGGGTTCCAGGCCCTGACCGACGTCGCCGACGTCTGCTACCGCATCGATCGTACGTACGCCCCGGGCTTCGACGCGACCGTGCGCTTCGACGACCCGGACCTGTCTGTGGCGTGGCCGATCCCGGTGACGAGGATGTCGTCGAAGGACCGGGAGGCGCCCTTCCTCGCCGAGCTGCTGCCGAACCTGGCGGAGTGGTTCGGCAACAGCGACGTCTGACCGTCTAGCGCCGACTCGCTGTCTCAGGATCGGGTGCTGGCAGGATCTTGGGCGTACGCCGCCGACCGCCACGTGTTCCAGCTCACGACGTGACCGACCTCGAGGATCACGAAGCGCCACGGCCCGACGTAGGTGTTGTGGCTGAACTTGTTGTGCTGGCTGAAGGTGATGTGCTTCTCGACGACGGTCCCCTTGTAGGGCGACCAGGCGGGGTCGCTCCCGTAGTTGCTGAAGATGCCGTTGAACCCGCAGGCGTTGGCGACCGTGCATCTGGAGCCGATGTGGCTCGGTGTGAAACGGAACGAGTTGTAGCTCACGGAGACGTTCTGCGTCTTCCATCGGCAGTCGTCGACGTAGGGCTTCTTGCGGATCAACGACGGAGTGCTGCACGCCTTGAGCGTGGCCACCTTGGGCGCGACGAGGGTCGTGACGCCGCTGCTCGAGTTGTCGGGCGACCCGGCGAAGCGGTCCGCGTTCTCCCACAGCACGATTCCGGACCAGTTGTCCGTGAAGGTGTTCCCGGCGATCACCGTCTTCGCGCCGTACGCGCCTTTCACGCGTGGGTCGCTCCCGGACTCGGAGAGGTAGATGGCACCGGTCGGGAACCCTGGGTTCTCGGGACCGTCGACGATGGCATTGCGGACGAAGGTGTTGTGCACGATGCGCACGTTGTAGCTGATCTCATACATGACACCAGCGTCGTCGTTCGAGGAGAAGTAGTTGTCCTCGATGAGGAAGTCGCGGTTGTTGGTGTCCGCCCACAGGGCCACTCCGTGGTTGCCGTGCAGGTAGTTGCCGACGATGCGCGCGTGCCTCGTGTCCCAGAACTTCCCGCCGCCGGTGCACCCGCAACCGGGTTCGCGGACCTCCCAGTTGTCGGTGTTGTTGCCACTGATCTCGTTGGCGATCAGGCTGACGTATCCGACCCCGGAGTCGCTGTAGGCGTTGAACCCGTACTGCCCGTTGTCCTTGAGGCAGTCGTGGCTCAAGACGTTGTGGCTGCCGATCATGGTCCCGGCGCCGGCGTTGTCCTGGATGGTCGTCCAGCGGATCGTCCAGTACGACGCGGAGTCGTGGTTGACGACGCCTTCGTTGTTGTTGTCGCCTGGGCGCCCGAAGTCCTCGATCGTGAGGTACTCGATCGACACGTCCTTCGCGTGGCCGACGAAGGCGTACAGATTCGTGTGACGGCCGCTGATGATCGCACCTGGTGCACCCACGAAGCGGTCGTGGTTCTGGGGCTCCACGCTGTCGTAGGCGCCGCCACCGATGCTGTGCACGCCGGGGGTGAGCCAGAAGGTGGTGCCGGCCGGCTTGTTGGACACCACGGAGGCGAGGTTCGCTGTCGTGCTGACCCGTACCGAGCCCTTGGGTCTCGTGGACGGGCCGCGCAGACGACTCGAGCCGCAGATCTTGGCCGTTGGCGACGCCGGGGCCGACTCCGACGGAGCCGTCGCCTGTGCCTGCGCGCCCGAGGCGGTCGCGTCGTCGGAGGTCGCGGCGTAGGCCGTCCCGGCAGCGGGTGACCGGGGCTCGGCGCCCACCAGGCCGACGAGGACAAGGCCAGAGGCAGCACCTGCGACGACCCAGCGGCGCGCGCGTCGGTTCACTCGCCGAGACTACGCGGACCCACGACGACATGGCAGGTTCACAGCCCAGGGTGTCGACCGATGCAGTGGATCCATCACTGTCCGTGGCGCCGCACAGCCGCAGGGTGTGGGACCGGTAGCCTGGGCGGCGCGGGCGACGTACCGCTGATCCTGCTCGACGACCTAGCCTCACCGGGGAGCCATGCCGAAGACCGCGCTGATCACGGGCATCACGGGCCAGGACGGCTCGTACCTGACCGAGCTGCTGCTCGACAAGGGCTATGTCGTGCACGGACTGATCCGGCGGGCGTCGACGTTCAACACCCACCGCATCGACCACCTCTACCGCGACCCGCACGACCCGGAGACGCGGCTGTTCCTGCACTACGGCGACCTCACGGACGGGTCGCGGCTGGTCACCCTGCTCGAGAAGATCCAGCCGGACGAGGTGTACAACCTCGCCGCGCAGTCGCACGTACGCGTCTCCTTCGACGAGCCGGAGTTCACCGGCCTCACGACGGGGATGGGCACGACGCGGCTGCTCGAGGCGGTGCGGATGGCCGGGCTGGGCTGCCGGTTCTATCAGGCGTCGAGCTCGGAGATGTACGGCGCGACGCCGCCACCGCAGGACGAGGAGACGCCGTTCTATCCGCGCTCGCCCTATGGCGCGGCGAAGGTGTACGCCTACTGGATGACGCGGAACTATCGCGAGGCGTACGGCATGTTCGCCGTGAACGGGATCCTGTTCAACCACGAGTCGCCGCGGCGGGGCGAGACGTTCGTGACGCGCAAGATCGCGATGGCGGCGGCTCGGATCGCCCGCGGCTTCCAGCAGGACCTCTACCTCGGCAACCTCGACGCGGTGCGCGACTGGGGCTACGCGCCGGAGTACGTCGAGGCGATGTGGCGCATGCTGCAGGCTGACGAGGCGACGGACTTCGTCGTCGCCACCGGTGTGCCGTGCACGGTTCGCGAGTTCGTCCAGTTCTGCTTCGAGCACGTCGGGCTCGACTGGGAGAAGTACGTGCGCTTCGACGAGCGCTACCTGCGGCCGTCGGAGGTCGATGCGCTCGTGGGTGACGCGTCGAAGGCCGAGCGCCTAGTGGGCTGGAAGGCCATGACGCTGGCCCCGGACCTCGCCCGGCTCATGGTCGACGCCGAGATGGCCGAGCGCCGGTCGCCGTTCAACGCCAGGTTCAACCCCCGCGTCCTCTGAGGTCGTTGCCTCCGACGTCGGTTCGCTGGGCCACTGCGCTTCGTCCAGCCCACTGAGCGCGAGTGTGACGTCGTTGTCTCCGCGGACCCCCTCGTGGCGACAAGAACGTCACGGTCGCGGGAAGGTCAGGAGGCGATCTCCCAACAGTGGCCGTCGAGGTCGAGGAACGAGGCGGTGCGTGGCCCCCACGGCCGCGTCATCGGGCCGTTGAGCAACGTGACGCCGCGCGCCGCGAGACGTACGCAATAGGCGTCCGTGTCCGGGACGGCCACGGTGAAGACGATCCGGGGTGCATCGCCGGGCGCGCCGACCGGTGAGGGCGCCAGGAGCTCGTCGGCCGCGGGGCGGTGCAGCAGGTTGATCACGGTCGGTCCGAAGCGCAGGACAGCCGAGTTCGCGTCCTCGAAGACACGCGGCGCGTCGAACGCGGCCGCGTAGAACGCCTTCGAGGCCTCGAGGTCCGTAACGACCAGGGTCACGGCCCAGAGGGTCGGCGCCCACTCCTGGTCCATCGGGCCAGCCTGCCACAGCGCGGACCTGACACCCACGTCGCGAGTGTGACGCCGTTGTCCCCGCGGACCCCCTCGAGGCGACAAGAACGTCACGGTCGAGGGAGCGTGGGCGGGCTAGCGTGGTGCCGTGTCTGTTTCGTGGCCCCGCCGCCGGCTGACGCGCTCGCCATGGTTCGGCCCCAAGCGGTACGTCGGCTGGGGCTGGCGTCCCTGCTCGTGGCAGGGCTGGCTGGTCACCGTGGCGTTCCTGGCAGGCGTGGTTGCGGCCGGTGTCACGCTGCATCTGTGGTGGACCGTCCCTCTCGTCGTGGCGTACCTCGTCGTCGTCGTGCTGACCGGTGACCCGCCGGGACCGCCGAGACGCGACCGTACGCCTGACGCGTGAGCCGGCCCTCCAACGGTGTGCGCACCGGTCCGTCGCCGGTGCCGCCACCACTCAGCGGTGGATGACCTCGAGGCAGAGCACGACGACCACGACAGCGAGCACCGCCAGCGCAACGACCTCGCCCGGGCGCTGGACGTGGAACCAGCGGCGGTGACGGTGGCGTCGGTGCCGGCGTGCGCGCGGCTCCGGTGCCCACGGGACCGGGCGCGCCCACTCGTCGAGCCCGGCACCCGGCGCGGGGTCACGATCCGCCGCGGGTGACGGGGTCGCCTCGTCGGGCACGCCTCCATTGTGACCACAGCCGGGTTGCGTCGTGGAGTCTTACGGCTGACCGAGAGACGACCAGGGGCGTCCGGGGATAGCCTCGGGGCGACATACGGAGGGGCGGCATGGACCACCCGCGTGAGCCAGCCGATCGCGGCGGAGACGACCGTCGTGGCGACGCGGACTGGTCCGCGCGGGAGGAGCTCGGCGGAGGCGTCGAGCCAGCTGCCGGGTGGGCGCGACGCTGGGCAGATCTCTGGTCGCAACGACGGCTCCGCTACCCGGCAGTCGCCGTCGCGATCCTCGCCGTGCTCGGCCTCCTGACCACGACGCGGCCGTGGCAGAGCGCGAAGTCGAGCACCTCGGCCCCGAGTCCGCCCGCCGGCCGGTCACCTGCGTCGCCGCCGGCCTCGCCGAGGTCTGTCGCGCAGGTCGGCGTGGTCGCCCCGCCCCGGACCGGGCTCTGCTACGCCTACACCTTCCACGACTTCTCGCAGTCGACCGAGAACGATCCGCCGATCCCGTGCGAGGATCCCCGCCACAACGCGTTCACCGTGGCCGTGCTCCCCGCCGACGGGATAGATCTCCCGTTCGACGGCGACGACCGTGCCGCTGAGGCGGCCGTCACCGCCTGCCAGGACCCCGTTGACCGGCTGACCGGCGTCGGCCGGGGAGTCCAGTTCTCGACGATCCTCGGATCGGTGTACGAGCCATCCGGTCTCCAGCTCGCCGCTGGCCAGCGGTGGCTGCGCTGCGACGCGGTCGAGATGAGCTTGATCAGTGGACACAACGCCCAGCCATCGCAAGCTGAGTTCCCGAGTGACCTGAAGGCCCTCCCCGCCACGTTGCAGAACCTGTTGGTCGCCGGGCCAGACGTGCGCGACGCCCTGTGCGTGCGACCCGACGTGGCGTGGGTCAGGCATCTCGATGACGACCCGACGATGAACGGCTGGTCCGACCTCGCGTCGTGCTCCGACAGGGGTGCGCTGGTGGCGGTCCGCGCCGAGCGGGCGTGGCCGGACGGGACGAGGTGGCCGGGGCCGGCCCGCGCGAACGCCCGGTCGGTGCGAGCGTGTCACGACGCATCCCTGCGATTCGTCGGGCTGCGGTTGCGACCGATCCTGGCCGCCAAGGCGGAGTGGGGACCCACGACCCTGTGCGTCGCCGACGTGCAGGCGTACCGGCACTGGGTCGAGGCGGGCAAGCCGCTCAGTGCCGCGGCCACCTTGCCCTGACGCTTCCGGGCAGCTTCTCGCATGTTCCTCAGGGCCGGGGCGGCGTGGTCGCGGTCACCGTGGCCGAGTGGCGCGGGTGCCAGCGGGGAGCGCGGTGGTCGCGGCGCCACGGGCCAGGACTCCACCGGAAGAGCAGCGCCGCCGTCACCGCTGCGCCGAGCGCCCAGCCGAGCATGACGAGCATCGCGCCGCCCGACATGGGCCAGCCGTGGGTGTCGGGACGGAACGTGTCCTCCATCGCCCGGGCCACGGGTGCGACCGGGAGGGCCGACGCCAGGTCGTGCAGCCACTGCGGGGCGTGCGCCGAGGAGAAGAACACATCGGAGATGAAGGCCAGGGGGAGCATCGTGCCGTACGCCACCGGCAGCGCTGTCTCAGCCGAGGGGACCAGGGTGGACACCGCCACGCCGAGCAGGAAGAAGCAGCACATGGCCAGCGACGCGACGCCGGCGACGTACCCGATGGTCGCCGAGTCGATGGTCACCCCGAAGAAGGCCACGCCGACGGCCACGAGGACGGCGAGGGCCGTGGCGCCGGTCACGAAGGCGGACCCGAGACGACCGAAGAGATAGGTCCACATCGGCAACGGCGTACCGCGCAGCCGCTTGAGGATTCCCTGCTCGCGGGCGAGGACGAGCCCGGTGATGGTGTTGACGTAGCAGGCGTTGAGGAGGCAGAACGTCCCGATCGCGGGAGTCAGGAACTCGGCGTACGGGACGCCGTTGTCGGCCGTGACGCTGCCCGGTGTGAGCAGGTTCAGGCACAGGACGAGCAGCAGCGGGACGACGAGGGCCAGGAAGAAGCCGAGCGGGTTCCGTACGAGCAGGAGCAGCTGGTAGCGGATCTGGCCGAGGGCCAGACGTGGCGCGTGGCGCAGCCGACCGCGGCTCATGGCTCGACCCCGATGTTGGTCGGGTTGTCGTCGTTGGTGAGCTGGAGGTAGACGTCCTCCAGCGAGGGTCGGGTGACGGTCAGGCCGACCAGGTCGACGCCCTCTCGCACCGCCCACTCCGTCAGGTCGCGCAGCGCGTACACCGGCTCGTCGGTCAGCAGCGTCACGAGATCACCATCGCGTTCCGGCGTTGCCCACGGCCCCGGGGGCAGCGGTCCACGGGCGCCGAGGCGGAAGGAGATCGTGGTCTGGGCACGGTCGCGACCGCCGAGCTCGCCGGGCGTGGACTCAGCGATGAGGCGGCCTCTGCTCATCACCCCGACGCGATCCGCGAGGTGCTGCACCTCGTCCAGGTAGTGCGAGGTGAGCAGCACGGTCGTCCCCGTGGCACGGAATCCGTCGATCATGTCCCAGGCGGCGTGCCGCGCATTGGGGTCGAACCCGGTCGTCGGCTCGTCGAGGAAGATGACGTCGGGGTCACCGACCATCGCGAGCGCGAGGTCGAGCCGTCGGAGCTGGCCGCCGGAGAGCGTGCGGATCCGCGAGCCCCACTTGCTCGTCAGCCCCACCTGCTCGACGGTGTCGGCCACGGATCGAGGGTGGCCGTAGAACCCGGCGTAGAGCCGGACCAGCTCGGCGACGGTGAGCTCCGGGTCGACACCGCCCGACTGCAGCACGATCCCGACGCGGTCGCGGAAGCGTCGCCCGGCCCGCCAGGGGTCCTCACCCAGGACGCTGACCACGCCGTCGGTGCGCCGGCGATGCCCTTCGAGGATCTCGACCGTCGTGGTCTTGCCCGCGCCGTTGGGCCCGAGCAGGGCGTAGATCTCTCCACGCCGCACCTGGAACCCCAGGCCGTCGACCGCCCGCAGGCCGCCGTAGTCCATCACGAGGTCGTGGACCACGATGGCGACGTCTTCGTCGCCCACGTCCCCAATCGTCGTCCGCACGACGTCGAGGGCCGAGAGGCTTTGGTCCCGCCAGCACCTCGCGTCAGGAGAGGTCGGTCTCCAGGAACGACGCGTACGTCTGCCGGATGCCGTCCGCCAGCGCGATCGACGGCTTCCAGCCGAGGCCGGTCAGCCGGGAGACGTCGAGCAGCTTGCGCGGGGTGCCGTCCGGCTTGGTGGTGTCCCAGGCGATCGAGCCGGCGTACCCGACGGTCTCGGCGACCAGCTCGGCCAGCTCGCGGATCGTGACGTCCTCGCCGACGCCGACGTTGATGGTCTGCGCGTCGTCGTAGTGCTCGAGCAGGAACAGGCAGGCGGCGGCGAGGTCGTCGACGTGCAGGAACTCGCGGCGCGGCGTCCCGCTGCCCCAGCAGGTCACCGTCTCCGCGCCCGCCACCTTCGCCTCGTGGAAGCGGCGGATCAGGGCGGGCAGCACGTGGCTGGTCTGCAGGTCGAAGTTGTCGTTGGGGCCGTAGAGGTTGGTCGGCATCGCGGAGACGTACGGCAGGCCGTCCTCGCGGCGGATCGCCTGGATGTGCATGATCCCGGCGATCTTCGCGATGGCGTAGGCGTCGTTGGTCGGCTCGAGGGGGCCGGTGAGCAGCGCGTCCTCGTGGATGGGCTGCGGGGCCAGCTTCGGGTAGATGCAGCTCGAGCCGAGGAAGAGCAGGCGCGGCACGCCGTACGACCGCGCGCCGTCGATGACGTTGAGCTGGATGCGCAGGTTGTCGGACAGGAACTCGGCGGGGTACGTCGAGTTCGCGAGGATGCCCCCCACGCGGGCGGCGGCGTCGATCACGACGTCGGGGCGCTCGGTGGCGTAGAACACGAAGGTCGCGTCACGGTCGCGCAGGTCGAGCTCGGCGGAGGTACGCCCCACGAGGTTGGTGAACCCTTGCGCGCTGAGGTGGCGCCACAGCGCGGAGCCGACGAGCCCGCGGTGGCCGGCGACGTACACCTTCGCGTCGCGCGCCAACGGCCCCGGCTGGACGTCCACATGCTCACCCTAGTCGGCCTGATCCGGCGCCATGACGCCTCGCCTCCCGCCACATGTGGCGGGTTGGACGTCACTCCGGCGCCGACGAGGGACGGACAAGCCGTCACAAGTGAGCCATTCGGGTGATTCGGGGGACGCGTGGTCTGGGCCTCGCGCTCGTCCGGTGCGGCCGACCACAGCTGTCACCCCGTTGACGGCGCGAGCGGTTCACCCGTAGGGGGGATCGTCGGACCGTGATTCCCCTCGACGGTCGGTGATCGCGGTACGCGCGTCGCCGCGCGGAGACCATCCCGCGCTGT
>Ga0335071_10002845_pt1 | contig 18372 bp, 23 predicted proteins | sample Lox_Sample_15_FD_206724 | JGI IMG/M metagenome (GOLD analysis project Ga0335071, IMG submission 206724) | Soil microbial communities from Loxahatchee National Wildlife Refuge, Florida, United States - Lox_Sample_1.5 | ecosystem: Environmental > Terrestrial > Soil > Wetlands | place: USA... | reverse complement strand
GGGCCGTGGACGTTCGCAGGCTCATCGAGGCCGCCGGCGCTCGAGTGCTCTACCTGCCACCCTATTGTGCGCCGCGAAGCGGCGCGTTCTTCGCGAGATGAAAGGAGCTCGCCCTGATGAAATAGTCGAACAATCAGGTAGCCAAGTCCCCTGCGTGGCGCCGCGAGGTGCCCAGCAGAAGCGGGACCGGAAAGCACGCACGCGGCAAACGTGCGGCTGCGAAACGGCGGGCCGTAGCGCGCAGCGAACCCAGACGTAGCCTCGTAAGGGAATGGGGAGGCCGAGCCTCTAGTATGGTTGGCGAAGGCAGTATGTATCCGGGAAACGGTTTGACAGATCGCCCGATACACTCCCCCAGGGTAGCAGGGACGGCACGCCGTGAAAGGAACGCGCTGAACGCGGGAGACCTCGACCGATGCGGATAGCAACCGCAACCAGGAGTGCAAGGCCGCGAGCCAAGGCTCTCCGGGCCGGGCGAGGAGTCGCACGAGTCCGTAGTACCTGTGAAGGCGGCGAAAGTCGCTGGAGGGAAGGGACTCTGCTCGACGGTGCGACCCCAGCGGGGAAGGAGCGGGGATTGTGGGAACATCACTAAGAACCCCGAGTAGGCTCCGGGAACTGCAACGGGTGAAGTGGACCCCGTTTTTTGGACAGGTGGCTTAGGTAGGGTTGAGGCTCACGCTCTGGACGGAAAGGAGCGGCCAGTCACCGTCAGAGCCTCGAAATGCGAAGCCCGGCCTCGCAGAGACCGGGCTCCGAGATGCTCGACTGCTGCGAGAGATCAGGCGATCGGTCGGACGTTCGCCGCCTGGAGCCCCTTGGGTCCCCGCTTCACCTCGAACTCGACCTTCTGCCCCTCCTGCAGTGAGCGGAAGCCCTCGCTCTGGATGGCGGTGTGGTGGCAGAACACGTCCTCGCCGCCATCAGCCTGGGAGATGAAGCCGAACCCCTTCGCATCGTTGAACCACTTCACGGTACCGGTTGCCATTTGCTGAGTACTCTTTTCTCTGTGATCGCGCGGCATGAAGTGCCGTGCGGTACTGCCGCGCTCTTCAGTGAGCGCGGCGAAGGTGTATCCCGGTCGGGCGTGAAAGTCGAGCAAATCCCCCAAGTAGCCACCGGCGGGGCTGTGCGCCCCCCGACGACTCGGCGAACTCCCATCGTGGTTCTCCTAGGCCAGCCTGCGCCCGAAGCCCTCGGCGCGCTCGAGCAGGGTCACGAGCTCCGCGGTCGGCTCGCGCGAGCGATCGCCCCGTCTGGCCGCACGGTGGAGCGACGAAAGCGCCTGCGCGAACGCCACGTCTTCACTCGCCCCCCGGCTCTCGAGAAGCGCGTCGAGCCGGCGCATCCGCTCCTTCAGGTCCCTGAACGCCTCGTTCATTTCCTGGCTTTCTTCGCGGCGGTGGGGCGCGACCGCTCGGGAGCATACCGGCCCGAAGCCGGATCGAGGGCGAACGGCGGGAGGTGCTCAAGGCGTTCGTCCCGCGCCTCGGGATCGGGGCACAGGAAGACCTTCGCGGCCGACAGGCGCAGCTTGGCTGCTTCGCGCCTCTCGCCTTCGGCGAAAAAGACATGCACGGCGGTAGGTTCCAGGGCCACGACCCTGCCGATGCCTAGGGTCGAGTGTCGAACCACCATCCCCTTGGCGAAATCTGTCTCCACGATCACCCTCTTTCTCGGTTGGGCGACCGTTCAAGCGAACGGTAGTCGACGCGAGTAGACAAAGCTTACTTTTGGGCTGCCCCGATGGAAACGACCTCGCGAGGGCGTTACCCCAAGCCTGCGACAGGGCGCTAGAGCCCTCCTCTCGCTTGGGCGCCCCGCCCACCGAGACAGTGGTCGATTCGCCTCCCGAAAAGACGGTCGTTTGTCCGGTCGCAGCTCGCCGGGCGCTGCGCCTCAGGACTTCGTGCTCGCCAGCACGCGGCGCTCGAGCTCGGCAACGGCCGCGTGGATCGTGCGAAGCTCGGCCGCGAAGACGGTCGGGATGCGGGCGGCGCGAAGCAGCGCGCGACGGGCATCGTCGAGGTTGCTGTCCACGGCCAAGAGCTGCGTCCGCCGCAGATCGATGAGGAGCTCCTCGCGCATCAGGGGAGTATACGCCCCTTCGTCGCCCAGGTTCCGACGCTCGCGCCCCGCGCCGCACCGTTCGCATGCGGCTCACCTCGCCCGGAGGACGCAGGCGGGCAGCGCCGCACCCGCGTCGCGGTTAGGATATATTGATGACCGCCGCGTATACGGAGAGGAAGGTGAAGGGCCACGTCGTCGGGATCGAGCGGCTCGAGCCCCTCCGCTGGCGCGTGAGCGTCGACGGCCGCCGGCTGTTCACGTTCTGCTCCGAGGCGCGGGCGCGGCAGGCCGGGGCGCTCGAGGCTCGCCGGCTGGACATGGTCGCCTCCGACCGTACGGCGACCGGCGAGCGCTGATACTCGTCGTGGGAGACGGCCATGATCTTCTGGAGCCGGACCAAGGACGGCCGGGCCGTGAACCTCGACGGGACGGACGCGGCCAACCGGTTCTCGCTCCCGCGTGTCGAGCTCCGCACCGGCCCGCGAGGATGGGCCTGCGCCTGCCACCTGCCCGATGGCACGTTACGCCTGGTGCCGCTCGGGCTCGCGACCGGCGTGGCCGAGGCGATGCGGCTGGCGATCGAAGGCAGCCTGGGTGCCATCGGCGTGGAACATGAGCCGGACCTCCGCGCGCTCCTCGACGCGCCGGCGCCGCACTGACGCGTCGCCGTCACACGCCGACGTTGCCTGTGGCGCCTGCGCTCGACTTTCCCGCACCGGAGAGAGCCCCTTCCCATCCTGCGCGCCTCGCGGTGCTCGGGCCGAACTCCGGGCTGGGAGGACTCGACCAGGGGATGAGCCCCCGACCCGGGACGGAGGACAAGGCAGGGCGGGGAGAGGGAGTTAGCCGTGATCGCGCCAGGCGGCGCACCGGCCTGATATCAGCCGATTAGCGAGCACTCCGTCGGCATCTTCATGCCGAGTCGCCGCGGCAGAATCTCGAACCGGAAGCTCGTGTCGGTCAGCGGCTCACCGTCTAGGTTGATCTGGAGGCCCTCTCGGGTCTCGATGTTGAGCCAGGGCACGCGGGTATGGACCAGCGCGCGGCGGACCCCCTCGATTCCGTCTTGCAGCAGGATCCGGAGAGCCTCCGGAATCTCCTCCCTCGGAAGCTCAGGAACCACGGCGACGTCGAGCAGGCCATCATCGAGTATGGCCTCCGGACAAAGCTTGTGACCTCCGCCCGCCTGGCGTCCGTTCCCGACGGCGAGGACAAGAAAAGCCCCTTCCCAGGCGAAGCCCGGCGCCGACAAGCGTCCACGCTCAGGCTTGATGCTGCTGAAATGGGTCAGGCCGGTCAGCAGATAGGCGGCGCCTCCCAGGATCCGCTTCAGCTCGTTCGGCGTCGCGAGCGTCACCTGCGTGCCGAAACCACCCGTGGCGACGTTCACGAAGTGCCGTCCATTCGCCTGCGCGACATCGACCATGGAAGTGGGTCCCGAGACTGCGAGACGCATGGCTGCCAACGGATCGAGCGGGATTCCGCATGCCCGCGCCAGGTCGTTGGCCGTGCCAAGCGGCAGGATGGCGAACGCCGGCGAGGCCCTCGACTCCTCAGTCCCTTCGACGAGTCCCGCAACCACAGCGTTGACGGTCCCATCGCCGCCGCCGGCCACTACGATCCCGTACCCGGCGTGCGCCGCCTGGAGCGCGAAGCGCGAGGCATCATCGCCTTCCCAGGTCACGCGCACATCCACGAGGAATCCTTCCTCGCGGACTGCGCGTACCGCTCGGCGCACGTCCTCGCGCGTGGCTGCCTTGCCGTGCAGCACGAGGCAGACCTTCGGAGGAGATGACTCCGTCACGGATCCCAAGGTAACCGAGCGGATTCTGGACGTCAGGCGGGATCCCCGGGAGGGTCCATGCAACCGAACTCCAGGGCCAGGCGGTTAACGACCCTCAGGTCCGCGCGGCCCTGAGCGACAGGTCCAACCGGGCCACGCTATCGCCGAGGTTCACAAGCTCCTCTACAGCTCGCCGGAGTTGGCCACCGTGTGCATCAACGACTACGCCAGCGGGCTCGCAGCATCCCTCCTAGGCATCTTCGGCGTGGACCCATCGCGGGTGCGAGTCGCCGTCGAGGGGGCCGAGCTCCGGCTCGATCTCAGACGCGCAGTTCCCGTCGGGCTCATCCTGAACGAGCTGATCACCAATGTGCTGAAGCCGGCACCCCCGGCAAGCGCACGGCCAAGCCTAGCCTTCGGGGCCCAGGATCTCCCGCTTGAGACGATCCCAGCGCGAGCTGCAAGGCTGCGTGAACCTGCGTCACGCGATAGGGCTTCACGACGAAGCGGTAGGGCTTCGCCCGCGCGGCGGAGGCCACGGTCTCCTGATCGGGGTATGCCGCGGCCAGGTGGACGTCCATCAGGGTGCAGCTGCGACACCGGCTGCCAATTTTTCGGAACCCGGCCGACCGACGAAGCCATTGAGCCAGCTGGAGCCACGTTCCCATGCCTCTAACGATCTGCTCTGGCGGGCCGTTCCTTGGCGCAGGGGATCTGTGGCAGCGATGCCCTCGCGCCCTCCGAACGTCGAGGAGGCGCTAGGGCGGCTCGCCGGCGCCCGAGCGACCTTCCTGGTCGGAGCTAGTCAGGCCTAGCCCGTCGATCCTCGACGAGCCGGCCCGAGGCGAGGATCTCGCTCTCGTGTTCCCCGTCCCGGAACCGCTCGGCGAGCGCGTCCTCCTGCCAGCGAAGCAGCGCGGGGACGGTGAGCAGGCGCCTCGCGTAGGCGTCCGGCTCCGCCCCCAGGGCCAGGCCGTAGGTCTGGGCACGGAAGGCGACCGGCGCGAAGAAGGCGTCCGCCGCGGTGAAGCGCGCGCCGGTGAGGAAGGGCCCGCCGAAGCGGCGAAGCCCGTCCTGCCAGAGGGCCCCCATGCGGTCGAGGTCGCGGCGCAGCCCCGACCCCACCTCGTGCAGGGCGATGCGGACGCCCACGCTCATCGAGCAGCGACTCCGAAGCTCACCGAAGCCGGAGTGCATCTCGGCCGCGGCGGAGCGGGCCCAGGCGCGGGCTCGGCGGTCCTCCGGCCAGACGCGAGGGTGGTCCTCCCCGACGTACTCCGCGATGGCGAGGGAATCCCAGACCACCGTGTCGCCGTCCACAAGGCAGGGCACCCGCCCCGAGGGCGAGAAGCGCCTGAACGAAGGGCTCCCCCCGGGCTCGAAGGGCACGAGCCGCTCCTCGAACGCGATTCCGAGCTCGGTGAGGAGCGCCCAGGGGCGCAGCGACCAGGAGGAGTAATTCTTGTTTCCGACGTAGAGGACGTACATGGTCACCTCCGAAACGGTGCATGGACGGCCTCGTCCGATGGCGCGTCCCGGTCTCTGTGGCTTCGAGCACACCGCCGTGTTCACCCGCGACGAGGTCGAGCATATCCTGTCCGACGAGAGGATCCCCGAGGACCGGCGTATGTTCTACGCTCTGCTTTCCTCGCCCGCTGCGCTTCGGCGAAGCCGCCGCCCAGGCGGTGGCGAGATGCGAGACTATGAGCCGGATGCGACGCCACTCGGCCTCCTGCACGTTGCGACCGCCATGCATGCCGCAGATAAGCGAGAGAAGGGTGTGAAGACCGAGCGACCACGAGAGGTGGCTTGAAGGGTGGCCGCACTTCTTCGGGCGATCCCCCGGGCCCGACGACCTGATCATGCTTTCCCGAAAAGGCAGTCATCGATCGGTCGCGCACATGCTGAAGAAGTTTCACAAGGACCTTGAGGCGGCTCGGGCTGCGCGCCCGCCGTCAGCAAGATGTTCGCCGCACCTTCATCAGCCTTGCCAGAGCAGACGGGGCGCGGCCGGACGTGCTCTGGTGGGCCACGCACGGACCGACCGGCTCGGTCGTAGACGCGTACACGAGAGCTGGAGGCCCTTACCCGGAACCCGTAGGGATCCAAGGGAGGCACCCGCGGCGATTCGGCAGGCAGGGAGCGCTTGGCGCTCGTCCGTTTCGCGTCCTCGGAGCCCGCCCTGGGGCCCGGCCACGGTGTCCCGACCGCCGCTGCCATGCAGCACGCGACCAAGTGAGGGCAAGCAGCTAGGAGCACGGCTGTTGCTGGCGGGCGGTGCATGAGCCCCCGGAACCTCTTGGCTCCGGGAACCTCACGGATGGCGGGGTGTAGGGGACTCGAATGCTTCGAACGACCACGACGGAAGCGAGACGATCGCCGCTGGTTTCAGCGATTCCGCACCGTTAGAGGCGAGCGCTCCGGCGGGATCGGAGCCGAAAGACGCGGAAAGCGCGCCGTCGCGTAACGGCGTAACAGCCGCCGGCGAGCGGGACGTCGTGCGCGCGCTCGAGGCGCTGCGCGTCGGGGACCTCAGAATGGCCCGGCGCGCGCTCCTGGATGCGCTGCGCGCGCTGGGGAAGTCCGGTGAGCGGGTCGTCGGGCTCCGGCGGCCCGATCTGTACCTCAGCGTTGCCTTCCGCTCTTCGGGGCATTACAGTGTCTTACGCCATGGCATCCCTGACCATCAGGCTCCCCCCGCAGCTTCGCCGGGAGCTCGATAAGCTCAGCAAGGAGCGGCGGCGTGCCGCGGGGGACATCGTCAGGGAGTCCCTCCGGAGGTACCTGGCCGTGGAACGCTTCCGGGCGCTCCGCGACAAGACCCTGCCGTTTGCCGAGGCCCAGGGCTTGCTCACCGACGAGGACGTCTTCAAGTCCGTTTCGTGAGGATCGTTCTCGACACGAACGTCCTGCTCGCAGCCTTCGGTACCCGGGGGCTGTGCGAGGCGCTAGTTACCGCTTGCCTCGAGAGCCACGACCTCGTGACCTCTGACCACATCCTGGCCGAGCTTCGGGAGCACCTCGTGAAGGCCTTTCGCCTCACCGGGCACCGAGCCGACGAGGTCGCTGCCCTCGTGCGCGAGCATGCGGACGTCGTCTCGCCGAGCAGTGTGCCGCCGGCGGCCTGCCGAGACCCGAGCGACCTGCCGGTTCTCGGGACTGCCGTTGCCGGCAACGCCCATCTCCTCGTGACGGGCGACAAAGATCTCCTCGACCTGAAACGCTTCGAGGGCGTACCCATCGTGACGCCCCGCGAATGCTACGGACGTCTGGTGGGGAGCGGAAGCGCGACGTAGCTCGTGTGGCCTACCGGCAGCCGTCCTTCCCAGCCTGACGAGCGCTGACCACCATGACGAGGGCGTGTCGAGCCTCCCTGCCTCGTCCAACGTCTCGTCGAGCTCAAGCCCGGAGCGTGTCGATCGGACAGGCGGTCAGGCCAGGGCCGAGAGCCACCGAACCCGTGCCCAGGTGGAGCACGACTCCCTGGACCCACGAGCGGCCGGCCAGCTCGGCCAGCGCCCGGAGCCCGTTGAGATCGCTGGCGTGCACCGTCGCGCTCGCCTTCACCTCCACACCGACGATCCGTCCACGCTCGTCCTCCAGCACCAGGTCGACCTCGTGGCCACCGTGGCTGCGGAAGTGGTGGAGCACGGGCTTCGCCTGGCTCCCTCCAAGCTGCTTGGTGAGCTCACCCGCCACGAAGGACTCGAGGACCGACCCCAAGGACGTCCGCTCGTGCTCGAGTGCCGCGGTGACGAGTCCGGCCCTGGCCAGGAGAACGCCCGTATCGACGAGATGGAACTTGGGCGCAAACCAGCCGCTTGCCGCGGTTGGTGGCCCAGGCGGGGACGAGGCGTACCAGGAAGAGCGCCTCCAGGAGCGCCAGGTAGCGCTTGAGCGAGCTCACCGGGAGACCGAGGGTACGGGCCAGCTCGCTGTGGTTGAGAGCCTTCACCGACCGCTCCTGCTGCCTCCGTTCCTCCGCCGTCGGGGTCCTCGACTTCCCCGGCGACACCTCCACCGTCACCGACTGCCCCAGCTCCTCGCTCCCGGTCCTCGTCGCCATCGTCGCTCCTCGGAGGGCCGCGGCCGGCGGACACCGTGCCCGCCCCGGGTCCTCGAGCCCGGAGGGTGCCGACCGGGCCCGGCCCGATCACGCCACAGGGCCAGGATCTCGAGGGCGGCTCGGAGGGTGGATGCGTCCGCCGTCGAAGAGGCTCGGGGCCAACCGCGACCTGCAAGGACGAGATGTGGGGTCGAGCGTCTTGGCGCGTAGGGCGAACCTCCGCCGGAGCTCATGGACCCTGGGCTAAGAGCCTGCTCGGCGGCGCTGAGGCTCTCTTGTTCGCGTGAGCCCGAGCTTCTGGAGCGTCCGACCCATGGCTGCAGGGCTCACGCTCCGCCCATCCGCCCGTGAGACTCCCAGGCCAGCTCCGCAATCGTCAGGTCGGGCTCCGCCCTGACGATCTCCCACACCAGGTCGTGCTTCTCCAGGGCGACCCGCGGCGCCATACCTCCACCCGCGGCAGGGGTGACACCAGCGATCCGGTCTCCCGCTTGAGCCGCTTCCAGCGGTTGACCGTCGCCTCCCCTATCTGGAACAGCTCGGCGACCTGCTCATCCGTCGTGTCGCTGACGTAAGAATGCGCCGACCATCCGTTCACGAAGATCCAAGAAATACGCTACGCCCACCCCGTCGCCATCTCCATCCCGTCCCCTCTTTGGGCTGCAGATCAAACTCTCGGGATCACGGCAAGTGCGGGGCGCTGTCATGATCAGTCGGCCAGCAAGCCCAGTTGCAGGCGGCTGCCGGCCGCGATGAGCCCGTAGGCAACGATGAACGGGAGCTGGGAGACGATCAGGGGCGGTTCGGCGTCGTGAGCGTCGAGGAATCCGAAGGTCACGTCGGCGATGGAGAACACCGCAAACCCGGCCAGGAGGAGGGCCCAGACGCGTCCCACCCGGCCGCCAAGGTGCCGGGCGTGGCGCGCCAGGTAGGCCAGGAGGGCGATGGTCGTGAGGTCGAGCACCGCGTACAGGGCGTCGGTCGCGCCGGAAAGCCTGGGGACCGGCAGCTGCGCGATGGTCCAGAGCAGGAGCCCGCCCGCGATGGTCGCCACAGCGACGATGAGTGCCCCCGCGCGGCGGGCACCCTCCTCGGAGAAGAGCCCCGAGGATCGGTAGGCTTTGACGAAGCCGGCCAGGGCGGCCACGAGGAGCAGTTGCGCCAGGGTGAAGACGGCGTCGGCGCGGGACGGGAACGGAAGGGTCGCGTAGGCGAGCTGCTCCACGCCCAGCACGACGTGCGCCACTGCGAAGGCGGCGAAGCTGACGCCGACCAACCCCCAGGCGCGGGCTGCCGGATGCCCCGCCCCGAGCCGGCCCCACGAAGCGAGAGACCAGCTTGCGGCGGCGGCGAGGAGCGCCACCTTCACCAGCGTCAGCGCCACCAGGGCAATGCGCTGGCCGGCTGACCCGGCCGGCAGCGCCGCGGCGGTCAGGCCCAGCGCGCCCGCCACCCCAGCGGCGAGGAGCACACGCCTCACGGTCGTCTTGGACCTCATCCCTACGCCTCCCCGCCCCCGGCGAGCGCGTCCCGCACGGACTCCATGATCTCGGTGGAGCGCTGCTTGCCCACGAAGACGTTCAAGCCTGCGCCGATCCGCTCTAGGAGAGACTCGAGCTGAGCCGCTGTCATCACGCGGGCATCGATGCCCAGCCTCCGGAGGTGCACGGTGGCTGCGGCGCGAGCCGTGGTCTCCCCGATGTGCGGGCTCAGCTCCCGGGTGATGACGTTCATGACGTGGGTGGTGGGCGTGGCCATACGCGTCCGGGCCTGGTACCTCAAACCACGATCAGCGAGCCGGCCAGCTGCTCGCGGCCGCTTCTCGACCGATGCTGCCCACTTCACATCGAATCGACAAGGGGGCAGCCGTTCCCAACCGGTTTGCTGCACCCGTGCTGCACGGGCCGAACGCACCAGCGCCCGCTGGAGCGCGGATCCGGGTCATGGACGGGGGAAGGGGCTACCTGCTATCCGTGCGCGCCGTAGCGGCCCGCCTAGGCGTTTCTACGGCGACTGTCTACGGGCTCTGTGCGCGGGGAGACCTCGCCCACGTTCGTGTCAGCAACGCGATTCGAATCGATCCCGACGAACTGCGGGGCTTCATCCACCGACGCCCCGACCGGGCCAGCAAGCCAGGTCGCGGCGGCCAACCGAAGGGAGCAGTCCAGATGGCTGAAAACAACTGGGGATCAACAGCAAGCCGTGGGCGGGGTCGTCCGTTCAAGCCCGGCCGAAGCGGAAACCCGAGGGGCCGGCCCTATGGCGTGCCCAACTTGGTGACGACGGAGAGCCGTGACTTGTTCCGACACCTAGTCGAAGACAACCTGCCTGAGCTCGAGCGATGGCTGGAGGAGACGGCGAAGACAGATCCAGGCAAGGCGGTCGAGCTTTTTCTTCGGCTCGCCGAGTGGGTCGTACCGAAGCTGGCTCGTGTGGAGTTCGGGATCGAAGACTACACGGACGCGGAAATGCTCGCTGAGGTCCGGCGGCGACGCCAACTCGCCGAGGCGGCCATTGCGGCGAAGGGCTCCTCAACGCCACCATCGGGGCAAGTTCAGCCGACGGCAGACACGCCCAACCCCACCTAAGAAGCCACCCACCGGAGCGGTAGAAGACGCGGCGGAGCGCGCCCACGGCCCGCCCACAGATCGGGAACCTGCGAAGGAGGCTCCCCGTTGGCCGAGCCTCTACACCAACGCCCGCACGTTCCACGAGAACGCCGCGGTACCTCGCCTTGCCCCACGCCTTCCGCGAGGCGGTCCGGCAGCTAGCTCCCATTCAGCGGCTCGTTCTCTATGAGCTTGCGGCCGAAGCGGAATGGGAGCCCAGGTGGACGATCAGCGCCAGGAGGCATAGGCCTGCGGCGAGGTGGCGGGTCTGCATGGCCTGCTCCCTACCGGAAGGCACTGCTGGCTCGCGGAAGTCGACCTGCTTGGCGCCAGCCGGCCTGGGCAGGGCGAGGGTAGAAGCCGGCAGCTTCGGGTCAATCTTCCAGTCGGAGTACTCCGCTGTGAAGTGGGGCCGGACTGGGTGATCGGTGTAACTGGGTGATCGGCGTAGATGACCAGCATCCGGGCCGGCAGCGCCGTGGCCGGGTGAATCCAGATCTCTACCTGGAGCCCCGCGCTTGTGAGCACCAGGTGCTCGACCTTCTTCTTCTCAACGGTGGCCAGGACAACGCCTGGCCGTCGTGGCGGGCGTCGGGCCTCTGCTGGGTTCGGTGCGTGGAGCGCTGTCGCCGTGACGACTGAAGTGCGGTATGGAGGGAGGGTTTAGGGCGCTCTCCCGGTGTCGGAGCTGGATGGGTCGCCCTTCGTCACTGTGATGCTGCGGGCCAGAGTGGGCAGGTAGAGGCTATATGAGAAGGACGTCCCCGTATATGAGTCGTTTACTGGTTGCTACAATTGCTTTCGCGCTCGGATTCCAGGCCCCCGCGCGGGCCGCTTCCGACGCGGAAACATCGCCCGTAAACGCGGCGGCGCTCGACCGCACGGTGCTGCCGATCCCGGAGCCGGTCTACCCGCCCATCACCGAACTCGATGCGCGCAAGGTCACGCCGCCGCCGCGCTTCGAGGTGAAGGCGCCCGAAGGGGCGCCGAACGTGTTGGTCATCCTCATCGACGACATGGGCTTCGGCATGCCGAGCGCCTTCGGCGGCCCGATCCACATGCCGACGGTGGACAAGCTAGCCAGAGAGGGGCTGCGCTACAACCAGTTCCACACCACCGCCCTCTGCTCGCCGACCCGGACCGCCCTGCTCTCCGGCCGCAACCACCATACCAACAACATGGGGTCCATCACGGAGACGGCCACCGCCTTCCCCGGCAACACCGGCCAGCGCCCTGACAACGTCACCCCTCTTGCGGAGATGCTGCGCCTGAACGGCTACAGCACCAGCTTCTTCGGGAAGAACCACGAGACGGCCGCCTGGGAGGTCAGCCCGTCGGGGCCCACTACGCGCTGGCCCAATCGGTCCGGCTTCGACGAGTTCTACGGCTTCATGGGCGGTGAGACCAACCAGTGGGCCCCGCTCCTCTACCACAACCAGACGATGGTCGAGGTCCCCAAGGACCCGAAGTACCACTTCATGACCGACATGACGAACAAGGCCATCGCTTGGGTCGAGTTCCAGAAGGCGCTGACGCCCGACCGGCCGTTCTTCATGTACTTCGCGCCCGGCGCGACGCATGCGCCGCACCACGTCCCCAAGGAGTGGATCGCCAAGTACAAAGGGAAGTTCGACAAGGGCTGGGACGTCATGCGGGAGAGGGTGCTGGCCCGCCAGATCAAGCTCGGGGTGGTGCCTCCCGGTACCAAGCTCGCCCCCAAGCCCGAGGCCATCAAGGACTGGGCCACGCTCTCGGCTGACGAGAAGAAGCTCTTCTCTCGCCAGATGGAGATCTTCGCTGGTTTCGGCGAATACACCGACACCGAGATCGGCCGGCTCGTCGACGCCATCCGACAGACGGGGCAACTCGACAACACTCTCATCTTCTACATCCTGGGCGATAACGGGACGAGCGCCGAAGGCGGCATGAACGGCCTGTTCAACGAGATGACGTACTTCAACGGCGTGCAGGAGACGGTCAAGGACATCCTGAAGCACTACGACCAGCTCGGCGGCCCGCTCTCCTACCCGCACATGGCGGCTGGCTGGGCGGTCGCGGGTGACACGCCCTTCACCTGGACCAAGCAGGTGGCTTCCAACTTCGGCGGCACGCGCAACGGGATGGTCATCCATTGGCCAAAGCGCATCAAGGCCAAGGGCGAGATTCGGTCGCAGTTCCACCACGTCATCGACGTAGCGCCGACCATCCTCGAGGCCGCCGGCCTGCCCGAGCCCAAGAGCGTCAACGGGACCGTCCAGAAGCCGATCGAGGGCGTCAGCATGGTCTACACCCTCGACGACCCGAATGCGGAGAGCCGGCACAAGGTGCAGTACTTTGAGATCTTCGGCAACCGGAGCATCTACGCCGACGGCTGGCTCGCCGGGACCATCCACAAGGCACCCTGGGAGCCCGAGCCGCGCGCGCCGCTCCTGGAGGACACGTGGGAGCTCTATGACACGCGCGCCGACTTCAGCCTGGCCAACGACCTCGCGGCGCAGAACCCGGACAAGCTGAAGGAGCTCCAGGACCTCTTCATGACGGAGGCCGTCAAGTACAACGTCCTTCCCATCGACGACCGGGTCTTCGAGCGGCTCAATGCTAAGCTGGTCGGGCGGCCCGACCTCATGGGTGACCGCATGTCGCTCACGCTGCACGCGGGCATGACGGGGATGTCCGAGGCCGCCTTCATCAACGTGAAGAACCGCTCCGTGACCATCACCGCCGATCTGGAGATTCCGGCCGGTGGCGCCAACGGCGTCATTCTCTGCCAAGGCGGCCGCTTCGGCGGCTGGAGCCTCTACGTGAAGGGAGGTAGGCCGGCCTACACCTACAACTTCCTTGGTCTGACCCGTACGACCATTCGCGGTGAGACCGCGGTCCCGGCCGGCAATGTGAGGCTGCGGATGGACTTCGCCTATGACGGCGGCGGCCTGGGGAAGGGCGGCCTGGTGACGCTGTACGTGAACGGCAAGAAGGTCGGCCAGGGCCGGATCGAGCACACCCAGCCGGGGCTCTTCTCGGTCGACGACGCCGCCGACGTCGGCATGGATGAGGGCACACCGGTGGTCGAGGGCTACCAGCCCAGGGATACGAAGTTCACCGGAACCATCAAGCGGGTGGTGGTGACGGTGAAGGCCATGGGCCAAGGTGCGAAGAATGCGGCGGCCAAGACCGGCGCAGAGACTTCCCGGAAGCTCGAAGAGGTGGAGTAACGGGGGGCCCCGCTCCGCGAGGCGCTTCGGGCGGCCTTGGCCTCCGACACGGCGAATCGGGGGGATCCATGCCTACCCATCTGGCGTTGGGCGCCCACGACGCAAGGGGAACCCGACGATCGATGATCGTGCGTTTGCCGGCAGTGCTGGCCCTCCTCTTCGGAGGCGTGGCCAGGTCAACGGCCCTCGCCGACGACGTCAAGCACTCTGTCCCGACGTGAAACCCGAGAGCGCCCGGGTCGTGACTTGCCTTCGAGAGAAGGAACCCAAGCTCTCCGGCGCCTGTCGCGACAAGATCTTGGCGGACGCCTTGAAGGCGAAGAGGCTCGTCGAGGAGTTCGGGCGGTCCTGCCGTGCTGACGTGGACCAGTTCTGCGCGGGTGTCGATCCGGGCGGGGGACGCATCATCGGCTGCCTCAATCAGCACCAGCCGGAACTGTCGTCCTCCTGCCAAGCGGGAGCAAGCGACCGGAATCGTTCTTCCAGACCTGATTCCGGGCAGCCGACTGCTCGAAACGGAGTACCCAAGGCCAAGGAGAAGCTGTTCGACTACATCGAGGTGTTCTACAACCAGCAGAGGCTTCACTCGGCCATCGGCTACGTCAGCCCAGCCGAGTTCGAGAGGGCAGCACGGGAGATGCAGGCGGCGTAGTCAAACTGTCTGCGGAACCGGATCAAGCCCACCGTTTGCTGCACCCTTGCTGCACGAGGGCAGCACCGCAAACGACAGGGCCGGAACCGCTCCCGATTCAGGAGCGATCCCGGCCTCTTGGATGGCGGGGTGTAGGGGACTCGAAGCCATCGGATGATGCTGTCGAAAGCCAGCCCGAGGTCCCCGATCCAAGTCGTTCCGGCTGGTTACGGCACGAGAACACGGGCCCATGGTGGCCGATCGAGCCCGAAACGGCCGCGCGGCGTAGCAGCGTAACAGCAGCCCCGAACGGGACCGGGTCCGCCGAGGCCGCCGTGCGCCGCGCCGGTGAGGCGCTAGCCGCTGGAGAAGTCCGCGTCGCCCGGCGGCTGTTGCTGGACGCGCTGCGTGCCCTTGAGAACGACGGGGAGGGCGGGCCGTGAGCCCCCGCCTGCACATCGTGCGGCCATCTAAACAGGATCCGGAAAGGCCGGAATGTCCTTGAACTCGCACTTCTGCCGGAGCACGTCCGCGACAGGGGCGGCGGGGGGGCGCGCCTCGTCCATGCGAAATAGGTTCACTACGTCGTACAGATCTCGGGGACGGGTTCGCTCGGCGAGCGCCCGCGTCTTCTCGGCCAGTAGTTTCTCAAAGGCGTAGCACCGCGCGGTCATGCCGGTCTCTGGTCGGTTCATGTAGGGATGTTCCACGGGCGCTTGACAGGAGGCAGGACGATCTTCTCTTCTCGTCGATGGTCAGATCGAGTTTCACGCGTTGGAGGTCACCGCTGCGTCGCAGCGGACCTCGGTTCGACACGCGTCCTTGGCAGCTCAGGCCCCCGCGCTCGTTCTGGTACACCTCGAACCGGAGAAGCTCGACCGGAAGCTCGACCCCGGAGACGTCGAGAACCACTGCGCGACGTCGGCGAACGTGGCTTTGAGGAAGCCTTCCTCGATCTGCGTCGCCTCACGGACCGTAAAGTCGAGGTCCTCGGAACAGCGTAGGTCTCGAAGTAGCATTTCTCGAGGCACGTGCCGCCCTTGAATACACAGTTCGGGGCCAGGCGTTCATCGGCGTAGATCCCGGCGAGGACCCAGCCCAGCACATGGTCCTTCTCCACGACCTCAGGAGCGAGGGGCCGGTCCGTTGCAGCCGCCATGATCTCGTGCCGCTCAATCATGATCGGACGTCTTCCAGCTTGTCGGGTACAGAGGCGCCACCGGCCTACGAGACGTGGCGAAGCGAGCGCGAGGTCGAGCTTCGCGCTACTCTTCGTCATGTTTCGCTGGCACTCGCTCACGAACGACGTATCGCGGCCCTGTCGCTCGTGGGCGAGGAAGCCGAGGCGCTTGAACACCGCACCGTTTCCAAGCCGCTTCGCGTATTTGCGCCAGCGTTTCTGGCGAGGCGTCATCGCGCGAAGTAGGCGCTAAGGCACTCGGCGACGTGTCGAATGCCGCCGCCCGAACTCGGGTCGTCGAGCATGTCAACGATGGTACGGTGGACGTCGGACACGTCCACCTTCATGGCACCGTGTGAGACGGCGCGGCGCGCCTCGCCCTTTGTTCGTTGACAACGGGATTTGTGGGCGGGATCGGAGGCCGGAGCACGGGAATGGCTCCGGCGCACCGGATCAGTCCCGGGGCCGCGCCAGGGCGACCGGATGGCCTACGGGCGCGCGGCCCGAAGCCTAGCTCCGCTCGATGCCTCGTTGAAGTTGCTGGAGAAGCTTTACTCGCATCGGCTGAAGCGCCTCCTCATGGAAGTAGAGTTACAGTATGCTGACAAACCCACTAGCTCCGGGTCATCGCTGGCTGGAGCGTCGTCATGAAAGAGCCACACCTCTGACGTGCCCGTTCGCGTGTGGCAGCAGGGCGGTATACTGCATAAAGTAAGGTGAGACTTATGAGGCGTGTTCTGTCTTGCGCAGTGTTGGCCATGGCAAGTTGCGTGACAGTTCCGCTTTCGGGTCGCGCGCAGTCGGTCCTCGTGACGGATGCAGCCCACGTCACAAGCTGCAAGCCGCTTGGCCAGGTAAGTGGCTCGTCCGGAACGGGTGGCATCCTTTCGTACGTCGGCCTAAAGGAAGCGAAGGCGAAGGCGCTCGACGCCGCGGGCGCCCTGGCAGCAACACACATCGTATGGCTGGAACCCACCGCCGGTGGCGACGTTCAGATCGCCTCCGGGCTCGCCTACCGCTGCGAGTGACCGATGGGGCCGCCCGTCTCGAGGCGATCTAAGCAGCGCCCTCACCAGCCCGAGGGCGGTCAAGAGCGGGCGTGTGCGGCGGCGGTGGCGGTGCGATCGACACGGTCCTCGCCCCGCACAGATGCCTGGACCTGCTCCGCGGAGGCGCGCAGGTCCAGATGCGCCTGCAGAGGCCGGCGGTGGGTCCTGCGCTCCTCGGTGGCGATGAGCGACTTCAGCTCGCTGTGAATCGTCCGTCACAACTCCTCTCGCTGCTTAATGGCGTCACCAACTCGGCGAATTTCTCCTCTGCGGCCGCGAACAGCTTCTCAACGGCGATTGCTTGTACTTCCATGCGCTGTGGGCCCTCTGGCCTTGGTCCAGCTATGCGGAGTCGCCATAGTCGGGTCAAGCCCACACCTCCCGAGCTGGTCGCGTACACGTCTCGACAACGCATACGTACGCCTAGTCGATTCCCTTTTGACTTTCACCCCACGCAACACGCTGGAATCACGCTGAAAAGACGTTGTCCGAACAGTCCGCACCCGAATCAGGTCCAGGCGATTCGCTCTTGCGCTCTGGGTGCATGCGGCGCAAAGTGAGGTCGCCAATTGACTAGGTACGCATGCGGGGGCGTCTGTGGCGACTAGCTATTTTGGCGACACAGGGGGAGTCAACCAATGAGGAATTCGAGGTGCACGTTTTGTCTGTGTAAGTCAAAACGCCTGGTCGCTCTGGCGTCTTGCTGTGCGCGAGCCATCGCTGCTGCCGTCGTCGTCCTGGCTGCGTGGCCCGCCTACGCAGGGTGCGGGTCGTTTGGGAACCCGCCAGGCCATTCCGCGCCAGTATGCAACAACTGGCGATGCACCGCTGATGGCTGGGTTGCGTGGCCAGTCGCCGCCGCGACGCGCTGCAACAATGGTCTCGGCTATTGCGACGGTGGCTTGATCATTCCCGGTCAGATCGAGCCGGAGCTCTACGGCCAGTGCATCAGCGGAATAGCCTACACGCCCAGCTTCCATCTGCAGAGCATCATCTACATGCCACCCGGAGCCCAGAGCTCCGTTCTCTACTCGAGTGGTAGCTCCGAGGGCAATAGCGTAACCATACAGACGCAGAGCGGTACCCAGACGACAATCTCGATGAGTGTCTTCGGAATCGGAGCAAGCACTCAGTACAGTGAAGGGGTCATAAACGGTAACACTTTTAGCATGACGAAGATGGATTCCTATGGCCGAGGCGAATCGGTTGGCACCGGATTCGACCACCCGGATCGCGGTAACGATGTGTTTGACGTCTGGGCCAATGTCCAGCAGACCCACTACCTGTCCACCAGCAACGGATGGGAGCGGATCGACTGGTCCACCGTGGGTGGGGCGGCCCCCAACGTGTACTCATATACGGCGTACGAGTTGCAGGGGCTGAGGAGCCCCAATTGCAACATTCCGGGGTCTTGCCAGTACTTCGGGACGTTGGCTGCATCTGACAAGGCGGGCATCCTCTCTATGGACGCGCCGCTCAACACCACTTCGCTGGACCCAAGGCGCTATCAGCGAGTCGCCATGCAGGAACCTACGCAGACCATGACGGGTCCCGACTACCAGGGAGCTCCGATCAACAGTTACGTTTACACAGAGACCTACAATACTTCCTACGATGCCTTTAACGGTAGCTACGTCAACAGCTCGTACACCATTCTGGCTAACGTGAGTGTAGGGGAGACCAAGAGTGGCTTTGGAACAAACGTCACCTGGGTGAACAACTATTCTGAGACGCGGCACAACGTTACCGGATCCCAGAAGGTCGCCACGCTC
>Ga0335071_10002844_pt1 | contig 18374 bp, 17 predicted proteins | sample Lox_Sample_15_FD_206724 | JGI IMG/M metagenome (GOLD analysis project Ga0335071, IMG submission 206724) | Soil microbial communities from Loxahatchee National Wildlife Refuge, Florida, United States - Lox_Sample_1.5 | ecosystem: Environmental > Terrestrial > Soil > Wetlands | place: USA... | reverse complement strand
GACGTGCCGGCCCGCGTCAGCCCGCCGAGCACGATGAGCTGGCCCGGCGATCCCGCCACCGCCACCTCACGGCTGAGCGGTGCCGCCAGGTGCCACGGCAGCAAGCCGGACTCGGCAGCGTCCAGGACGGGCGGCGCGGCCGCGCCCCGGACCGGCGGCGGCGCGGTCCCGTGCGTGCTGGCACCGCCGTGCGGGAGGATCGCGAACCACGCGACCGCGGCGACGACGACCACGGCCAGTATCACCGCGACGGCACGCCTGCGGCGCACCCGCGCCGACACCGGGCGCCGCCCGGCATTCGCCTCCGGCCATCTCCTCTGGCCCGGGGATTCTGGCACCGACTCATCATGCCGTAACACAGATGACGGGACCGTGAAAACCTGGCAGTCCCCAGTTCCTGACGGGCTGAAGTGTCATGAGCGAGATGCGCCCGCGGCGCGCACGGTAGACCTGCAGGGGCTAGCTGGTTGTCCGGAGTATCGCTGAGAGCGCGTCCATGGCTGCGGGGACGAGGGCGTAGTAGGCCCAGACGCCGCGCTTATCGCGAGTGAAGATTCCGGCGTCGACGAGGATCTTGAGGTGGTGCGAGATGGTGGGCTGGGTCAGGCCGAGCGGTTCGGTCAGCTCGCAGACGCACGCCTCGCCGCCTTCATGCGCGGCGACCATGGAGACCAGTCTCAGCCGGGTGGGATCGGCCAGGGCCTTGAACATGCGGGCGAGGTCCGCGGCCTGGTCGGCAGTGATCGGCTGGCGTAGCAGCGGGGTGCAGCACGCCTGGGCCAGCGGGAGAGGCGGCCGGGTCGCGAGGTCCGGTGCGGTGGTCACCTGCCCAGTATGCGGCAGGCATTGACATCTGTCTATCTCTCAGGCAGGGTAGGCATCGACAATCATCTATTCCTGAGGGGTGATCCGGGTGAGCGACGAGACGGCCGCTGATCTGCGGGAGGCGGTCCGGTCCCGGTATGCGGAGGCCGCCCGCGCGGTCCTGGAGCCCCAGCCTGGTGTCAGCGCCTCGTGCTGTGGCAGCCCGGCCCCGGACTCCTGCTGTGGCACCGGCTCGGCCGCGCTGGACTCAGCCGGGTGCTTCGGCGGCGCGCTGTACGGCGAGGGCGAGACGGACGGTCTACCAGAGGAGGCGGTCCTGGCCAGCCTGGGCTGCGGCAACCCGCTGGCGGTCGCGGACCTGCACGAGGGTGAGCGGGTGCTGGACCTGGGTTCGGGCGGCGGCATCGACGTGCTGCTGTCCGCCCGCCGCGTCGGCCCGTCCGGGTTCGCCTACGGCGTGGACATGACCGATGACATGCTCGAACTGGCCCGCCAGAACGCGGCCAAGGCAGGCGCGAGCAACGTGGAGTTCCGCAAGGGCGAGATCGAGGCCCTGCCGCTGCCCGACGCCGCTGTTGACGTGGTGATCTCCAACTGCGTGATCAACCTGTCGACTGACAAGCCCGCCGTGCTCGCGGAGATGTTCCGCGTCCTGGTCCCGTACGGGCGGATCGGCATCACCGACGTGGTGGCCGAGGATCACCTGGCCCCGGCGGACCGGGCTGCCGCTGGCTCCTACGTCGGCTGCATCGCGGGCGCCCTGTCCCGGGCGGAATACCTCGACGGCCTGACCGCGGCCGGGTTCGCCCAGGCGTCGGTGACCTTCACCCACGAGGCGGCGCCCGGGATGCACTCGGCGATCATCCGGGCCGTCAAGCCCGGGGCCGCATGACTGCTGCGGCAGGCAGGCGGCTGCTGGCCGAGTTCACCGGCACCGGCCTGCTGGTCGCGGTCGTGGTCGGGTCGGGCATCGCCGCTACCCGGCTGACTACGGATGGCGCGCTGCGGCTGCTGGTCAACTCGGTGGTGACCGCGCTTGGCCTGGCCGTCCTGATCGTGGTGTTCATCGGAGCCAGCGGGGCGCACTTCAACCCGGTCGTGACCGCCGCGGACTGGCTGGTGGGCCGCCGGACCCCGGGCCGTTACAGCCTGGTCCTGGCCACCGCCGTGATCACCTGCCAGGTCGTGGGGGCCATCGCCGGGGCCGCGCTGGCTGGTGCCATGTTCGCCGAACCGGTCCTGAGCCCGTCGCACCATCACCGCGGCGGGCCAGGAATCCTGCTCAGCGAGGTCGTCGCCACCGCCGGGCTGCTGTTCGTCATCGTGGCCCTGGCCCGCACCGGCCGCCTCCAGCATGTGGCGTGGGCCGTGGGCGCCTGGATCGGCGCGGCGTACTGGTTCACCGCCTCCACCGCCTTCGCCAACCCCGCCGTCACCATTGGCCGGACCCTCACTAGCACCTACGCCGGGATCGCCCTGGCCTCGGCGCCCGCGTTCATCGTCGCCCAGCTCGCCGGCGGCGCGATCGGCACACTCCTGGCCGTCACCCTTTACCCGGCCCAGCCAAGCCCGGCCCGGGCCGGGGAATCCGCCCAGGACGAACCCGCCCAGCTCGCCAGCTGACCCCGGAAGGCATGCCCATGGCCGATATCCCGCACGTGCTGTTCGTCTGCACCCACAACGCCGGACGGTCCCAGATGGCCGCCGCGCTACTCGACCACGTCGCCGCCGGGCGGGTCCGGGTAACCTCGGCCGGATCACAACCCGCCAGCCAGCTCAACCCCGCCGTCGTCCAGGCCATGGCCGAGATCGGGCTCGACATCTCCGATGAGTTCCCCAAGCCGCTGACCACCGGCAACGTGCAGGCCGCCGACGTCGTGATCACCATGGGCTGCGGCGACGCCTGCCCCGTCTTCCCCGGCCAGCGCTACCTCGACTGGGACCTCCCCGACCCCGCCGGGCTCACCGTCGAGCAGGTCCGCCCCATCCGCGACGAAATTGGCCGCCGTATCCAGGCGTTGGTCGCCGAGCTCAACACCGGCCGCCGCGTGCTCTGACATCGCTCAGCCTGGGCTCAGGTTGCACTGGCTAGGCTCACCAAAGAACCGACGGGCGTGGCCCGGCTGTCGTGGGCTGGTGATAACGGTGGACCCAGTGGACCGCGGGGCGATCTATGCGGAACTGCGGCGCGTCCGGGACGTTCCGCCGCCTGGCGGGCGAGGCCAGTCCTGATGACCTGGCCAGGGCGTCGAGCGGGACCCGGTGGACCAACCGGCAGCTGTTGTTCCACATGCTGCTGGGCAACCTGATCACGCGGGCGCTGATCGTGCTGGCCGGGATGTTCCCCTGCCTGCCCGCCAGCGCCAGCCGGGTGTTCGCCGGACTGCAGTGCTGGACTGCAGTGCTGTCGCTTGCCGAGTCAAGGCTGGCTGAGGCGCGCGGATGGGAACGCTCAGGTTCGGCACGTGAGATCCGTCCGCAAATCTGCCAGTCTGGGACGCATGTCATCCGTCCCTGGGCCGCCTCGCCGGCCGCCCGCCGCGACACCGGCCTGTGCCCGCTGTCCCTGGGAGGATGCGGCTCGGCGCTGGCACTTCAGCGAGGGTGCCGGGCGTGAGCGGCACGCCGACCAGGACGTAGCGCGCGGCCGACACCCGGGCAGGGATGCGGCGCGTGGCCGGGGCTGACGTGCGGTTCGCGGCCGGGGTTCCCAACGTGGGCCCGTTCGGCGATCCGCGGCTGCTGACGGACCTAGCAGTCGCGGCCGAGGACAGCGGCTGGGATGCCTTCTTCATTTGGGATCACCTGCTCTACAGGGACCAGCGCTGGCCGGTCGCCGACCCGACGGTGGTTATCGCGGCGGTGGCGGCTCGCACCAGCCGGGTTCGTTTCGGCGTCCTTTTGAACCAGCTAGCCCGCCGCCGGGTAGGTAAAGTGGCGCGGGAATCTGTCACTTTGGACCGGCTGTCCGGTGGCCGGCTGATCCTCGGCGCCGGGCTCGGTTCCGTGCCCGAGGAGTTCACCGCGTTCGGGGAACCGGGTGATCTGCATGAACGCGCCGCCCGGTTGGACGAGTCGCTGGAGGTGCTGACGGAACTGTGGCGCGGCGAGCCGGTCACGTTCCATGGTGAGCACATCACAGTCACCGGCGTGACCATGCTTCCCTCGCCGCTCCAGCAGCCGCGCATTCCCATCTGGTGTGGTGGCCGGTGGCCGAACAAGGCCCCGTTCCGGCGCGCTGCCCGCTGGGACGGGGTGATGCCCACCCACGCCGGCTATGGCCTGGGGGAGACCATGCCGCCGGCCGAACTAGCCGCTGTCGTGCGTTACATCCGCGAGCACCGGGACGTCGGGGCCCCGCCGCTGGCTGTGGCGCTGGAAGGCCGCACCGACGGCGCGGCGGCTGACCGCGGCGGGCGGCACGTCGGCGCCTACCGCGAAGCCGGTCTGACCTGGTGGGTGGAAGCGTTGGGCTGGTGGCGCTGTGACCCGGCCGGTGCGATGGCCAGGATCCGGCAAGGGCCGCCGCTGCTGACCTAAAGTCATAGGCCTGGCTGTGATGGTCCCGGGGAGAGAACTTGCTTCGTGTCGGGTCTTGGCCGACCGGTCAGGCAATCCGCGAAAGGCGACTCCCATGAATGCCACACCTTCTTCGGCTCCGCGCATCAGCTCGACGACCACTTCCGATGGCATCGCGGCGACGCGGACGCCACCGCACCGGAATTGGCCGATGCCCGACCAGCAGGCCGGCGCCGCAAGACAGGCGGGCAACTCAGCCAAGCGAGCCTTGGTTCTGGCCGGCGGCGGAGCGGCAGGCAATGCGTGGGAGCTCGGTCTCATCGCTGGCCTGTCCGATGCCGGGGTTGACGTAACCGGGGCCGATCTCATCATCGGGACGTCGGCAGGATCGACGGTGGCGGCCCAGATCACCAGCGGGACACGGCCGGCCGGACTGTATGCTGCCATCCTCGCCGAGGTGCCTCAGCCACAGGCTGGCGACGCCGGATTGGACCGGGGACGCGCTCCGAACTTCTCGGGCCCGACTTACATGCAGTGGTCGAACGGAATCATCGATTCCGCGGAGGATGCGTCCGACATGCGCCGCAGGATGGGCGCCGCAGCGCTGGACATGGATGCTTCGGATGGCTCTGGCCAGATGCGCTGGCGCGACATCGTCGCGGCCCGGCTTCCCAGCCAGCACTGGCCGCAGCAGCCTTTGCTTATCGTGGCTGTCGATGCGCACACCGGGGAACCGGTCGTATTCGACCGCCACAGCGAAGTCGATCTGGTGGACGCCGTCGCCGCCAGCACCAGCAACGGCTTCGGTCCCTTCCCTCCCTACCGCATCGGCGAGAACCGGTACATCAACGGCGGCTACCGGCGCAGTGAGAACGCCGATCTGGCCGCCGGATACGGGCGGGTGCTGGTGCTGTCACCGTTCGGCGGCAAGTCGCGGATGCCGCTGGAGTGGGGCATGGATCTGGCCACCCAAGTCGACGAACTGCGCGCCGGGGGCAGCAGAGTCGAGACCGTCTTTCCCGATGGCGGCGCGGGTGACGTGTTCGACGCCAATGCGCTGGATCCGTCAACGCGTCTGCAGGCCGCGCGAGGAGGCTACGACCAAGGCCGGGCCCTCGCGGAGGTGCTCGCCGAATTCTGGCGGTGACGCCCGAAACCAGTCGACTCGGTAAACAATGATGGCACCTGCTCATGCTCGGATGGCCGATGGGCGAGACGCGCCTCACGCCACCTTCGTGCGCCATGACCTGGGCTCGTTCTGCCGTCTTGACACCGACCACGTGCAGATTGGTTCTGCCTGCGGCGGCGCGGCGGGCGGCGCTGACCAGGGGCGCCCCATTTGCCGTTGTCCTGCCCGCTGGGGGTGCTTCTGCCGGGGCGATCCATACTGCGGTCCCGCCCGGCCGGATCGCTTCCGTGAACGGCTTGAGGCCCCGCCGCGTTCAAGGGGTGGGCCCTCGTGAAACCAGTTTTGTAGGAAATCAGATCGCCGAATATTCGCATGCCCCTTGCTGAACGGATCAAGTAGCGGAGGCAAGCAGATTATCTGTTCGGTGCTGGCCTGACGATCTCACGGGTCCTTGCTGCCGCGCGTGTCCTTCTGACTGTCAGTTCCGACCGCGCCGCCGCGGCATCCTCGAAGGGCTCCGACCGGCTGCCCTCTTTATGGGGTCCGCCTCGCGGCCCGGGAGAACTTACCGGTGGCGGGGTATCGGAGTCCCGCAGCTGAATTTCGTCGCGCATCCACCCGGGCGTGGTGGCCGGCCGTTGCGCGAGTTCGCGCTGGCTGCTTCAGGAGAGGCTGGGAGGCGGCTGGACCGGTGGGGGGAAGTCCCGGGTCTGGTTTGCGGCTGACGGGTGCGTGAGCTCAGCGGCCTTGCCGTCTGCGGTGAGGTGGCGCCAGCTGGTCTGCCAGTCGGGCAGGGCCGGGCTGGCCTGGTCCCAGTCGGCGAACGTGGCCTCGTCGCAGTAATGATCCAGCCGGGCGCTGATGCCCAGGTGCGGCTCGCTGTCGACGTAGGCCTGCATCAGGTAGCGTTCTTGCCAGGCGGTGACGCTCCACCAGGCGTTGTTCGCGTCGGCGAGCGCGTCCGCGCCAAGGTTGCCCTCGGACTTCTGGGCCTGCTCGATGGCGGCGACGGCATCGGTGAAGAACTCATCTAGCAGCGCGGGGTCCCGCAGCCGCAGCCGGGTCACGACGATGACGGGCATGACAGTCTCCTTCTGGTGTGCACGGTCAGCGACGGTCAGGTGGTGGGAGGGGCGGCGAAGGCTTCCTCGATGGTCGCGGCTACTTTCTTGGCGATGCCGAACTCGTTGACCATGCGCGAGATGACCAGGCCGCCGCCGTGGACGTGGAACGTGGTGGCGTTGCCGTCCTGGTCCAGGTGCACGGTGGCGGTGGCAGCCGCTGACTGCTTGATCTTCAGGGCCTGCTCGGCGCCGCTTCCGTGGGTGGTCACCTCGTAATGATCGCCGAGTCTGTCTCGCAGCGCCGTGGCGGCCTGCTGCAGGGTCACGTTGCCTTCGACGGTCACGGTAGGCATTCCGGGCCTCCTTCGGTGGGACGTTCACGGGCTTCTAGCACTGATTCCTGTGGCCTAGCGCCAGGCGGGGTGGAGGTCGGCGCCCGGGTCCTCGTCGGGTAGCTGGCGGCTGAGCTCGGTGCCAGGTGCGTCGGTGTCTTCCTGGAGGCCGCGCTGGAGGCCGCGCAACGCCACGAGCCCGGCGACGGCCATGATCACGCACATGCCGAACAGCACATCCCGGGTGGCTCCGGCGAAGTCGGCCCGGATGAACTGCGGGATGTTGGCGACGTTGCCGTTGCCGCTGCCGCCTTGCCGCTGGGCGATCTTGGCCGCTTCCGCCGACGCGGCGGGGCCGGGCAGGCCCTGGCCGGTCAGCGAGGCGGTGATGGCGGACCGGAACCGGGTGATCAGCAGGGTGCCCAAGATGGCGAAGCCGAGGCTGGCGCCGTAGTTGCGGACGGTCTGGGTGATGCCGGTGGCCTCGCCGTAGGAGTACCGCGAGGCCCGGTTGATCGCGTCGGTGTTGGCCTGCCCCAGCATCAGGCCCATCCCGGCCCCGGCCATGACGATGTAGATCACCTGGGCGCCGGCATGCAGGTCGGTCGCCTTCCCGGCCCACAGCCCGAACCCGGCGGCGGCCAGCGCGCAGCCGAGCACCACCGGCCGCTTGGCCCCGATCCGGTCCAGCAGCCGGCCGCCGATCTGCGCGCAGACCACGAAGCCGAGGAAGAAGTACAAGATCAGCAGGCTGGACGTGGTGGCCTTCTCGGCCAGCGCGATCTGCCCGTAGATCGCGGTGAAGAAGAACACCGGGATGAACGCCGCACTGGCGATGCCCAAGATGATGTTCTCCACGGTGAACGTCCGGTTGCTGAAGATGCGCACGTTGATCAGCGGCGATCCGGTCCGGCGCTCGAGGTTGAAGAACACCGCCAGCAGGACCAGGCCGGCCGCGATACTGATCCAGATGGCCGGGTTGCCCCAGCCCCACAGCGCGGACTGCTGGAACCCGAACACGGACAGCCCCACCCCGGGCACGATCAGGGCCAGCCCCCGGTAGTCCATCGGCGCGGGCCGGGCCTCGTCCGGCGGCTTGGAGATGGCAATCAGCGCCAGCGCGATCAGCGCGACCGGGATGTTGATCCAGAAGATCGCCCGCCAGGTCCACTCGATCAGGTACCCGCCCGCGATCGGGCCGATCGCGGTCAGCGCCCCGGCGATGCCGAAGAACAGCGCCAGCGCCCGGCCGCGGGAGCGCAGGTCGAAGGTCACCACCACGATCGCGATCGCCGCCGGGAACATGATCGCCCCGCCCGCGCCCTGCACCGCGCGGAACGCCACCAGCCACGCCTCCGCGGCACCGCCGCGCGGCGTGGCGCCGCACAACGCCGACGCGCCCGCGAAGATGATCACCCCGAGCACCACCATCCGGCGGTGCCCGGCGATGTCGGCCAGCCGCCCGCCGAAAGCGAACAGCGCCGCCAGCGTCAGCAGGTAGGCATTGATCGCCCACTGAATGCCGCTGGAGGACAGGCCCAGGTCATGCTGGATCGTGGGCGCCGCGATCGAGACGATCGTCTGATCGATGAAGGTCATCGCCACCGCGAAGATCATCGCCGTCAGGACCAGGCTCCGCGACCGGAGGCCGGCTCCGGCGGTACCGCTGTGGCTCATGGTGTTCCTCCTGTATCAGCACGAGGCCGCCTGTGCTCAGGCCCGCCCTTTCGCGGCGCCGGGATTTCGGGTACGAGGAAGCCGCTAGCGCGCGGGTGATGGCGTTGATGCCGGGGAGATTGGCGGCAGGCCGATGGTGAGGTGGTGGCTGGCGAGCCGCCGGTGCGCAGCAGGAGACTTTGGTCTGGTTGCCGTTGGCCCAGCCAGCACCTTGACGGCCGAGCTTGACACGAGGACTGGCAGCGCGGCCGCCGACCGGGACGTGCACGCGCTGAGCAAGGCACCGGCTTGCAGCACTCTCCTCCCGGCCGCCCGGATCGGGCAGAGCCGGGTCCCCATCCCGCTGCTCGATCCCGCTCCAGGTGTGACGGCCTTCCCGCGCAGCATCGTCATAACTGCCTCATCCGCATCTGCGTTACGCTGTCACGAACAACGTTCGTTACACTGTCACGCCCGCTCGTGAAGACACGTTACACTGTCACGCATGCGTCGTCCAGCGGCAGATCCCGCGCTCCTCACACCCGAGGCAATTGCCGCAGCGGCACTGGATATCCTGGACAAGGAGGGCCCAGACGCCCTGTCCTTCCGCCGGGTCGGCGCCCTCCTCGGCACATCGCACACCACCATCCACCGGCACTGCGGAAGCCTCGACGGCCTGCTCGACCTGTGCGCCGACCATCTCGCCGCCGATCTTCCCCACATCGAACCAACTCTGAGCTGGGCCGAGTCGACCGAACTGCGGTTCACCGCGCTGTATGAACTTTGGTCAGCGCACTCAGCGCTCGTCACGCTGCGCCGCGGCCGCCCCTGGGTCGGCCCCCGCATGCTGGGCCGCTTCGTCGAGCCCATCCTGCAGTCCAATCTCGCGGCCGGAATGACACCCGCCCAGATGATCCAGACCTACCGCCAGATGTACCTGTTCACGCTCGGCTGCGCCACCACACACACCGCTTTCAGCTCCCGCCAAGCCCGGATGCTCATCGCCGCACTGGACCCCAGCGAGTTTCCAGTCCTCACCACGCACACAGACGTCATCGCCGGAAGCGTCGCCATTGCCGAACCAGACGTATTCCGCGCCGGCTTGCGCAATCTGATCGCCGCCGCAGAACGGGTCACATCGCAGCAGCACTGAGCAGCACACCCGTCATCGCATAAACCTGCGCGCAGGCAACACACCCAATTTCGCACAACCGGGCACCAGTGAGCCGCATCGGCCACCTACCTACCCTCCCTCACGGGCGATGTGCTACAAGGAGAAACCGCAGATCATGCCGGAGAGGCCCAGCAGACGGCTCGTAGCCCCATCATGAGCCGCCGCATCACCCAAGGCCGCCACCCGGGAGCGCGACCTATGCGAGATGCATCAGGTAGCCCTGCTGCATGAGAAATAGGTGACGTCCGAATCCCGGTGTAAATGACAAGACGGGCGTAGGTTCCCTTCAAGACCGCCAAGTCATCGAAGGGAGGGATCTACGCCCATGCCACACCGAGTATCCCCTACCGAGCGCCGTCGGCAGCCTTCACGCGCCGCAGACCCGCTGGATTGCCTCAGTTCCGGATGGCGCTGTGGAATCGTTGCTGGTAGGCGAGTGGTGAGACGCCGAGATTCTGGATGAACACGGTGCGCAGGGTTTCCCCGAATCCGGCGCGCGGCGCGGTGTCGGTCACCGAGTGCCCGGCATCGAGCAGGTCCTTAGCGGTGTCGAACCTGATCTGCTTGACGTGCCCGGCGGGCGTGGTCTTGAGTTCGTCGCGGAACAGCCGGGTCAGGTGCCGCGGGCTGAGGTTCGCCATCGCGGCGAGCCTGGGCAGGGAGTAGTCACCGGCCGGGTCGGCGGCGATGGTGTCGCACAGCTGGCGCAGCGGCGAGGTCCGCGGCAGGGTTGAGCGCAGGGACGGGGAGAACTGCGACTGCCCGCCTGGACGCTGGAGGAACACCACCAGCCAGCGGGCCACGTCACGGGCCAGCGCGGCGCCGTGGTCGAGCTCCACCAGCGCCAGAGCCAGGTCGATGCCCGCGGTGATGCCGGCGGAGGAGAAGATCGGCCCGTCCTGCACGTAGATCGCGTCCGGCTCCACCTCGATCGCGGGGTGAGCGCGGGCCAGGACCTTGGTTTCATGCCAGTGCGTGGTGGCCCGGCGTCCGTCCAGCAGGCCCGCGGCGGCCAGGATGAACGTGCCGGTGCAGATCGAGGCGGTGCGCCGCGCGCGCCCGGCCAGTGTCCGCGCCGCCCCGGCCAGTTCCGGGCTCACCGGATGCGCGGGAAAGTCATCCGACCCGGCCACCAGCGCTATCTCCAGCGGACCGGCCTCCGCGGCCGCGGCGTCCACGGCGAATCGCATCCCGGTGGACGAGACTACGTTCTGCCCGTCGGCTGAGTACAGCAGGACCTCGTAATCGGCGCCGAAGCGGCTCGCTTCAGTGAACACCTCGCTGGGGCCTGCCACATCGAGCAGCGTCACGCCGTCAAAAACCAGGATGCCAACGCGCCGCTTCGGTCCCATCGCGTACCTCCCCAGCTTGTCCGGAACCCGGGGATACGTGGCTCGCATCCTGCGGCGCGATCCCGGCTGCTGGCTTCATTATGGCCATAACGCCAACGAACAAGGGAGTGACCACGATGACCGCCATCTACCTGCTCAGCCGCCTGCTGTTCGCCTACGGCGCCCAGCCACTGGTTCGCCCCCGAGATCGCGAGCTTCTCGCGCAGCGCCGGCATCGACAGTGCCGCGTACACCGCCGCCTTCGTGGTCATGGCCCTGGCGATGGTCCTCACCCGCGTCGCCGTCACCGCGTTCCGGGCCGCCCGGATGACAACCGGCATCCCCCGGCACGAGCACCGGGCCGCCGCGAGCCTGCACCACCGCCACGCCCACCTCCACAGCCACGCTCACTGAGGGGTTCGTGGCGCGACTCCCGCGGGACGGCCCGTCCCGGCAAGGGGACGGGCCGTTTCACGTGCTCACCTCTGACCCGCCGGCAGGCCGCTACGATCTCACCCAGCCGCCTCATTGGCTGCACGCGGGATCCGGCACTGGCACATGCGGCGAAACAGAACGATCGCTCGGGTACGGCTCGGACGATAGGTCCCCAGACTGGGACTCGCCGCCAGGTCGGCGGTTCCGGATCGCCGCGCTTGCTCCGCAGCCTCATTCCCCGGACCTCTGTCCGGTTCGTTCGCGTGCTTCTTGTGATCGGCCCGGCCGCTCAATCGTGACGGTTCTGCTCGAGACGTCGATGTGAACTCTAGCTCGCGAGAGCTGGAGGTGCGCTACCCGCCAAGGGCGATCGAGCCCAGGCATCGTGATCAGCGGACCGTTCACCGGGTCGCCGGCGAAGTCATCCGGGACGCTGGCTCGCCAGAGCGTCAGCCAGGCGAACCACGATCTGGCCGGGCGCGGTTCAGCCGGACTGAACCACCGGAGCCTTCGTCCTAGTCCTGGGCGGCGAGTAGCAGCGTGGCGAGCGGCTCGAGGGCGGCCATGAGCTCATCGAGCTCGTCCGGCTCGAGACTCTGGTAGGGCCTGGCCGCGAGGTCGTCGGTGAGCGCCTCGACCCGCTGTCTGGCGGCGCGGCCCGGTTCGCTCAGCCAGCCGTCATCCCCGATCAGGCCGCGATCGCGCATCCCGTCGATCACGGCGGCGAGCTGCGCTGCCGGAAGGTGGTGGATGCGTCCGAACTTCTCCGTCGGCATGTCCATGCCGAGAGCGAACAGGACGTGAGCCTCAAGGCCGCCGACACCCTCGGTCATCAGGGCCGCGATGTGCCCGTCGCCACGGTGCTCGCGCAGCAAGGAGCCTGCATGAAACAAGCGGGCCACCACGTCGCCGGGGACCGGGATCGCGCGCAGCGCGGCGTACATGGGCCGGCCCTCGAACGGGGCGCTGGTTGCCGCCTTGATCAGCAGTTCGGCGGCGCGGGCGAAGGCGGAAGTGCCGGCCCGATCACCGAGGATTCGGCGCAGCGCCTTGACACAGCCCGCCTGACGAGCGGCGATCGCCGCCTCGGGCGTGGTGATGCGCCACACCTTCGGAATGTGGCGAGCCACCTCGCCGGGAGCGAAGTTGTAGAACAGCGCGTCCACCACCTCCGCCGGGGCGAGCCCCAAGGGCGCCGCCCGTCCGGCGAAGTAGGTGTCCCAGTAGTTGGTGAACCCCAGGGCGAACATCGCCTCGTTGGGTTCGTCGGCTGAGTACGGGATGAGGCCGATCGGCTCGACGAGCTCGAACATCCGGCGGGCCATCGAATTCATCGCCTGCTCCTCCTGCTGCACGCCCGGCGCCCCTTGCGGGCACTCACGATCACCTGGACGACTGCGCGCCGCCAAACTCATCGCACCACGACGCCGGACGGTTCACCCGAAGGCCGCGGTAACGAGGTGACGCCGGGCAGCGTCTAACCCGCTACGGCGGGCACTTGCAGCGAAATCATGTCGTGACCTGGCTTGGGCCAGGAGACATGTGCGAGTCCGGTAGGCACTGGATGCCTTCGGTTCCGGCTCCAACCGGGCTTCCTGGCCGGCCGCAGTCAGATCCCGTAACAGTTCGCAGTCCGTAACTGACTACGATCATGAGCCGCCCCCCGGCGGCTGCGGCGGCCAGGCGGCGGGTTCCCGGATCCTGCTTGGTTACCTGACGGCACCTGCGACGTAGGCGGTGACGATGTAGGTCGCATGGCGGTCCAGGCTGCCGCGGGCACGGTCATACCTCATCGTGGTCCGCGGATCCGCCGGGCCGGGCAGTCCCGGATCACGTGACAGCCGCGCCCCGCTGAGCCGTGCCACCGGCTGGACTCAGTGGTAGAACACGGCCTTCACGATGCCGTCTACCCGGCGGTCGAAGCGGTCGTAGATGCCGGGTGCGTTCTCCAGTGACTCGTGGTGGGTGATGATCTGGCCGGGCCGGGCGCGCCCGCTGATGATCAGGTCACGCAGGTGCATGGTGTACCGGCGGTCGTGCGTGCGCCCGAACCCGACGGTGACACCTTTGTTGAACAGCGCCGCCCAGGGCACCCGCAGTGACCCGTCGGCGTGACCGCCGTCCGGGGCAGGTGCTGCGTCGGTGGTGGTGAACACGCCGGCGATGCCTAGCCGCCCGGTGGGGTTGACCAGGCGGGCCAGGTCATTTATTACCTGGCGGGGATCTTCCTTGTCCAGGTGGGACCGGTCGCGGGCCTGGAAGCCGACGGCGTCGATGCCCGCCATCACCCCTCCCATCTCCTCCTCTCCCGGCAGGCTGGCCCCAGTCTGGGTCCGGCGGAGCTCGCGGATCTGCTCGACCGGGTCTCCCTGGCGGACATCGACCGGCACGAAGCCCAGCTCGGCGGCTTTGTCTAGGCGCTCATTGATCAGGTCGACCGAGTACACCTCGCTGGCACCTTTGAGCCGGGCGCTGTAGGCGGCCAGCAGGCCGATCGCGCCCGCGCCGAACACGGCGACGGTGTCGGCCGCCCTCACACCCGCCAGCTCGGTGGCGTGCCATCCCGTTACCCACGCGTCAGCGATCAGGACGAAATCGTCCTCGTGCTCGTCGCCGGGGGCGCCGGGCAGCACGACGCAGTTCGCGTCCGCGAACGGCACCCGCACCAGCTCTGCCTGCGAACCGCGGAACGGGCCCATCCCCGGCATCGCGTATGCGCCGCCCACATGCCCCTGATGCACCCGCAGGCACGCGGCGCTGTCGCCGCGCGCGCAGTTGAAGCACACGCCGCAGTAGATATGCGCGGGCAGCACGACACGGTCACCGCGCTGCACGCGGTGCACGGCCCGGCCGGCGTCCTCGACGATTCCCAGCCCTTCGTGACCGAGCACCATACCTGGTGTCGCCCCGGTACGGCCGTCATACATGTGCAGGTCAGTGCCGCACAGCGCACTGGAGGTGACCCGGACCACCACGTCGTCATCCTGCTCGACCCTGGCATCGGGCACGTCCTCTACCGCCACCTGCCGGGTCGCCTTGAACACAACAGCCCTCATGCAACACTTCCCATGCCCGCCAGGTGCCTGGGCGCCGGCCGCGGCGCGCGGGCCCATCCCGGCCCCGCCTGGCCAGCTTCCCACGCAGCCCCACGGCCGGCCAGGCCCGGACCCCGCGCGGGCGGCCGCGAGCGCTGACACCGGCCCTGAGCCGCCCTGCCCCCCTTATCGCGGGCTGGTTACAGTTGCCTAGCGGGACACCCCCGCCCTTGGGAGCGCCTGCATCACGCACCTCAGTGCAAAGGACGGCGGCCATGAGCAGTATCGATGAGATCCTGGCCGACTACCACGGCCTCCAGGCCGCCCAGGAGGCTTTCTATAAGGATCTGCACCAGCACCCCGAGCTGTCCCATCAGGAACAGCGCACCGCCCAGCGCGTCGCCAGGCAATTGCAGGAGTACGGCTGCACGGTCCAGGCCGGCATCGGCGGCACCGGCGTGGTCGGCACGCTGTCCAATGGAGGCGGGCCCACCGTGCTGCTCCGGGCTGACATGGACGCACTGCCGATCAAAGAGGACACCAGCGCGGATTACGCGAGCACCGCGACCGCCCAGGACGCCGATGGCAATGAGGTATCGGTGGCCCACGCCTGCGGCCACGACGTCCACGTGTCCTGCCTGCTGGGTATGACCAAACTGATGGCCGATCACCTCGGCCAGTGGAACGGCACCCTGGTCGCGTTGTTCCAGCCCGCTGAGGAGACCGGCGACGGCGCGCAGGGAATGGTCGACGACGGCCTGCTGACCCGCATCCCCGCGCCGGACGTCGCCCTGGCCCAGCATGTCCTGCGGGGCGTCGCCGGCACGGTCGGGACACGTTCCGGGCCCTTTTTGTCGGCCGCCGACAGCATCAAGATCACCGTGTACGGGCGGGGGGGCCATGGTTCCATGCCGCAGAACACCATCGATCCGGTGGTGCTCGCCGCCATGATCGTCGTCCGGCTGCAGACCGTCGTGTCCCGTGAGATCGCGCCCACCCAGACCGCGGTGCTGACCGTCGGCAGCAGCCAGGCCGGCACCACGAGCAACGTCATCCCCGACCACGCCGTACTGCAGCTCAACCTGCGCAGCTACTCCCAGCAGACCCGCCTGCGCATGCTGGACGCGATCCGGCGGATCGTGCGCGCCGAGTGCCAGGCCGCCGGTTCGCCCCAGGATCCTGACTTCCAGACCCTCGACAGCTACCCGCTCACCGACAACGACGCCGACAGCACCCGTCAGGTGGCCGCCGCGTTCGGCGCGTACTTCGCCGGCCGCGCCCTGCAATGGGACCAGCAGACCGCCAGCGAGGACTTCAGCATTATTCCCCGGGCCGCGGGCATCCCGTACACCTACTGGGCCATCGGCGGCACCGACCCGCAGACGTACCAGACCGCCGAGAAGGACGGGCACCTGGACGACCTGCCGGCTAACCATTCCCCGAAATTCCTGCCCGTCCTGCAGCCCACCCTGCGAACCGGCACCGAGGCCCTGACCACTGCTGCCCTGGCCTGGCTGGCGCCGCACCCGGGATCGTGACCGGCCAGGCAATGAGGCATGCTGACAGCCATGACCGAACCGCCGCTGCTGCTCGGGCTTGACCTGACCGGCACGTTCGCGTTCGCGCTCAACGGCGCGATGACTGGCGAAGAGGCAGCGAAGCTTGACATCGTCGGGATGCTGACCCTCGGCATGATCACGGCCCTCGGCGGCGGCATCCTGCGCGACATCCTCATCGGCGCGCTGCCGCCGGCCACATTCAGCTCCTGGCCCTACCTGGCGGTTGCCGCTGGCGGGGCGCTGATCGCGTTCTTCGCGAGCCGGCAGCTGCGGCGGTTCGGCCTGACGATCCTGCTGCTGGACGCCGCCGGGCTGAGCCTGTTCTGCGTCACCGGCGCGACCAAATCCCTGGACTACGGCCTGGGCCCCGCGCAGGCCGTCATCCTCGGAGCCGTCACCGCCGTCGGCGGCGGGACGATCCGGGACGTCCTGGTCCGGCAGGTCCCCACGGTGCTCACCAGCGGCCTGTACGCCATCCCCGCCCTGATAGGCGCCGCGATCGCGGTAACCGCCGTGCGAACCGGGGTCTACGGCGTCCCCGCCGCTCTCGGGGCCGCCGCGGCCTGCTTCCTGATCCGGCTAGCGGGCATCCGCTACAACATCAACGCGCCCATCGCACGCGAGGACAAGAGCAAGCAGTGAGCACACCGGACATCCCTGCCCGCTCAGCACCAAAATCCAGGCTTCCTGGCTGCCGGGCGCGGGCAGGCAGAAACCGGCCACGCGGCGACCGCAGGCCTGGCCTAGGTCGACCCGCCGCCGACTCCAGGCCGCTGGCGGCCAGCAAGCCGAGGCACCCCCCAAACCCGAACCCCTGATATGCGCCCAGTTCGCCGCAGGGGACACGGACTATCGAACAGTACAGATCAGCGGCGATGTGCGCTCGCCGCTAGTGGTCTGCGGTTGCAGGTGGTGACTGCGGTCAGGCGTGCGGTCCTGTTCATTCCCGTTGGCAGCTGCGCCGGTGGGAGCCGCCTGTGGCCGTGAGACGCCGGCTCCCGTACGTTGCCCATCACGGACAGTGCCTCGTGGATAGGCGGTGACCGGCCTGGCCGGCGCGGCAGTGGCGGGACGATCAGCTCATGGTGAGCGTTCAAGCAGATCAGGGACGCACGCGCGCAGCACGAGAAGGCTGAGCGCTTCGCACAGGAACGCCGCAGCCTCGATCGCCGGCCTGCTGCTTATGCGGACCTCAGAAATTAGTGGCATCAGATTCCCTTTCCTGAGGAACTGCGCATCGCGGCAAATATCGATGTCGGCGATCGTGCTGAACGGGACCGGCTCACGATGATCCGTCAGTCGCGTGCGGCTGAACGAGCAGGCCGGCATGGTGGGTCGCGGCGACTTCGGGGTGCGAGCGCAGCCAGCCTTTGAGAGCGTTGTCGCCGAAGCGGCTGTGCAGGACGTTGTGCGCGGACTCGCGGACCCCGGGGGCCTGCTCGGCGTATTGGTGCGGCAATGCCACTGTGTCGAGGGACGCGTCCAGCCGGGGGGCCCAGAAGAAGCCGATCGAGTCGCGTGTCCCTCCGGGTGCGCACGGCAGGACCCGGTGGGGGGTGGCCACGAGATAGCCGTGAGTGGCCACTTCGAGCATCTCGCCGATGTTCACGACCAGAGCGCCGTCGACCGGCGGGACGTCGATCCAGCGGCCGGCGCCGGCCGGGCGGGCCTGCAGCCCGCCCGTGTCGTCCTGGAGCAGCAGGGTCAGGAAGCCCCAGTCGGCGTGCGGCCCGACACCTTGCACGTCGGTGCCGTCGGCGGCCCCGACGTAGTGGATCAGCTTGCCGAACCAGTGCGGCTTGCCGGCGAAGTACTGGTCGAAATGGTCTTCGGGTAGCGCCAGCGCCACGGCGATCGCCCGGGTGAGCTCAAGGCCGATGATGCTCAGGAGCTCAGCCCACTGTTCTACCAGTGAGCGGAGTTCAGGGACGGTGTCATCGGGCCACTGGTTCGGTCCTTCGAGCAGCCGGTAGGGAGCGTCCCAGAGCTCGCGGGGCACGGGAACCTGTTCGGGCGCGAAATCGATCTGCTCGCGAGCGTCGGCCTGGCCGGCGGTGATCTCGTGCCCGAGCCGGGTGTAGCCCCGGAAGTGCGGGGACAGCCGGTTGTCCAGCCGCAGCCGCTGCTCCAGCGGCAGCGCGAAGAACCGGGCCGCTGCCGCGGTCAGCTCGCCGATCTGCCCGGGGCTCGCGCCGTAGCCGGTGAGCTGCAGGAACCCGATCTCGTGCAGGGCGGGTGCGCAGCCCGGCGAGGAACGTCTCGTCGAATGTCCCGTCCGCGCTGCGGGCGGTGTCCAGACGCAGCACCGGGATGGG
>Ga0335071_10002842_pt1 | contig 18375 bp, 18 predicted proteins | sample Lox_Sample_15_FD_206724 | JGI IMG/M metagenome (GOLD analysis project Ga0335071, IMG submission 206724) | Soil microbial communities from Loxahatchee National Wildlife Refuge, Florida, United States - Lox_Sample_1.5 | ecosystem: Environmental > Terrestrial > Soil > Wetlands | place: USA... | reverse complement strand
GACGAGCTGACCTCCCGGCTCGCCGCGGCCTCGGCCGAGCCGATGGCCGGCGAGGAGATCGACCTGCGCCCGTCCCTGGTCGACCGGGTCGCCGACGCGCGGCAGACCGAGCTCGACGCCCGGCTGGCGGTCCGGACCGGCGAGGAGCGGGTGCGGGCGCTCGGCGAGCGCGCGGAGGCGCTTCGGTCGGCCGCCGTGGCCGCCCGCGAGGAGCAGGCCCGCGCAGCGGCGCGTCGGGAACGAGCCAAGGTCCAGGGGCAGGTCGCCGCGGCGGTCGCCGCCGGGGCTCGAGTCGCCCTCGGCGCCCTCGAGGGTTCGCTCACGCGCGCAGCGAGCGAGCGGGGCGCTGTCGAGCGCGACGGCGCGGCGCACGCCGAGGAGCTGCGCGAAGCCCGTACCCGGCTTCGTGAACTGGCCGAGGAGCTGGAGCGACTCACTGACTCCGTCCACGCCGACGAGGTCGCTCGGGCCGAGCAGCGGCTGCGGATCGAGGTGCTGCAGACCCGGGCCGTGGAGGAGCTGGGGGTCGACCCCGAGACCCTGGTCGCCGAGTACGGCCCCGACCAGCCGGTCCCCGTCACCGAAGCCCAGACCGGTGACGGCACCGAGGAATCGCGGACCGAGGAGCCGGTCGTGGCGAAGACCCGGCCGTACGTCCGCGCGGAGCAGGAGAAGCGCCTGCGCACCGCCGAGCGCGAGCTGGCCGTCCTCGGCAAGGTGAACCCGCTGGCCCTGGAGGAGTACGCCGCGCTCGAGGAGCGGCACGTGTTCCTCACCGAGCAGCTCGAGGACCTGCGCAAGACCAGGCGGGACCTGCTCGACATCATCCGCGAGGTCGACGAGCGGGTCGAGGCGGTCTTCGCCGCCGCCTGGGAGGACACCGCGCGCGAGTTCGAGCAGGTCTTCGCCCGCCTCTTCCCGGGCGGGGAGGGCCGCCTGGTGCTGACCGACCCCTCGGACCTGCTGACGACCGGTATCGAGGTGGAGGCCCGCCCGCCCGGCAAGAAGGTCAAGCGGCTGTCGTTGCTGTCCGGCGGCGAGCGGTCTCTGACCGCCGTCGCCCTGCTCGTCGCGATCTTCAAGGCCAGGCCCAGCCCCTTCTACGTCATGGACGAGGTCGAGGCAGCCCTGGACGACACCAACCTGGGGCGGCTCATCACCTTGCTCGAGGAGCTGCGCGAGTCCTCCCAGCTCATCGTGGTCACCCACCAGAAGCGGACGATGGAGATCGCCGACGCGCTCTACGGCGTGACGATGAAGGGCGACGGGGTCACCGAGGTGATCAGCCACAGGCTCCGGGAACCGGAGCTCGTGTGAGCAGGCTCCGGGAACCGGAGCTCGTGTGAGCAGGCTCCGGGAACCGGAGCTCGTGTGAGCAGGCTGCGGGAACCGCAGCTCCGGTAGCCGACCCTGGCTCGTCGCCGGCCGGCGGGCGCGGCGGTCGCCTCGGTCCTGAGAGGATCCGCGCGTGGAGTTCGTCGTCATCGCCCTCGTGATCCTCGCCATCCTCGTGCTGCTCGGCATCGGGCTGGTCACCTCGCGACGGCGACGGGAGCTGACGCGTGAGGCACCGCCCCCGGTGGTCGCACCGCCGGCCGAGCCGCGTGCCCCGGCTGCCGCGACGAGCGCCGGAGGTCTGGCCGAGGCCCCGCCCGCGCCTGTCCTGGAGGTCCCCGAGGCGCCCGCCAGCCGGCTGGTCCGGCTGCGTGCCCGTCTGGCTCGCTCGGGCTCGTCCCTGGGCCTGGGGCTGCTGACCCTGCTTTCGCGCGACCATCTCGACCAGGCCACCTGGGACGAGGTCGAGGAGACCCTGCTCCTGTCCGACCTCGGGGTCGGCCCGACGGCCCAGCTCGTGGAGCGGCTGCGCACCACGGTTCGTGTGGACGGGGTGAAGGACCCGGCCGAGGTACGGGCGCTGCTTCGTGAGGAGCTGCTCGCGCTCGTGGACCCGTCGATGGACCGCGCCCTGCACCTCGACCCGCAGGAGTCGGGGCCGGCCGTGGCGCTGGTCGTGGGGGTGAACGGCACGGGCAAGACCACGACGACCGGGAAGCTGGCGAGGCTCCTGGTCGCCGAGGGCCGCAGCGTCCTGCTCGGCGCGGCCGACACCTTCCGCGCCGCGGCCAGCGAGCAGCTGCAGACCTGGGGCGAGCGCGTCGGGGCCGAGGTGGTCCGCGGCCCGGAGGGCGGCGACCCGGCGAGCGTCGCCTTCGATGCGGTGCGGACCGCCACCGACGATCACCTCGACGTGGTCATCGTCGATACCGCTGGGCGCCTGCACACCAAGACCGGTCTCATGGACGAGCTGGGCAAGGTCAAGCGGGTGCTCGAGCGTCAGCGCCCGGTCGCGGAGGTGCTCCTCGTCCTCGACGCGACCACCGGGCAGAACGGTCTGGTCCAGGCGCGTGTCTTCGCCGAGGTGGTCGACGTGACCGGGGTGGTGCTCACCAAGCTCGACGGCACCGCCCGGGGCGGGATCGTCGTACAGGTCCAGCGTGACCTCGCGGTGCCTGTGAAGCTCGTCGGACTCGGCGAGGGGCCGGACGACCTGGCCCCCTTCGACGCCGAGACGTTCGTGGACGCGCTGCTGGGCGGCTGACCGGCCGATCGTTCACACGACGTTCACAGAAGTCAGGGCAACGACATCTCCCGGTAACAGCCGACACTCCGACGGGAAACGCGCCGACGCCAGTCTTCCCCCACGTTCGGGCGAAGGGCCCGTGAGGGGAGACATCGATGCTTCTGGCAGCTGACCCGCTCCAGAGTCCGGGTGGCGACACGGCATGGGTGCTGGCGAGCGCCGCGCTCGTGCTGCTCATGACCCCCGGCCTGGCGTTCTTCTACGGCGGCATGACGCGCGCGAAGACCACGCTCAACATGATGATGATGTCGGTCATCACGATCGGCATCGTCAGCATGCTGTGGACGGCCTTCGGGTTCTCCGTCGCCTTCGGCAACACGGGCAACGGGTTCTGGGGTGGCCTGCACGACGTCGGCATGGGCGAGCTCATCGGCAAGGTCGCCACCAACGGTGGGATCTACCCGATCCCCGCGCTGGCGTTCTCGATGTTCCAGCTCATGTTCGCCATCATCACGCCCGCACTGATCTCCGGCGCCATCGCCGACCGCGCGAAGTTCCTCAGCTGGGGGATCTTCGTCACCTTGTGGGCGAGCCTGGTGTACTTCCCGGTCGCGCACTGGGTCTTCGACTTCGGCGGCGCCCAGCTGCTCAAGGAGGGACCGGGCTGGCTGGCCAAGCTCGGCGTCGAGGACTTCGCCGGTGGGACGGCCGTGCACATCAACGCCGGCGCCGCCGGCCTGGCCTTGGCGCTCATCCTCGGCCGGCGAGCCGGCTGGCCGAAGGCGCCGTTCCGTCCGCACAACGTGCCCGCGGTGCTGCTCGGCGCCAGCCTGCTGTGGTTCGGCTGGTTCGGGTTCAACGCCGGTTCCGCGCTGGCGGCCAACCAGACCGCCGCGCTGGCCTTCACCAACACCCAGGTCGCGACGGCGGCCGGTGTCCTGGGCTGGCTGCTCGTGGAGAAGCTGCGTGACGGCCACCCGACCACGGTCGGTGCCGCCTCCGGTGCGGTCGCCGGCCTGGTCGCCATCACCCCGGCCTGTGCCTTCATCGTCCCGTGGTCGGCGATCCTGCTGGGCCTGCTCGCCGGCGCCATCTGCGCCCTCGCGGTCAGCCTGAAGTTCCGGATCGGGTTCGACGACTCCCTCGACGTGGTTGGCGTCCACATGGTCGGCGGGATCATCGGCTGCCTGTTCCTCGGCTTCTTCAGCACCACGCGGTCGCTGTACGCCACGACGAACGGCTTGTTCTACGGCGGGGGGCTGCACCAGCTGTGGATCCAGACCGTCTCCGCGTCCTCCGTGCTCGCGTACTCCTTCGTCATGGCGCTGATCATCGGCCTGGCGATCCACAAGACCATCGGGTTCCGGATCGATCCAGAGGCCGAGGCCGGCGGCATCGACCTGGCCGAGCACGCGGAGACCGCGTACGAGTTCAGCGGCTTCGGTGTGGGCGGGGCCGGCGTGGGCAACCTGAGCAGTGGCACGGTGCACGTGCCCGGAGAGAGGGTGGGGGCATGAAGCTCGTCACCGCGGTCATCAAGCCGTTCAAGCTCGACGACGTGAAGAGCGCGCTGGACGCTTTCGGCGTCCACGGGCTCACGGTGTCGGAGGCATCGGGGTACGGCCGCCAGAAGGGCCACACCGAGGTCTACCGTGGCGCGGAGTACACCGTCGACCTCGTACCGAAGGTCCGGATCGAGATCCTGGTCGACGACGCGGATGCCGAGGACGTGGTGGACGTGGTCGGCAAGGCGGCGCAGACCGGCCGGATCGGGGACGGCAAGATCTGGGTCACCCCGGTCGACGCCGTCGTCCGGGTGCGTACCGGCGAACGCGGGGCTGAGGCTCTCTGAGGCCGGCGACCCGATCCATCGCATGACCGTCGAGGCCTCGCCGTACTCCCAGCGCCGTCAGGAGCTGCTGGCCCGCTCCGGGCTGACCGGGGCGGACCGGCGCAAGGCGCTGGCCGATCTCACCGACGCCTGGCTCGCCGGCCTTTTCACCGAGGCCGGCGGGCCGGTCGGCGGCGCGGCCCTCGTCGCCGTCGGCGGGTACGGCCGCCGGGAGCTGTCCCCGGGCAGCGACCTCGACGTGCTGCTGCTGCGCGGGCCCCACCTCCGCGACACCGACGCCGCCGAGCTGGCCGACCGCATCTGGTACCCGGTGTGGGACTCCGGAGTCCGTCTCGACCACGCCGTCCGGACACCCTCGGAGGCCCGCCGGGTCGCCGCCGAGGACCTCCGGGCGCTGCTGGGCCTGCTGGACGTGCGGCACGTCGCGGGGGACGTGGGCCTGACCGAGGGGCTACGGGCGAGCGTGCTCGCCGACTGGCGGGGCTTCTCCAGCAAGCGCCTTCCGGAGCTGCTCGACTCCTGTCGCGAGCGTGCCGAACGATCCGGCGAGCTCGCCTTCACCCTCGAACCTGACCTCAAGGAGTCGCGGGGTGGCCTACGGGACCTCGTGGTGCTGCGGGCCGTGGCCGCCTCGTGGGTCACCGACGCCCCTCACGCCGGGCTGGAGCAGGCGCACGAGACGCTGCTCGACGTCCGCGACGCTCTGCACACGGTGACCGGCCGCGCGAGCGACCGGCTGGCCCTGCAGGAGCAGGACGCGGTCGCGCATCAGGTCGGCCTGCTCGACGCGGACCAGCTGCTGCGCCAGGTCGCGTCCGCGGGGCGGACGGTCGCCTACGCCCTCGACGTGACGGCGCATCGCGTGGAGCACGCCGTACTCACCCGCCGCAGCCGCAGCCGGTTCGTCACCGGCCCCCTCCGCCACTCCGCGGTCCGGCTCCGGGCGCCGCTCGCCGAGGGCGTCGTCGAGCAGGAGGGCGACGTCGTCCTCGCCCGTGACGCCAGACCCGCCGAGGATCCCGTCCTCGTGCTGCGCGCGGCCGCGGCGGCCGCGCAGGCGGCGATGCGGCTGTCCCCGCACACCGTCGACCGGCTCGCCGCCGAGTCGGCGCCGCTGCCTCAGCCGTGGCCCTACGAGGCCCGCGACGCCCTCGTCTCGCTGCTGGGCGCCGGCGCTCCCGCGATCCCGGTGTGGGAGGCCCTGGACCAGGCCGGGATCACCACCCGGCTCATCCCCGACTGGGAGCGGGTGCGCAGCCGCCCCCAGCGCAACCCGGTGCACCGCTTCACCGTCGACCGGCACCTGGTGGAGACCGCCACCACGGCGGCCGCCTTCAGCCGCCGGGTGTCGCGGCCCGACCTGCTGCTCGTCGGAGCCCTGCTGCACGACATCGGGAAGGGCTGGCCGGGGGACCACACCGAGGCCGGCGTCGCCGTGGTGGCCGACATCGCACCGCGCCTGGGCTTCGACCCCGCGGAGGCCGAGGTCCTGGTCTCCCTGGTCCGCTACCACCTGCTGCTTCCGGACACCGCGACGCGCCGGGACCTCGACGACCCCGCGACGGTGACCGCCGTCGCGGCTGCGGTGGAGACCCCGGAGAACCTCGACCTGCTGCACGCCCTCACCGAGGCAGACGCGCTGGCCACCGGGCCCGCCGCCTGGGGGGAGTGGAAGGCCGCGCTTGTCGCGGACCTGGTGGCTCGGACCCACTCGGTGCTGCGCGGCCACGTCGTCGTGCCGCCCGAGCCCCTGACCCCCGAGCAGCAGCAGCTCGCCCGTCGTGGCGACCTCGCGGTCACGCTGCTCGAGGCGGCGTACGGCCTCGAGGTGACCGTCGCGGCCCCCGACCGGCTCGGCCTGCTCGCCACCGTCGCGGGCGTCCTGAGCCTCCACCGTCTGGCCGTGCGCTCGGCGACGGCGACCTCGGAGGGGTCGATGGCCGTCCAGGTGTGGACGGTCCTGCCCGAGTTCGGTTCGGCACCGGACGCCCGCGCGCTGCGGGAGGACGTGCGCCGGGCGCTCGAGGGGCGCCTCGACGTCGCCGACCGGCTCCGCCGGCGCGAGGAGTCCTACCCCGACCAGGGCCATCGCCTCGGACGGGCCGTCCCCCCGGCACGGGTGGACGTCGTCCCCGGGGCGTCGGAGTCGGCGACCGTGATCGAGGTCCGAGCCCACGACCGGCCTGGGCTGCTCCACCGCATCGGGGCGTCGCTCGCCGCCGCCGGCGTCAACGTGCTCTCGGCCCGGGTCAGCACGCTCGGCAGCGACGCGGTCGACGTCTTCTATGTCGTGGGGTCCGACGGCCGGCCGCTGGGGCCGGAGCAGGCCCGTGAGGTGGCCCTCGCCGTTCGTGGCGCGTTGCGCTGAGCTCGCGCGGATACCCTGGGGCCTGTGTTCGCGACGCTCTCCGACCGGCTGTCCGCCACCCTGAAGAACCTGCGGGGCAAGGGACGCCTCTCCGAGGCCGACATCGACGCCACCTGTGCCGAGATCCGGGTGGCGCTGCTGGAGGCCGACGTCGCCCTCCCCGTGGTCCGCGACTTCGTCGCGAGCGTCAAGCGGCGCGCGCTCACCGCCGAGGTCTCCCAGGCGCTGAACCCGGCCCAACAGGTCATCAAGATCGTCGATGAGGAGCTCGTCCGCATCCTCGGCGGGGAGACCCGCCGGCTGCGCATGGCGAAGACCCCGCCCACGGTCATCCTGCTCGCGGGTCTCCAGGGCTCCGGCAAGACGACCCTGGCCGGCAAGCTCGCGGTGCACCTGCGCGAGCAGGGCCACACGCCGATCCTCGTCGCCGCGGACCTGCAGCGCCCCAACGCCGTCACCCAGCTGCAGGTCGTCGGCGAGCGGGCCGGAGTCCCCGTGTTCGCGCCGCAGCCGGGCAACGGGGTGGGTGACCCGGTGCAGGTCGCGCGCGACTCCCTCGTCGAGGCCCGGGCCAAGGTCCACGACGTGGTCATCGTCGACACGGCGGGGCGCCTCGGCCTGGACGACGAGCTGATGCGCCAGGCGGCGGACATCCGTGACGCGGTCCAGCCGGACGAGATCGTCTTCGTCGTCGACGCGATGATCGGCCAGGACGCGGTCACCACCGCGCAGGCCTTCCTGGACGGGGTCGGCTTCGACGGGGTCGCGCTCACCAAGCTCGACGGAGACGCCCGCGGCGGCGCGGCGCTGTCCATCGCGTCGGTGACCGGGCGGCCGATCCTGTTCGCCTCCAACGGCGAGAAGCTCGAGGACTTCGACGTCTTCCACCCCGAGCGGATGGCCTCGCGCATCCTCGGCATGGGCGACCTGCTGACCCTCATCGAGCAGGCCGAGCGCGCGTTCGACGAGGAGCAGAAGGCCAAGCTCGCCGCCCAGGCCGCCAAGCCCGGCGAGATGACCCTCGAGGACTTCCTGGGCCAGATGCAGGCGATCCGGTCGATGGGGCCGATGTCGAAGCTGCTCGGGATGCTGCCCGGCATGGGTGAGCTGCGCTCGCAGATCGAGAACATCGACGAGCGTGAGATCGATCGCGTGACCGCGATCATCCAGTCGATGACCCCGGCCGAGCGGCGGGACGTCAAGCTGCTCAACGGCTCTCGCAGGGCACGGATCGCGCGCGGGTCGGGGACCGAGGTGGCCGACGTCAACCGGCTGGTGGAGCGCTTCCTCGAGGCCCGCACGATGATGGCGCAGATGTCCCGCGGGGGCGGCCTGCCCGGGCTCCCGGGCATGGGCGGAGCCCGCCGTGCCAAGCAGGGCAAGAACACCGCCCGCAAGGCCAAGGCGGGGCGCTCCGGCAACCCGGCCAAGCGCGCCGAGCAGGAGCGGCTGGCGGCCGCCGCGGCCACCGGTGCCGGTGCGCAGGGTGCGCCCGCGCTGCCGCCCGACTTCGAGCTCCCCGACGAGTTCAAGGGCCTGCTCAACTGACCTCACTTCCCCGACTTGTGGCGGGTTGTACGTCATTCCGGGGAGGCGGAGTGACGCAAAGCCCGCCGCAAGTGCGGGTGCGACGGGGCTCGGCGTGGGTGGGGACGTTGCGGTCGGTTTCCACGGGGCGGACGGCCTCTGGCACACTGGGACGGCCCGGCCGTGGCCGGGCACGGCGCTGCGGCGGCCCTCTCACCGCCCGCGTCACCCCCGTCGAGCAGGGACTGGACCCCACCCGGGCCGATGCTCGCCCCCGTCCGACACCCAGGAGCCCGTACCCCGTGGCAGTCAAGATCAAGCTCAAGCGCATGGGCAAGATGCGCAACGCGCAGTACCGGATCGTCGTCGCCGACGCCCGCACCAAGCGGGACGGACGGGCGATCGAGGAGATCGGGACCTACCAGCCCAAGCAGGACCCCTCGCTCATCGTCGTCGACTCGGAGCGCGCGCAGTACTGGCTCGGCGTCGGCGCGCAGCCGACCGAGGCCGTGGCCGCGATCCTTCGGGTGACCGGCGACTGGCAGCGCTTCACCGGTGCCGAGGGCGCCGAGGGCAGCCTGCAGGTGGCCGCGCCCAAGCCCGACAAGGTGGCCGTCTTCGAGGCCGCCGCCAAGGAGACCTTCGTCGAGGCCAAGCCGGCCGCGCGCGCCAAGCCGAAGGCCGAGCCGGTCGCCGAGCCTGCCGATGCGGCGGCCCAGGCCCCGTCGGAGGAGACCCCCACGGCCGAGGTCGCTGAGGCGACGCAGGTCGAGGTCGCCGCCGAGGACGGCCCGGCCGAGGCCGGCACCGAGCCGGCGACCTCCGAGGACGAGACCGCGGCGGCCGGCCAGGCCGACCAGCCCGAGGCCTGATGCTCGAGGAAGCGCTGGAGCACCTCGTCCGGGGGATCGTCGACCATCCGGACGAGGTCTCGGTACGCGATCGCCAGCTGCGTCGCGGTCGGGTCCTCGAGGTCCGGGTCCACCCTGAGGACATGGGCAAGGTGATCGGCCGGTCCGGGCGTACCGCCAAGGCGCTGCGCACGGTCCTCGGCGCACTGGCGCCGGGGCGGCCCGTCCGGGTGGACTTCCTCGACGCCGACGAGGTGCGCTGAGGCGTGCGGGTGGTCGTCGGGCGCCTCGGCCGTGCCCACGGCCTGGCCGGCGACGTCGCCGTCGACGTGCGCACCGACGAACCGGACCGCCGGTTCGCCCCCGGGACGGTGTTGCACACCGACCCCGAGGCGGACGGGCCGCTGACCGTCGCGTCCTCGCGCACCCAGGGTGGTCGTCTGCTGGTGCGCTTCGTCGGGATCAGCGACCGGGCGGCCGCGGAGGCGCTGCGCGGGGCTCTGCTGGTGGTGGACGTCGATCCCGACGAGCGGCCGGAGGACGAGGAGGAGTGGTACGACTTCCAGCTGGTCGGACTGCGTGCGCTCGACCAGCACGGCGGGCTCCTCGGTGAGGTGACCCAGGTGGTGCACCTGCCGAGCCAGGACCTGCTGGCCCTGCGCACGACCGACGGGCGCGAGGCGCTGGTGCCCTTCGTCGCGGCGATCGTGCCCGTCGTCGACGTGGCGGGGGGTCGAGTCGTCCTCGACCCACCGCCGGGCCTGCTGGACCTCGGCGAGGCGAGATGAGCCCGGCGGCACGGCTTCGGGTCGACATCGTGACGATCTTCCCCGACTACCTCGCCCCGCTGCGCCTGTCGGTGATCGGTCGCGCGATCGACGCCGGGATCGTTGCGCTCGACGTCCACGACCTGCGGGCGTACACGACCGATCGGCACCGCACGGTCGACGACACGCCCTACGGGGGCGGGGCCGGCATGCTCATGCGTCCCGAGCCGTGGGGAGCCGCGCTGGACTCCCTCGCCGGTGCCGGCGCCGGCGAGGGGCCTGGCCCGAGGCCGGTCCTCGTGGTCCCGACCCCGGCCGGCGAGCCGTTCACGCAGCGTCTAGCCGAGCAGCTCGCGGGCGAGGCCCGGCTGGTCATCGCCTGCGGACGCTACGAGGGCATCGACGGCCGTGTCCTGGTGGACGCGGCGAAGCGCTATCGGATCCGTGAGCTCTCGATCGGCGACTATGTCCTCGCGGGCGGCGAGGCCGCCGCCCTCGTGATCGTCGAGGCCGTGGCGCGCCTGCTCCCGGGGGTTCTGGGCAACGCCGACTCCCTCGCGGAGGAGAGCCACGGCGGGGGCGGGCTGCTCGAGGGGCCGGCCTTCACCAAGCCGCCCACGTGGCGGGGGTTGGCGGTTCCCGAGGTGCTGCTGTCGGGCGATCACGCGCGGATCGCGCGGTGGCGCCGCGACCAGGCGCTGCGTCGTACCGCGTCCCGCCGCCCCGACCTCGTGGCCGCCCTCGACCCGGCCGCGCTGGACGAGGCCGATCTCGAGGCGCTCGCCGACGGCGGGACCGACGGCGCGACCGGCGGTGGTTGACGCGATTCGGGCGGTACGCACCCGCTGTGGCACACTGGTCGATCGGCCCGGAGAGCTCGCTCCCCGGCCGCGTCACCCTCGCCCGCGCCCCTGCCACAGGGGGAGCGTGCGGTGGACGAGGTGGCGAGCTGGGCAACCGAACGTCCCCCGACCGTGGGTGACCTGTGGCACCGACGAGGAGACCTGATGAACACCCTCGACCCCGTCGACGCCGCCTCGCTGCGCAGCGACATCCCGGACTTCCGACCCGGGGACACCCTCAAGGTCCACGTCCGGGTCGTCGAGGGCAACAAGTCCCGCATCCAGGTCTTCCAGGGCGTGGTCATCCGCCGTCAAGGATCGGGGGTCCGGGAGACCTTCACGGTCCGCAAGGTGAGCTACGGCGTGGGCGTCGAGCGCACCTTCCCGGTGCACACCCCGGTGATCGCGCAGATCGAGGTGGTCAGCCGGGGCGACGTCCGGCGCGCGAAGCTGTACTACCTGCGCGACTTGCGCGGCAAGGCTGCCAAGATCAAGGAGAAGCGGGAGACGCCGACGGCCCGGTAGGCCGGACCCGACGCTCGCCCACCGCAACGAGGGGCCCTCCCGATGACCGAGCAGGCGACGACCGACGCGCCGCAGCACGCGCACCGCAGCCCCTGGGCGGCCATGCGCGAGGGCGTCGTGCTCGTCGCACTGGCGCTCGCCCTCGCAGTGCTCATCCGCTCCTTCCTCGTGCAGGCGTTCTTCGTGCCCTCCGAGTCGATGGAGCCCACCCTCGACGTCAACGACCGGATCCTCGTCAGCAAGATCACGACAGACGTCCACGGGGTGAAGCGTGGGCAGGTCGTCGTGTTCAAGGACCCCGGTGGGTGGCTGGAGCCACAGCCGGACACCTCGCCGACGTGGCAGCGGACTCTGCGCAACGCGATGACCTTCATCGGCCTCCTCCCCGCCGACCGCGGCGACGACCTCGTCAAGCGGGTGATCGGGGTGGGCGGCGACCATGTCGTGTGCTGCGACGCGCAGGGCCGCATCACCGTCAACGGCAAGCCGCTCGACGAGCCGTACATCGCCAAGGGGGCGGCACCCAGCGACACCCGCTTCGACGTGCACGTCCCGCCGGGCCACCTCTGGGTGATGGGGGACAACCGGCCCTTCAGCGAGGACTCCCGGCCCCACGAGCAGCAGCGCCCCGGCGGGGGCATGGTCCCGGTGGGCGACGTCGTGGGGCGCGTCGTCCTCATCGTGTACCCGATCTCTCGGTGGGCGACGGTGCCCGTCCCGGCCACCTTCCACGACATCCCGCCCGGTAGCTCCTGACCCAGCGCGGGGGACATGCCCTGCCGGTACGTGCGTCGCCGCGGCACCGACGTACGCTTCGACCCATGGCGGACGGCTCGCAGCGAGAGGCCGCCAGGGTCCTCCTCCTGGACGAGCAGGATCGCCTGCTGCTCTTCCGTGGGGCCGACCCGGCACGCCCCGACCTGGGTTCCTGGTGGTTCACGCCGGGCGGGGGGTTGCACCCCGGCGAGACCCCCGAGGGCGGCGCGCGGCGCGAGCTGTTCGAGGAGACCGGCCTCGCGGCGGACACCCTCGAGGGCCCCGTCTGGCACCGGGTCGCGGAGTTCGACTTCGCGGGCGAGCACTACCGGCAGTCCGAGCTGTTCTTCGTGGTCCGCGTGGCGACGCACGAGGTCGACACCAGCGGCTTCCAGCCCCTGGAGGCGTCGGCGATCGACGGGCACCGCTGGTGGAGCCTCGAGGAGCTGCGGACCACGGCGGAGCGCGTCTACCCGGCGGCACTGGCCGCCGAGCTCGACCGCCTGCTGGCCGGGCGGGCCCCGGCGACGCCGTACGAGGTGGCGTGATGGCGGCCACCACGGCCCGTGCCCGGCGCAGCACCGTCCCGACCCTGCGCGTCGAGCGCGCCCTGCTGCGCGAGAGGGGCATGCGCCTCGCGGCGGTCGACGAGGTCGGCCGGGGGGCGCTCGCGGGTCCGGTCAGCGTCGGCGTCGTGCTCGTGGACCTCGCGGTGAGCACGGCACCGAAGGGGCTGCGGGACTCCAAGCTGCTGACCCCCGAGGCGCGGACCACTCTCGCACCCCGGCTCCGCCGCTGGGCCCCGGCCCACGCGGTCGGTCATGCGAGTGCCCGCGAGATCGACACGATCGGGATCCTGCGCGCCCTGCGACTGGCCGGCGAGCGCGCTTTCGCCCAGCTCCCCGAGGAGCCCGACGTGGTGCTCCTGGACGGCTCCTACGACTGGCTGACCCGTCCCGGGTCGGGCGAGCAGCCCACCCTGTTCGATGATCCCGCAATCCTCGAGGCGCCACCCGGTCCCGAGCGGGACGTCCGCACGCTCGTCAAGGCGGACCTGCGCTGCGCCGGTGTCGCCGCGGCGAGCGTTCTCGCGAAGACGGAGCGCGACGCCCTGATGGTGTCGTTGGCGTCCCGGTTCCCGGCGTACGGCTGGGAGGTCAACAAGGGCTACGCGACGCCCGACCACCGCGCCGCGCTGCGCGAGCACGGGGCGAGCGAGGAGCACCGCCGGTCGTGGAACCTCTGGGGCGAGGACCGCGACGACCTCGGCGAGGAGGAGGATCGCGAGCCGGACGACGGCATGCTGGACGAGGGCGAGCAGGAGGAGGACCGCTGGTGAGCGCCGAGGACCTCGAGCGGTACGAGACCGAGATGGAGCTGCAGCTCTATCGCGAGTACCGCGACGTCGTGGGCCTGTTCACCTACGTGGTGGAGACCGAACGGCGCTTCTACCTGACCAACCACGTCGACCTGCAGGTGCGCACCGCAGACGGGGAGACCTACTTCGAGGTCACCATGAGCGACGCCTGGGTGTGGGACATGTACCGGCCGGCCCGTTTCGTGAAGAACGTCAAGGTCCTGACCTTCAAGGACGTCAACGTCGAGGAGCTCGCGAAGCCGGACCTGCAGGTCCCCGAGGAGTGAGGACCCGCGGATCGCGCGCGGCGGCGCCGGTCGGTCGGGGTCACGCACCCGCCTGGTGATCGCCGCAACCCGGCGACCCACCCGCGGCTCCAGCCGCCGTCCACACCGGCGGCTCCAGCGGCCGTCGTCCACACCTTCCGGCGCGGACCTGATCCCTCCCCGCGACTTCGACACGCTGTCGGCGGAGGTGGTTCGGGGTGCGGGCCAAGGACGCGCTGGGTCGTTACGGGGAGGACCTCGCCGCACGGCATCTGAGCGAGGCGGGGCTCGTCGTGCTGGAGCGCAACTGGCGCTGCCGCGAGGGCGAGATCGACATCGTCGCGCGTGACGGCGACGTGCTCGTGGTGTGCGAGGTGAAGACGCGCCGGAGCACGGCGTACGGCTCCCCCCTGGAGGCGGTGACCGACGGCAAGGCGGCCCGCCAGCGCGTGCTCGCGGCTCGCTGGATCGCCGAGCGCGGCATCCACCCACGGGCCGTCCGCTTCGACGTCGTCGCGGTGCTCGCCCCGAGTCGGGGGCAGCCGGTCCTCCGCCACGTCAAGGGGGTGATCTGAGCGGTGGCGCTGGCTCGGACCCGGGCCGTCGCGCTGACCGGTGTGCACGGCCAAGTGGTCGACGTCGAGGTCGACCTGGCCCAGGGGCTGCCCAGGACCACCATCGTGGGTCTCCCCGACACCTCGCTCAACGAGGCGCGGGAGCGCGTCCGCGCGGCGATGGCCAACTCGGGCCAGGCCTGGCCGGACACCAGGGTCACGATCAACCTCTCGCCGGCCTCGCTGCACAAACACGGCAGCGCCTTCGACGTCGCGGTCGCCGTGGGGCTGCTCGCGGCCACCGAGGTGGTACCCGCCGAGCAGGTCGCGTCCCTGGTATGCATCGGGGAGCTCGGGCTCGACGGGGCGGTCAGGGCGGTCCGCGGTGTCCTGCCGTGCGTGCTGGCGGCCCGGTCGGCCGGCTTTCGCCGCGTGGTGGTGCCCGCCGGCAATGCCGCCGAGGCCGGGCTCGTCCCGGACGTCCGCGTCCTGCCGTTCGGGACCCTGCGCGAGCTCGTCGAGGTGCTCACCGGTGTCGCCGCCGAGCCGGTGACGGCCGTGCCCTCCGACGTGGCGCTCCCGCCGGGGGAGGAGGACCTCAGCGACGTCCTCGGCCAGCAGGAGGGCCGCTGGGCGTTGGAGGTCGCGGCGGCGGGCGGCCACCACCTGCTGCTGCACGGCCCGCCCGGCGCGGGCAAGACGCTCCTGGCGGAGCGGCTGCCGACCATCCTGCCGCCGCTCGAGCCCGACGAGGCGCTGGAGGTGACCGCCGTGCACTCCGTCGCCGGGACGCTGCCCCCCGGTCACCCGCTGCTCACCCGAGCCCCCTTCCAGGCGCCGCACCACTCCGCCTCGGCGGCGGCCCTGGTCGGCGGCGGCTCGGGCACGGCGCGCCCGGGTGCGGTGTCGCTCGCCCACCGCGGGGTGCTCTTCCTCGACGAGGCGCCGGAGTTCGCCTCCGAGGCGCTCGAGGCGCTGCGCGGTCCGCTCGAGACGGGGACGGTCGTGCTGGCGCGCTCCAGGGCGACCGTGCGGCTGCCTGCCCGCTTCCAGTTGGTGCTCGCCGCGAACCCCTGCCCCTGCGGGCAGGCGTACGGCTCGGGCGCGTCCTGCCGGTGCACCCCCCTGCAGGTGCGCCGCTACTTCGGGCGGCTGTCCGGTCCGCTGCTCGATCGCGTCGACCTCCAGGTGGGTGTCCGCGACGTGCCCCAGGCGGTGCTGCTCGACGGGTCCCGCGGCGAGTCCTCCGCCGAGGTGGCGCAGCGGGTCCAGGCTGCCCGGGAGCGGTCGGCCGCCCGGCTGTCGGGCACGCCCTGGCGGCTCAACGCAGAGGTCCCCGGCTCCTACCTTCGTGACCATCTCCCGCTGGACGAGCAGTCGCGTCAGGTCCTGCACCGAGCCGGCGGGCGGCTCTCGGCACGCGGCCTGGACCGCGTGCTGCGTGTGGCGTGGACCGTCGCGGACCTCGCGGGGCGCGACCGGCCGCGTCCGGCCGACGTCCTGAGCGCCCTGACCCTGCGGCTCGGGCAGCTGCGCGGTGCGGCGTGACCCTCGATACCGAGCGGGTCGCCCGTGCGGTGTGCCTGCGCATCGCCGAGCCGGGCGATCACCGCCTGGCCTCGCTGGTGGAGACCCACGGCGCGGCCGGGGCCCTCGAGCAGATCCGAGCCGGACGCGGCGTCGCCGAGCGCTGGCTGGTCCGCCTCCCGTCGGCGGACGGCCGGGCGGATCTGGACGCCGCCGCCGCAGCCGGCGCGCGGCTCGTGGTGCCCGGCGACCTCGAGTGGCCGACGGATCGCGTCGAGGGACTGCTCGCGCCACCGCTGGGCCTGTACGTGCGCGGCAGCGCGAGCCTGCGCTCGTTCCTGGAGCGCTCGGTGGCCGTGGTCGGCTCGCGCGCGTCGACGGCGTACGGCGAGCACGTGGCGGCCGAGATCGCCGCCGACCTCGCCGCGGCCGGGTGGACCGTGGTCTCCGGCGGGGCGTACGGCATCGACGGAGCCGCCCATCGAGCCGCCCTCGCCGTCGGGGGCCGCAGCGTCGCCATCCTCGCCAACGGGATCGACCAGTCCTATCCCCGCGGCCACGTCGCGCTGCTCTCGCGGATCGCCGCCACCGGACTGCTGGTCACCGAGCTGCCGCCCGGCGAGCACCCGAGCCGCTCACGCTTCCTCGAGCGCAACCGGCTCATCGCGGCACTGACCCTGGGCACGGTGGCGGTCGAGATGGCGCTGCGCAGCGGGGCCGCGACCACTGTCGACCGGGCGCACGAGCTCGGCCGGGTGCACATGGCCGTGCCCGGTCCGGTCACCTCGCCGATGTCCGCCGGGTGCCACCACTGGATCAGCAGCCGCAATGCCTCTCTGGTCACCTCGGCCGCGGACGTCCTCGCGCTCGTCGCCCCGTACGGCGAGGCCGCCGAGGCGGACCCGCGTGGGGAGGTTCGTCCCACCGACGCCCTGGCCCCCGAGGAGCTGCGGCTCTTCGACGCGCTGCCGGTCGCGGGGTCCCGGCCCCTCGCCGAGCTGGCGGGTGCCGCCGGTATCGCGCCTCGTGACCTGGCCGAACGGCTGGACGTCCTGCTCAGGCTGGGCCTGGCCACCTGCGACGGCACCCACGTCTCGCGCACGACGCGCGGGCGTGGTGCTTGATCGGACGGGCGCGCCCCTTGACGCTAGGAACATGGCAACGGGGGCGGCGCTCGGCTCGTCGGGGGTTGCCCAGCCCCTGCCCGAGGAGTTGCAGGCGGCGCTCGACCGTTACGACGACCACGTCCGCCTGGTGGCGTCGCGCTCGGAGCACACCCGCCGGGCGTACGTGGGCGACGCCTCGTCGCTGCTCGCCTACGCCGCCGCCCGCGGTGTGGCGCGGGTCGCGGACCTCGACGTCGCGGTGCTGCGTGGCTGGCTGGCCCTGCAGGCCCGGCACGGCGCCGCGCGGGCCAGCCTCGCCCGACGGGCCGCCGCCGCACGTGCCCTGACCCACTGGGCCACCCGGGAGGGGTTGCTCGCGAGCGACCCCGGCGTCCTGCTCGGCACCCCGAAGGCGGTCCGGGTCCTGCCCGAGGTGTTGCGGCAGGACCAGGCCGCCGTGCTCATGCACGTGGCGGAGGTGGGCGCCGATGACGGCTCGGCCGCGGGGCTGCGGGACCGCGCCGTGCTGGAGGTCCTCTACGCGGGCGGCCTTCGGGTGGCCGAGCTCGTGGGGCTCGACGTCGACGACGTCGACCGTGCCCGGGGGACGGTTCGGGTGCTGGGCAAGGGGGACAAGCAGCGGACGGTGCCGCTGGGCCGACCCGCGCTGCACGCGCTGGAGGAGTGGCTGGCCCGAGGGCGGCCGCGGCTGTGGACCGCCGAGTCGGGGCCCGCCCTCCTGCTGGGGGCGAGGGGGCGACGCCTGGGCGTACGGGCCGTCCGCGAGCTCGTGCACCGGGCCCTGCGAGACGTCCCCGGCGCGCCCGACCTCGGTCCGCACGGTCTGCGCCACACGGCGGCGACGCACCTGTTGGAGGGGGGCGCGGACCTCCGTAGCGTCCAGGAGCTTCTCGGCCACGCTACGCTCGCCACGACACAGATCTATACGCATGTCTCCGTCGAGAGGCTGAAGGCCACGTATGAGCAGGCGCACCCCCGAGCCTGACGCCGCCGGCGTCGAGGCCGAGGCCCCGCTCGACGAGGTCGAGGACGAGGTCGACGCTGGCCTCGACGAGGACCTCGAGCTCCCCGACCCGGAGGACGCCGAGGCGGCGCTGCGCCAGCTGTGGGGGGAGTTCAAGGAGACCGGTGACCAGCAGCTGCGCGAGCGGCTGATCCTGCACTACAGCCCACTCGTGAAGTACGTCGCGGGTCGCGTGGGGGTCGGCCTGCCGCCCAACATCGAGCAGGCGGACCTGGTCTCCTACGGGATCTTCGGGCTGATCGACGCCATCGAGAAGTTCGACCTCGAGCGGGCGATCAAGTTCGAGACCTACGCGATCAGTCGTATCCGCGGGGCCATCATCGACGAGCTGCGCGCCATCGACTGGATCCCGCGGTCGGTTCGCTACAAGGCGCGCGAGGTCGAGCGGGCCTACGCCCAGCTCGAGGCCACGCTGCACCGGTCCCCGACCGAGCCCGAGGTGGCCGAGGCG
>Ga0335071_10002841_pt1 | contig 18375 bp, 22 predicted proteins | sample Lox_Sample_15_FD_206724 | JGI IMG/M metagenome (GOLD analysis project Ga0335071, IMG submission 206724) | Soil microbial communities from Loxahatchee National Wildlife Refuge, Florida, United States - Lox_Sample_1.5 | ecosystem: Environmental > Terrestrial > Soil > Wetlands | place: USA... | reverse complement strand
CGACGGTCTACGAGACCGTCCGCCTCGAGGTTCGCTGTCCGCACGCGAAGAGCGGCATCGTGCGCCGCCTGGTCGACCCGCCCGAGGTGCGCCTGACGGCGGAGCGCTTCGACCCCGAGCCCGTTCTCGAGCTCGACGTGCGGCGGTCGCGGGCGGCCGCCCTCGAAGCGGCCCTCACCGAAGCGCGGATTCCGTTTCGCCGGGGCTGACCCGGGATCAGAAGTCCAGCGCCGAAGCCGCCCGCATGCCCCGCTCGCGCTGTTCGTGCGAGCAGAACGCGGCGCGCCAGGAGTTCGCGGCGAGCGCGCGGAGCTCCTGGTCTTCCAGCGCGAGCTCCCGCCGCGCGAATCGGTATTCGCCGCGCGTGGTCGTCCCGAAGAGCACGGGATCGTCGGCCGACAGCGTGACGCGCACCCCGGCCCGCAGGAGACGCCGCAGCGGGTGCGCGGCGACACTCGCGACCGCCCGTGTCTGCACGTTTCCCGTCGGCGCGACGCAGAGGACGGTTCCTTCCTCGGCGAGACGCTCGAGCAGCCGCTCGTCGTCGGCCGCCGCGATCCCATGGTCGATCCGGTCGGGGCGCAGCGCGTCGAGCGCGTCGCGCACCGAGGCCGCGCCGGCCCACTCGCCCGCGTGCACCGACGTGTGCAGGCCGAGCGCGCGGGCGCGCAGGTACACGCCGGCGAAGGCGGCCGCCGGCACCGAGGCCTCGTCGCCGCCCATGCCGAAGCCGACGATCGTCGGCAGCGGGCGGCGCGCGTAGAGGTCGAGCACGCGGTCGGCCGATTCCGGCCCCCAGTGGCGCACCGCGTCGAGGAGGATCCGGCAGAGGATGCCGCGCGTCTCGAGCGCTTCGCGGAATCCCGTGTCGATCGCCTCGAGGCAGGCCGCGGCGTCGAGGCCGCAGCGCGTGAAGATCTCGGGCGACACGTAGACCTCCGCGTACGCGAGCCCGTCGTCCGCGAGCGCCCCGGCGACGGCGAGCGCCGCGGCGACGTAGTCCTCGGGGCGGCGGAAGAGGCGGCACACCGTCGCAAAGAGGTCGAGGAACCCGGCGGCGTCGGCGACCGAGGCGCGCGCCCGCGCAAACGCGTCCGGATCCGCGAACGGATGTCCCGAGCGAGCCGCGAGGCGCGCGATCTCCGGCGCCGGGAGGCAACCCTCGAAATGCAGGTGGCAGTCAGCCAGCGCCGGAACGCCCGGCGCCGCGGCGGCCCCGTCCATTTCGGTCTTCACAATCGGGCACCCGCCCTTCACAATCGCGAGGCCCGCTCACTATATGCGCCGCGCCCGACTCCTTGCCCTGTTTCTCGACGTTCTCGTCGTCGCGGTGCCCGCCGACCTCGCGGCCCTTCTCCTGACCTGGCTCGTCTGGAGGTTCCTTCCCGCCTTCCGCGCCGCGATCCCCGGAGTCTGGATCGCCGCCGGAACGGCCGCGACGGCCGCCTTTCTCCTGCGGGACGCCGAGGGCGGCCGGGCCCGCCTCTGGCTGGCCCTCGAGGCGCAACGGCCGGACGGCCGGCCACCCGGCCCCTGGGCATCCGTGCGGCGCAACTTCCCCTTGATCGTGCCCCTCTGGAACCTCTACGACGCCTGGCCCATGCTCAAGAGCCCGGATGGCGAACGGCGGACCGATCGACGCACGGGAATCCGTATCCTGCGGATAACATGAGACATGGCGCCACGGGAGCCTTCCTCCTCGGGGGCCCTTGAACCTTTTCCTGCTCGTTTCGTTGTAAAGATTCGGAAAGTCACGATGCCAAGAGCACGCCGAGCCTCGATCGCCTTCCTCGCGCTCCTGTTCGCGGCCGCCCTGCCCCTGCGCGCCGACGGCGAGCAGGAGGTCTTCGAGAAGGCCTACTCGATGGAGGGAGTCTCGAAAATCTCCGTCGAAAACGTCAACGGGAACATCGAAGCCACGGCCTGGGACAAGCCCTACTTCAAACTGCGCGCCGTCAAACGGACCGACTCGAGCGGGAGCCGGGCCCAGGAACAGCTGCGCCTGACCGAGATCCGGGTCCAGAAGGTCGGCGAGGAGATCCGCGTCGAGACGGTCAACCCGAAACGCCGCCGGCTGTTCGGGTTCTTCGATTTCTCGAACTCGAACGCGCCCCACGTGGATTACGAGCTGAAGATCCCCGCCCGGACCGACGTCCGCTTCGAGACCTGCAACGGCAAGCTCGCCGCCAGCGGCTTCTCCGGAAAGATCTCGAGCGACGCCGTCAACGGCTCCATCGAGCTCGCCGGCATCGCCGGCCCGACGAGCGCGAACACCGTCAACGGCTCGGTGCGCCTGGCCTTCGCCGGCGCGCTCCACAACACGCGCATCGAGACGGTCAACGGCTCGATCGAGGTCGCCTTCGACAAGAGCTCGTCCGTGCGCTACGACCTCGAGACCGTCAATGGCCACATCGAGGGCAACTTCGAGCTGCCGGTGGAAGGCAAGTTCGGCCCCAAGGAAGCGCGCGGCAGCTACAACGGCGGCAGCGAGCCGCTCCACTGCGAGACGGTCAACGGCACGATCCGGCTGAAGACCAACTGACGCGTGGAGCGGAGCCCCGGGCGACATCCCGGGCGCCGCGAGGGATCCCTCGAGTGACCGCGCTCTGCTCGCGGGCCCGGTAGACCGACCCCCTTGATATCCTCGGCGGCATGAGCGCCGAGGGTCGCCTCCCGACGCGTCCCTGGCTGCTCGTCCTCGCCTACGTCCCGCTCCTCGGCTTCGTGACGCTCGCGGCATCGCGCGATCGCGAGCCGCGCTGGCACGCACGCAACGGCCTCCTGCTCTTCGGCGCGCTCGCGGCGGTCGGCGTGGCCGCGACCCTCGTCAGCGTGCTGTTGCCTTCGCTGTCGTGCCTCTACGCCGTCGCCATGCTGATCGCGGGCGTTCTGTACGTCGGCATCGACATCCTCGCCGTCGTGAAGGCGCTCGGCGGACAGCGCCTGATGATCCCGGGGATCTCCGCGTATGCCAGCCGGCTCTCCGCTGCCGACCGGGCGTAGCGAATCCGGGGCGCGGCGCGCCTGGTTCGCCGCCCCGCTCTGCGCGGCCCTGATCGGCCTCGCGGCCGGCGACGCCCTGCGGCCGCCGTCGGAGCAGGCGAGCGCGCGTCTGGCCGTGGCCGCGATCGACGTCTACCGCGCCGCCGTGTCGCCGCATCTGAAGGGCATCGTGCGCTGCCGGTTCGAGCCGACCTGCTCGGCGTACGGACGCGAAGCGATCGCGCGCTACGGATTTCCCAAGGGCTTCGCGCTCACGGCCGGACGGGTCCTGCGCTGCAACCCGTGGTCGCGGGGCGGCGTGGACCCCGTACCGTAGCGGCGCTCTTCACCGAGCCCGCGGTCGATCGCGCCGCGGGAGCCGGAGCGAGCGCAAGGGATCAGGCCGGCGGTCGAGCGCCGCCCGCGAGCCGCCGGCCGGTGCGGCCGCGGCCCGTCGGGGCCGCGCCCCGCAGATCCCGAGCGAGTGAAGGCGACGTGATTGGTGCCGTCGGCCGGACTCGAACCGGCATGGGTTGCCCCATACGCCCCTCAAACGTACGTGTCTACCAATTCCACCACGACGGCACGGGGGACGATCCTATGGCTTCGAGGGATTGCTCGAGGGAGCCGCTGGGGCGCTTCCGGGCGCCGGGGCCTGACCCGCCGCGGGCTGACCCGGAGCCGCCTGGCCCGCCGGAGGCTGAGCCGCCGGGGCCGCCGCCTTCGCGGGTGCGGCCGGAAGCGTCTTCGAGATGACCGAGGACTTCGGCCGCGCCTCCAGAATCGAGAGCAGCAGCGCGATCGCGACGAACCCGATGAAGGCGCCCGTCGTCAGCTTGTGCAGGAAGGTCGTCGCACCCCGGGCGCCGAACGCCGTCTGGCTCGACCCGCCCCCGAAAGCGCCGGCGATGTCCGCGCCTTTGCCCTGCTGGAGCAGGACGACGAGGATCAGGAAGAAGCAGATGACGACGTAGATGGTCACCAGGGCGATGTACACGGGGCCTCCACGAAAAGGGCGGGAAGTTTACGCGGCCCGCCGGGGGCCGTCAAGCGCGGGCGATGGCCTGAAAAGAGGCCGCGGACAGGCTCGCCCCGCCGATCAGGAACCCGTCGGTGCGCGGCGCTCGGAGCAGCTCCGCGGCGTTCTCGGGCGTGACCGAGCCGCCGTAGAGGAGGCGCAGGTCCCGACGCGCCGCGAGGATCCCGGCGATGTGGACGCACGCGGCGCCGCAGTCCTCGGGGGTCGCGGACCGGCCGGTGCCGATCGCCCACACCGGTTCGTAGGCGACGACGAGGGGGCTCCCCGGCGGGTCCGTCTCGAGCGCGTCGAGCTGCCGCACGAGCGTGACGGCGGTCAGCCCCGCGTCGCGCTCCTCGGCCGTCTCGCCCACGCAGTAGATCGGCGTCAGCCTCGCCTCGCGGCAGCGGGCGATCTTCCGGGAGAGGACCGGACCGTCCTCGGCGAAGTAGCGCCGGCGCTCGGAGTGTCCCACGATGGCGTAGCGGCAGCCGGCGTCCACCGCCATCGCGGCGGACACCTCGCCCGTGAACGCGCCCTGCGCCTCGGCGGCCACGTTCTGGCACGCGAGCGCCCAGCGGCCCCGTCCGTCGCGGGCGGCGTCGAGCGCGGTCCACGGAGGCGCGACGACGAGCTCGACGTCCGCGAGCTCGTCGCCCACGCCCCGGCCGAGCTCCTCCGCGAAGGCGCGCGCCTCGGCGCGCGTCTTGTGCATCTTCCAGTTGGCGACGAAGAGCTTCATTGCGGGACGCGGGAGGCAGGAGGCGCGAGGCGGGAAGCACCGGACCTGCCGCGCATCGGAGTCAGTCGAGGGCCTCGATCCCCGGGAGCCTGCCTTCGGCGAGGAACTCGAGCGACGCGCCGCCGCCGGTCGAAACGTGCGTGAACTTGTCGGCGACGCCGGCCGCGTGGGCCGCCTGGACGCTCTCGCCGCCGCCGACGACGGTGACGGCCCTCGACGCCGCGACGATCTTCGCGATGCCCATCGTGCCCGCGTCGAACGGCGGCTTCTCGAAGACGCCCATCGGGCCGTTCCAGAAGATCGTCTTCGCCGGCGCCAGGAGGCGCGCGTACTGCTCGAGCGTGCGCGGGCCGACGTCGAGCGCCATCAGGTCGTCGGGAATCCTGTTGACGGCGACCGTCTTCGCGCCCGCGCCGTCGTCGGGTGACTTCGCCACCACGAAGTCCGACGGGAGGGCGATCGTCTTGCCGCCCTGCTTGCAGGCGTCGAGGATCTCGCGGGCGAGCGGGACCTTGTCCTCTTCGACGAGCGACCTGCCGACGGAGAGACCGAGGGCGCGCGCGAAATTGTTCGCCATGCCGCCGCCCACGAGAAGGACGTCGGCGCGGGAGGCGAGCACGCGCAGCGTGTCGATCTTCCCGGAGATCTTCGCGCCGCCGAGGATCGCGGCGAACGGACGTTGCGGGTCGAGCAGGCGCGAGAGCTCCCGGACTTCCTTCTCGAGGAGGAGCCCGGCGCCCTTGTCCCGGACGAGGCGCGGGACGCCGACGATCGAGGCGTGCGCGCGGTGCGCCGCGCCGAAGGCGTCGTCCACGTAGACGTCGGCCAGCGCCGCGAGCGCCGCCGCGAACGCCGGGTCGTTGGCCTCCTCGCCGGCGTGGAAACGCAGGTTCTCGAGCAGGAGCGCCTCGCCCGGCGCGAGCGCGTCCGCGGCCTTCGCCGCTTCCGGGCCGATGCAGTCGTCGACGAAGCGCACCGGCTTCCCGAGGAGCTCCGCGAAACGGGCGGCCACCGGCGCGAGCGAGAGCTCCGGCTTCGGCTTGCCCCTGGCCTTGCCGAGGTGCGACGCGCAGAGAACGCGCGCGCCGCGCTCGAGGGCGAGGCGGATCGTCGGCAGCGTCTCCGCGATGCGCGTGTCGTCCGAGACGCGCCCGCCGTCGAGGGGCACGTTGAAATCGACGCGCAGGAAAAGCTTCCGTCCCTGGAGCGGCAGGTCTCGGATCGATTTCATCGGGCCGGTAGAATAGCGCAGTGATACGGCGGCTGGCCGCTTTCCTCCTCGCCCTCGCGGCCGCGGCGCTTTCGGCCGCCGACCTGCCCCAGGCCTCCCTCGGGTCGGGGGGCGGCGTGGCCGCCGAGGAAGGGACCGCGGCCGAAGTCGGCGTCCGCATTCTCCGCGAGGGCGGCAACGCGGCCGACGCCGCCGTCGCCGTCGCGTTCGCTCTCGCGGTGACGTGGCCCGAAGCCGGCAACATCGGCGGCGGCGGGTTCTGGCTCTCCCGGGACGCGCGCGGGCGCGTGCTCTCGATCGACTTCCGCGAAACGGCACCGCGCGCCGCGCGGCGGGAGCTCTTCTTTGTCACGCCGGGCAAGCCCGCGCCGTCTTCGAGCGAAGGGCCGCTTGCCTCCGGCGTCCCCGGCTCCGTGGCGGGCCTCGCGCTCGCGCACCGGCGCGCCGGCCGTCTTCCGTGGAAGAAGCTCGTCGAGCCCGCGATCGCCCTGGCGCGCGACGGGTTCCCCGTCACGGCCAACGTCGCCGACTCGATCGCGGCCGAGCGCGAACGCCTCGCGAAGGACCCCGAGGCCGCGCGCATCTTCCTGCCGGGCGGCGCGCCGCCCGCGGCGGGCTCGATCCTGCGCCAGCCGGACCTCGCCAAGACCCTCGAGGCGATTCGCGACCGCGGCGAGGACGGCTTCTACCGCGGCGAGATCGCCCGCGACATCGCCGACTCTCAGAAGCGCAGCGGCGGCCTCATCACGCGAGGCGATCTCGCGCGCTACGAGGCCCGCGTCCGTCCGCCCCTGCGCTTCTCGTTCCTCGGCGCCGACGTCCTCACGACACCCGCGCCCTCCTCCGGCCCCGTGCTCGCGGAGATGGCCCTCGCCATCGCCCGCGTCGCCGACACGGCGCGCCCCCCCGGCGCCGCGTCGATGCACTGGATCGCCGAGATCGAGAAGCGCGCCTTCCGCGACCGCAACCGCTTTCTCGGAGACCCGGCGTTTCCCGGCGTCACGGAGCGCCTCTTCACCGACCCGGCGCGCGTGAAACGGCTCGTCGCGTCGATCGACCCCGCGCGCGCCACGCCGACGGCCGACCTGGCGCGCGTCTTCCCCGAGAAACCGACGACGACCCACTTCTCGGTCGTCGACGCCGACGGCATGGTCGTCGCGGTCACGACGACGCTCAACGACTCCTTCGGCAATGCGCGCGTCGCGCCCGGCCTCGGCTTCCTCTGGAACAACGAGATGGACGACTTCATGACGCGGCCCGGCGAAAAGAACATGTACGGTCTCGTCCAGGGCGAGGTCAACGCGGTGGAGCCGGGCAAACGGATGCTCTCCTCGATGTGCCCCACGATCGCCCTGCTGCCCGGCCGCGGCGTCTTCGCCTGGGGAACGCCGGGCGGCTCGACGATCCTGACGACGAACCTGCAGGTGCTTCTCGGCCTCGTCCTGCGCTCGGAGAACCTCGCCTCGGCGGTCGCGTCGCCTCGCTTTCACCAGCAGGACCTGCCCGACGTGATCGAGATCGAGCGCGACCGTTTCGAGCCGGCGTGGATCGCGGCGCTCGAGGCAATGGGGCACACGGTCAAGGCGGCCGGGCGCGATCCGGTCCCCGGCCAGCTCGGCCGCGTCAACGCCGTCGCGGCGCTCCCGGGCGGCAAGAGCGAGGCCGTGACGGACCCGCGGCGCCACGGCGCCGGGCTCGTGGTCCGGCCCGCCCCATGAGCCTCGAGATCTTCCGCCCGCTCTACCGCGAGGGCGGCGTGCTCCGGCTGCTCGACCAGCGGCGTCTGCCCGGTGAAGAAGTGTGGCTGGAGCTCACGCGGGCGCCCGAGATCGCGGTCGCCATCCGCGACATGGCCGTGCGCGGCGCGCCGGCGATCGGCGTCGCCGCCGCCTACGGCGCGGCCTTCGCGCTGCGCAGCGGCGGGTCGACGCCCGCGGCGGAGCGCTTCGGCACGGCCCGGAGGCTGCTCGCCGCGACGCGCCCGACGGCGGTCAACCTGTTCGCGGCGCTCGAGCGCATGGAGCGGCGATTCGCGTCCGCGGCGGCCGGCAGTCCGGAGACGCTCGAGGCGGCGCTCGTCGCCGAAGCCGACGCGATCGCGGCCGAGGACATCGAGGCGTGCCGGAGCATCGGGAGGCTCGGCGCCGCGCTCCTCTCCGGCGAACGCGCCGTACTCACCCACTGCAACGCCGGCGCGCTGGCGACCGCCGGCTACGGCACGGCGCTCGGCGTGATTCGCGGCGCGGTCGAGGCGGGCAAACCGATCCGCGTGCTCGCCGGCGAGACCCGGCCCTACCTCCAGGGCGCGCGGCTGACGGCCTGGGAGCTCTCGCGAGACGGGATCCCCGTCGAGATCATCACGGACAACATGGCGGGGCACTTTCTGTCCCGCGGTGCCGTCGAGGCCGTCGTGGTCGGCGCCGACCGCATCGCGAGCAACGGCGACGTCGCCAACAAGATCGGCACGTACGGGCTCGCGGTCCTCGCCAGGGAGAACGGGATTCCGTTCTACGTCGCCGCTCCGACGACGACCGTCGACCTCGCCTGCGTCGACGGCGCCGCGATCCCCATCGAGGAACGGCCGGGCTCGGAGGTCCTGACGTTTGCGGGACAGGCCATCGCCCCGGCCGGGGTCGGCGCGCGGTACGCCGCCTTCGACGTCACGCCGGCGCGCTACGTCACCGCGATCGTCACGGAGAAGGGCATCTGCCGCCCGCCCTACGCCGAGAGCCTGCGGCGAGCGGCCGGGCCCTGAACCTGGCTATCATGGCGTCATGAAGAACGCCAGAATCTCGGAGCTCAGGGACGGGCTTTCCGAGTACCTCGCGCGCGTGCGGCGGGGAGAGACCGTCATCGTCTACGACCGCGACACGCCGATCGCCCGGATCGAACCGATCGCGGCTGCTCCCGTCGAGCCCGGCGTGCCGGACTGGGTGGTCGAGGCCGAAAAGAGAGGCGTGCTGCTGCCGCCCCGCGAACCCGGAGCGCCCCGCCTGCGCGTCGACCCGATCAAGGTCGACCCGAAGTTCAGCCTGCTCGACGCGCTGCTCGAGGAGAGGCGCTCGGGGCGATGAAGTTCTGGGACACGTCGGCGGTCCTGCCGCTTCTGATCGCGGAGGCGAAGACCGAGCCGGTCAAGTCGGTGTACCTCGACGACGCGGAACAGACCGTCTGGTGCCTGACCGACGTCGAGATCGGCGCGGCCCTGGCCCGGCGCGTCCGGGAAGGCCTGCCGCAGGACCGCGCCGACGCCCTGCGCGAAGACTGGAAGACCCTGGCGCGGCGCTGGCGTCCGGTCGCGTCCCTCGAGTCGGTCGGCGCTCGCGCCCTTCGCCTCGCGCGGACGCATCCCCTGCGCGCGGCCGACGCCCTGCAGCTGGCCGCCGCCCTCGTCGCCTGCCACGAACGTCCCGAGGCTCTCCCCTTCGTCTGCCTCGACGACCGCCTCCGCGACGCGGCGCGTCGCGAGGGCTTCCCGGTTCTCCCGTGATCGTCCTCGGGATCGAAACCTCCTGCGACGAGACGTCCGTCGCGGTGCTCGACGGCGACGGCCGCGTGCGGTCGAACGTCGTCTCGTCGCAGATGCGCGCGCACGCGCCCTACGGCGGCGTCGTGCCCGAGGTCGCCGCGCGCGCCCACCTCGAGAATCTGCCGGCCGTCCTCGAGGAAGCGTTGACGCGCGCCGGCGCGCGCCTCGAGGACGCGGACCTGGTCGCGGCCACCGCCGGGCCGGGGCTGATCGGCGCGCTCCTCGTCGGCCTGTCGGCGGCGAAGGCGATCGCATTCGCCCGCGGCCTCCCGCTCGTCGGCGTGAACCACCTCGAGGGACACCTGTTCTCGGCCTGGCTCAAGCCCAACGGCGAGCCGCCGCCGCCGATCGCGTATCCCTTTCACGGCCTCGTCGTCTCGGGCGGCCATGCCGAGCTCGTGCGCGTCGAGGAATCCGGAAGGATCGTCCCGATCGCCCGCACGCGCGACGACGCCCCCGGCGAAGCCTTCGACAAGATCGCGCGCCGCGCGGGGCTGGGCTACCCGGGAGGCCCGGTGATCGACCGCGTGGCCGCGCGCGGCGACGGGACGCGCTTCGCCTTCCCGATCGGCCGCGCCGGCGACGGCTCGCTCGACTTCTCGTTCTCCGGCCTGAAGACGGCGATGCTCCGCGAGCTCCAGCGCCGCGGCGTGGACGGCTCGCCGCTCGACCCGGAAAGGCTCGACCCGGAGCTCGTCGACCTGCTCGCGTCCTTCCAGCAGGCGATCGTCGCCGCGCTCCTCGACCGCGTCGCCGCCGTGCACGCCGCCGAGGGAATCCGGACGCTCGCGCTCTCGGGCGGGGTCGCCGCCAATTCGCGGCTGCGCGCGGAGCTCGCCGCCTGGGGACGGGAGGCCGGCGTCCCGGTGCTCCTGCCCGAACGGGCGTTCACCACCGACAACGCCGCGATGATCGCGTGGGCGGGCCTCATCCGGCACCGCCGGGGCGGGGCCGGAGACCCCGCCGAGGCCTCGGCGCGCTCGCGCTGGCCGCTGGGAACCTAGGGGTAATATCCCCCCTCCCGAAATGACCGACCCGTCGCGCATCCGCAACTTTTCGATCGTCGCCCACATCGACCACGGGAAGACGACGCTGTCGGACCGCATCCTGCAGACGTGCCACGCCGTCACCGCGCGCGAGATGCACGAGCAGATGCTCGACGACATGGAGCTCGAGAAGGAGCGCGGCATCACGATCAAGGCCCGCGCCGTGACGCTCCGGTACGCCGCGCGCGACGGCAACGAGTACGTCCTGAACCTGATCGACACCCCCGGCCACGTCGACTTCTCGTACGAGGTCTCGCGCTCGCTCGCCGCCTGCGAGGGCGCGGTCCTCGTCGTCGACGCGACCCAGGGCGTCGAGGCGCAGACCCTCGCCAACGCGTACCTCGCCACGCACCACAACCTCGTGATCGTCCCGGTCATCAACAAGATCGACCTGCCGTCGGCGGAGCCGGAGAAGGCTCGGGAGCAGATCGAGCAGGTCGTCGGGATTCCGGCCGACGACGCCGTGCTGACGTCGGCCAAGATGGGCATCGGCATCGAAGACCTTCTCGAGCGCATCGTCCGCGACATCCCGCCGCCCCAGGGCGACCCCGACGCGCCCCTGAAGGCGCTCCTCTTCGACTCCTGGTACGACGCGTACCGCGGCGTGACGTCCCTCGTGCGGATCGTGGACGGCAAGCTCGAGCCGCACATGAAGATCCGCGCGATGGGGACCGGCCTCGAGACCGACGTCGAGGCGCTCGGCGTCTTCCGCCCCCAGTCCGAAGACGTCCCGTCGCTCTCGGTCGGCGAGGTGGGCTCGTTCTGGGGCAACATCAAGGACCTCCACTCGACGCGCATCGGCGACACGATCACCGAGGTGCGCCGCCCGACGGCCGAGCCGCTCCCCGGCTTCGCCGAAGCCAAACCCATGGTCTTCGCGGGCCTCTTCCCGACCGACGCCGACGAGTACGCGAACCTGCGAGACGCGATGGAGAAGCTGCGCCTGAACGACGCCTCCTTCACGTTCGAACCGGAGAACTCGACGGCCCTCGGTTTCGGCTTCCGCTGCGGGTTCCTGGGCCTGCTCCACATGGAGATCATCCAGGAACGTCTCGAGCGCGAGTTCGACCTCGACCTGATCACGACGGCGCCCGGCGTCAACTACCGCGTCACGACGACCAGGGGAGAAGTCCTCGAGATCGTCAACCCGAATCACCTGCCCGCCCCGAATTACATCGAACGGATCGAGGAGCCGTACATCACGGCGACCGTGATCACGCGCGACGATTTCCTCGGCGGGCTCCTCAAGCTTTGCGAGGAGCGCCACGGCACCCAGAAATCGCTCGAATACCTCGCGGCCAACCGCGTCGTCCTGACCTACGACTTCCCCTTGAACGAGGTCGTCCTCGACTTCTACGACAAGCTGAAGTCGATCTCGAAGGGCTACGCCTCCTTCGACTACGAGTTCGCCGGCTACCGCGAGGGCGACCTGATCAAGCTGGATCTTCTCGTCAACGGCGACCCGGTCGACGCCCTCTCGCTCATCGTCCACCGCGACGAAGCGGCGGCCAAAGGCCGGTTTCTCGCCGCGAAGATGAAAGAAATCATCCCCCGACAGATGTTCGAGGTGGTGATCCAGGCCGCGATCGGCTCGAAGATCATCGCCCGCGAGCAGGTCTCGGCGATCCGCAAGAACGTCCTCGCCAAGTGCTACGGGGGCGACATCACGAGAAAGCGCAAGCTTCTCGAGAAACAGAAGGAGGGCAAGAAGCGCATGAAGCGGGTGGGCCGCGTGGACATCCCGCAGGAGGCGTTTCTCGCCGTGCTGAAAGTCGAATGAACAACGACGCGACCGCGACCCCCGAGGCGCCCGCCGCTCCGGTCCACTCGACGGCCCGCGAGTGGTACGAGTCCCTGCTCGTCGCCGGGATCTTCGTCCTCTTCGTGCGGACCTTCGTCGTGCAGACCTACCAGGTGCCGACCGGATCGATGGAGCGGACCATCCTCGTCGGCGACCACCTGCTCGTCAACAAGTTCGCGTTCGCCCCGCGGCTGCCCGCGCTCGCGCGATTCCTGCCCTACCGCGACGTCCACCCGGGAGACATCGTCGTCTTCAAGAAGCCGGGCGACGACGTCAACCCGGGCAACGTGCTCGTCAAGCGCGCGGTCGCGCAGGGCGGCCAGACCGTCCAGGTCAGGGACAAGCAGCTCTACGTCGACGGCAAGCCGGAGGAGCGCGCGACCATCCAGCACATCGACCCCGAGACCTACCCGGACAACCCCGCGGTGCCCGACATGGCCCGACGGCGGGATCAGTTCGGACCGTTCCCCGTGCCGCCGGACTCTTTCTTCGGCATGGGCGACAACCGCGACAACTCGCTCGACAGCCGCTACTGGGGAGCGATCCCGCGCGCCAACATCTTCGGCCGTCCCGTCATCCTGTACTGGTCGTACGAGGCCGAGCCGAACTCCCACATCTGGCGCGGGCCGGTCGCGAAGATCCGCCAGCTCGCGGGGGTGGTCGCGCACTTCTTCTCGCGGACGCGATGGGACCGGATGTTCCGGGTGGTGCGGTAGCCGCACCCGCGCCGCGCGGGCTGCGGGAGCGCGCCGATCCGCTGCTCGCGGCCGTCGTCTTCGCGCTCTTCGCGCGGACGTTTCTCTTTCAGGCGTTCGTCGTGCCGAGCGCGTCGATGGAGAAGAACGTCCTGACCGGCGACCGCCTGGTCGTCGACAAGTTCGTCTACGCGCCGCGGCCGGGGCCCGCCGCCGCGCTCCTGCCCGGGCGGGCCGTGCGCCGCGGCGACGTCGTCGTGTTCCGCTACCCTCCCGACCCGCGACGCGACTTCATCAAGCGCGTCGTGGGGCTGCCCGGCGAAACGATCGCGATCCGGGACAAGCGCGTCTTCGTCGACGGGCGCCTCCTCGACGAGCCGTACGCCTTCCACGCCGACGACACCGTGTGGCCCGACGACCCCTCGATCGCGGAAGGGCACCGGCGGCGCGACCAGGCGCCTCCCTTCCGCGTCCCCGCCGATTCCTACTACGTCCTCGGCGACAACCGCGACGACTCCAACGACAGCCGCTACTGGGGCCCGGTGCCCGCGGGCCACCTCGAGGGGCGGGCGCTCTTCGTGTACTGGTCGTTTCTCCCGCGCCCCTCCGACGCGCCGACCGGTTTCGCGGCCGTCGCTCGCTGGCCGCGCGACGTGGCGGAGCGCACACGGTGGGATCGGTTCTTCCGTCCGGTGCGCTGAGCCGAGCGGTTCCGGGTTAAAATCGGCCATCATTTTCGGAGGATGGAGCGCATGAGACGGTCGCGGAGCATCCGAGGTGGCGCCAACGTGGGCTGCATCGTCTGGCTCGTCATCCTCGGGTTCGTCGGCTACGTTCTCTACAAGGTCGTCCCGGTGAAGGTCGCCTCCTCCGAGTTCTACGACGTCATGCAGGAGCAGGCCGCGTTCGGGTCGATCAAGGACGTCAAGTTCATCGAGTTCGAGATTCTGCGCAAAGCCGAGGAGCTCCATATCCCGGTCAAGAAGGAAAACCTGAAAATCACCCGGTCCCGCGAAGCGATCACCGTCGAAGCCCACTACGAGATCACGATCGACTTCTTCAACGGGGCGTACCAGTACGTCTGGAAGTTCGATCCGGTCGTCCAGCGGCCGCTCTTCGCGGTGTAGCGGAAGACCAGGTTTCAGGGTTTCGGGTTTCCGGGCTTCTCGTCAAGAGCGATGAGACGGAATCGCGCCGGAAATCGGAACCTTGGCTGAACCCGCCTCGCTCTCGATCGCGGACGTGTCGAAGCGGACCGGGATTCCCGTCACGACGCTTCGCTTCTACGAGCGGGAGCTTTCCGGTCTCTTTCACATTCGAAGGACCGCGGGCGGCCACCGCCGGTACGCGGAGTCCGACGTCGCGCGGTTCGCGACCGTTCGGCGCCTGACCGAGACCGAGGGCCTCGGCCTCGCCGAGGTTCGCCGGGCCGTCCTGTCCCGGGGCGAAGGCGACGCCGTTGGCGAGGCGCTCGACCGGCTCGCCGAGGCCCAGGCGGCGTCGGCCGCGGCGGTGGAGGCGCAGGCCCGGCGCCTCCGAGAGCTCGAGGCCCGCGTCGCCGCGCTCGAGGCCCCCGGGCCCCGGCGGGGGTGGCTCCGGCGCGGACGCTAGGCGAGGGCGTCACGCCGGCGGAATTTTCGCGATCCGGCCGGCATTGCAAGGCGTTCAAGGAGACATAGCATGAAATCCGCTCGTCCCCTCGTGGCCCTGCTCGCGGTAGCGGCCCTGGCCGCTCCGATCCTCGCGGACGCCCCGGCGATCGGCGCCGCCGCCCCGGCCTTCGAGCTGAAGACCCTCGACGGCAAGGCCTTCTCGCTCGCCGACGCGGAGAAGTCCAACGCCTACGTCGTCCTCATGTTCATCGCCACCCAGTGTCCGTACTCGAACGCCTACAACGACCGCATGCGCGACATGGCGGCGGCCTACGCGAAGAAGGGAATCCTCTTCGTCGGCATCAACAGCAACAAGACCGAGTCGGTCGAGGAAGCCGCGGCGCACGCGAAGCAGCACGGCTTCACGTTTCCGGTCCTGAAGGATCCGGGCAACAAGGTCGCCGATCTCTACGGCGCCTCGCACACGCCCGAGGTCTATGTCGTCGGCAAGGACGGCAAGCTCGTGTACCACGGACGCATCGACAACTCCGAAGACCTCTCGAAGGTGACGACGCACGATCTCTCCGCCGCGCTCGACGCGCTGCTCGCCGGGCAGCCGATCGCGAAAGCCGAGACCAAGGCGTTCGGCTGCTCGATCAAACGTGTCTAGCTCACGGCGCGCCGCTCACGGCTCACCGGAAACGAGGGCGGCGGTTCTCGCGGTTCTCGCTGCCCTCGTCGCCCTGTTCTGCTCTCGGACCGTCTTCGCCGCCGACGCGACGAGGCTCTCCGGCGACCTGGACGCGAAGGGCCTCGCCGAGGCCGTCGCGAAGAACCGCGGCAAGGTCGTCGTGGTCAACTTCTGGGCGACCTGGTGCGTCCCGTGCCGGGAGGAGTTCCCCGATCTCGTGAAGCTCGAGCGCGCCTGGCGCGACCGGGGCGTGGCGGTCCTCGGCGTCTCGATCGACTTCGCGAAAGACGTGCCGAAGGTCGAGAAGTTCCTCGCCGCCAGCAAGCCCGACTTCCCCAACTACCTGAAGCGCTCCGGCGGCGACGACCAGGACTTCATCGACGCGGTCGACCCGAAGTGGGGCGGCGAGCTGCCGTTCACGGTCGTCTATGGCAGGGACGGGAAGAAGGCGCGCGTTCTCTCCGGCAAGCAGTCCTACGCGGATTTCGAGAACGCGGTCGCCGCCCTGCTGCAGTGAGATGGGTCCGGTCAACGAAGTCCGGACGACACCATCCGGGTCGGGGCGGCCCTTGCGGCCGCCCGCGGGCGGGGACGAGCCCCGCTGCCGCCCGGATGTCAGGCCTCGCTCTTGCTCCGGGACGCGCGCTTGCCGCGCCGCGCGTCGAGCCCCCACACGCGTCCGGGATTGACCGTCGCGAGCAGCACGAAGAGCAGCATCGCGAGCTTCGCCGTCAGCCCCGCCGTGATCCAGTCGTCCCAGGACGCCCCGGCGCCGGCGTTGGCCTGACCGAGGGCGATCGCGAGCATGAGCAGCGCGCCGCCGACCGACGCGGGACGCGAGAGGAACCCGGCGACGAGAGCGAGCCCGACGCACAACTCGCCGAGCGCGAAGAGCCAGCCGAACGCGTCGGCATGCGGCGCGACGACCTTCTCCAGAAAGTGCTTCCAGAACGGAAACGCGCTCGCCGCGAAACGCGTTACTTCCTTCGAGAAACCGCCGCGCACGAAATCGCCGGTGACTTTGGACAGGCCCTCGGCGACGAAGAGCACTCCCGTGAGGATGCGGACGACGGCGGCCAGACGCATGGCGGCCGGAGTCTAGCAAGTCGGCGCGGCGAGTCCCCCGGGACACAGACCGTCCCCTGCGAGGGACGGCGGGGACGAGACCCCGAGCGCCCGAGGCGGGAATGGGGGTGGACCGGAATTTGCTAGAGTTCGCGTCGTCACCGAAAAGAACGCGGGGCTGCCGCCCCGAGGGGAGAACCGGGATATGAAGCTCGCGCGTCCAGCCTTTCTCGTCATCGCCGCCGCCGGACTGGCCTCGATCGCCGCCGCCGCGGACTCTCACACCGACTCCCGGGGGGGCGTCGCGCGCCTGACGCCCCGCGTTTCGGCGCAGCCCAAGGCGGGCGCCTCGTCCTACTCGGTCGAAGTGCCGTACGTCCAGAGCTACCAGCCGCCGGACGGCGGCCAGAGCGGCACGCTCGTCTTGAACAGCGCCCACCCCTTCAACATCACGCTCCAGGCGACCGACCAGCACAACAACAACACGACCGGCGCCGGCGTCGCCCTGCCGCAGACGGACACCTTCGGCTATTTCTCGCTGCCCACGTTGACGCAGAACCCCTCGAACCCCGAGGTCTTCGTCAAGATTCTCGACGGCACGGCGTTGAACGGGAACTACTGGGTGTTCTACGGCCACCTGACGGACCTGATCTACGACCTGACGGTCACCGACGTCACGACCCAGGTTTCGAAGACGTACCACAAGGACGCCGGCAACGAGCCCGGCGGCTTCGACACGGGGTCGTTCCCGGCTTCCCCCGCCTCGTCGCCGTCGTCGAGCCGGAAGGCCGCGAAGGTGATCTCGCCCGACGCGTTCCTGCGCACGTCGGTCGACATCTCGAACAACACCGGATCCGTCGCCAACGCCGTGATGCAGTACTGCTACTCGACGGCCGGGGCGTTCCAGGGCTGCACGCCGCAGCGGCCCGTCGCGCTGCCCGCCTTCAGCAACTTCCACCAGGACGACCTCGTCGGCTACCTCGGCTCCCTGGGCGACCTGCCGCAGGCGGCCGTGCAGGACTCGATCGGAACGCTGCTCGTCACCTTCAACAACCTGCCGTCCGGCGTGGGTTGGGAGGGCACGGTCGCCGCCAACGTCTACAACCGTGTGTCCGAAGTGGACCCGCTGCGCGGCACCGTCGGCTGCGGCGAGCAGGTCTCGTATTTCTTCGAGTCGGCCACGGTGTCGCTCGTCGGCACGGCCCGCTGGACGGTGCCCGCGCCGAGCGCCCAGGCGGGCTCCATCGCGTCGACTCTCGGCGTGCGCAACACCGACGCCAGCGGTTCTCCGGCTCCCGCGACCGTCGATGCCGTCGTGACCCTGTACGACCCGACTTCCGGCCTGCCCGTCGGCAACCAGATTCCGCTCTCGGGCATCGCGCCGGGCGAACTGCGCCTGGTCAACGACCTCTTCAGCGCGGCGGGCGTGCCGACCAACGTCACCACCGCGATCGTCTTCGTCGACGTCACCAACCCGACGCAGACCTCGCCGACGATCGAGGGATTCATCATCGACCAGGACACGGACTCCCTCGACACGCGCTTCCACGAGATGAAGTGCGCCGGCGGATGTTTCTGACCATCGCCTTCACTTCGTTCGGGCTCTGCGGGCGCGGCCGGCCAACGGCCGCCGCCCGCAGCGTCCGGCGGCTCGCGGACAGCGCTCGACCGCCGGCCTGATCCCTCACTCCGTTCCGGCTCCCGCCGCGCTGTCGTTTCGCTCGCCCGAGGTCGCGAACTTTGGCACGCGGCGAGCTGTCGCCGCACGAGGGCTCGCCTAGATGCGGCTGGGGCGGATGCCGCCGGCGGCGATGTCGCGGCGCAGCTGCTTGCCTTCGAAGTGAATCCGGTCGGCCGCGTCGTAGGCGCGCGCGGCCGCCTCGGTCATGGACGCGGCCGTCGCGGTGACGACCAGGACGCGTCCGCCGGCGGTGACGAGACGGTCACCGTCCCGCGCCGTTCCGGCGTGGAAGACCTCCACAC
>Ga0335071_10002840_pt1 | contig 18384 bp, 21 predicted proteins | sample Lox_Sample_15_FD_206724 | JGI IMG/M metagenome (GOLD analysis project Ga0335071, IMG submission 206724) | Soil microbial communities from Loxahatchee National Wildlife Refuge, Florida, United States - Lox_Sample_1.5 | ecosystem: Environmental > Terrestrial > Soil > Wetlands | place: USA... | reverse complement strand
AATTAGAAACACGAGAACGGCATGTATTTCCAGTTATACATGCTGTCTCTCGTGTTTCAATCCCTTTCGGGAGGCTCGTGCCTTCGGGAGGCTTTGTTTAGTGTTTTAAGCCCTAAGCATGGACCTTAGTCTTTTCGGGCCCTTACGTGGGATATAAAAGAATTCGTGTTTTCGTGTTGAAAAACCGAACAAATCAGCGAACGATCACATAACAAACACGGAACCACAGGCCTTTATGGTGAAAATAGTGCCCCCCATCTCTTAAAAGCTTAAAATACGGGAGTAATTCAACACAGTTATTATTTTAACTAAGTTTTTCATGCCTCAATTAATAAATTTTCCAATGACCATAAGATTGCTCTCGATAGAAATGGTGTTGTCGGATGGATATGGAACCCAAAATTAACGAAAAATATAGAGACGATTCGGGTTTATCGGTCAAGTTTTAACCCGGGTTTACAACTTCCTGATTATTTCAAAATTGTACCAATATCCTGGATAATTTTATCGGTGAAGGCCTGAGTTTGATTTATAATATCTTTCGAGCATTCCGGGCACAGCGTCCATCGCTCGTAACCGGTCTTTTCGAGCTGCCCGGAGGCGCCTTCTTCCACGATGTCCCGGTCGATGATGATGCCATGGTCGGTGAGCTTTCCGCAGACCTCGCACTTGAGCAGCCGCACACCATCGCCCATCTTCAGCTTGTTGAACTCCCGTATACGGAGGCGGGTCACTTCGGATGTCTGCATTTCCGGCATATGCATAACAAGTACGTATTGGGCCATATCTTTTGTTCTATCGCCGGCGGCCGGCATTTCCGCTCGATTCGCCAGGCATATTAAATGCGATGTTAGCCTTTACTCATATGGTAGTGGAAATGGGACAATTAAAAAAAATATTACTATCCTGCCTTATCGCCGTTAATCTTTTTATGATACCTGCCGTTGCACAGACTGGACCGATGTGTACCTGGCCTTTTAAGCCTTTCCCGTGGCTGGGGTCGGTTTTTGCCCAGGCGTACTGCACGCTGAGCACGCTGGGCTTTTTCAATAATTACGGCAACGCCGGCTTCTGGTAGTCACTGCAGGGAAGCAATATAGAGCATGTCGCTCAGGATGGCGCTGGCGGTCTCGATGGACCCGGCGCCCTTGCCGATGACGAAGATCTCGCCGGCCAGCTTCGTCTGGATGAGGGCGGCGTTGAGCGTGCCCTGTACGGCCAGCGGGTGTGTCTTCGGCACGAGCCTCGGGCTAACCCTCAGGACATACTCTCCCCCGTTAGGGCGCACTTCGCCGATAAGCTTGATGACCATGCCGGCCTCGCCGGCCAGCTTCAGCGCTTCCAGGCATACGCTGGATATGCCGACGCGGTCGACGTCGTCGAGCCCTACGTCCATGCCGAAGACGGAGTTCGCCAGGATGACGAGCTTCAGTGCCGTATCGATCCCTTCCACGTCATAGGTCGGGTCGGCCTCCGCGATGCCCAGCTCCTTCGCCTCGGACAGGACCATGTCGTATGGCAGTCCCTCGCTGGCCATTCTGGTCAGGATGTAGTTACAGGTGCCGTTGAAGATGCCCTCGATGCTCGTGATCGGATTTCCAGCAAGGGGCCCGCGCATTAAATTAAAAACGGGCATTGCGCCGCCCACCGTGGCCTCGAACAGGAACTGTACGTGATTCTTCTTCGCCAGCTCGCATAATTCCTTATACCGTAACGCGACCGGGCCCTTATTCGAGGTTACGGCGTGCTTGCCGCGCTTGAGCGCCTCCCGGATATACGAAAGGCCGGGCTCGCCCGTCTTAGCGTCGGTCGGCGTGACCTCGACGAGGATATCGTAGTCGGCCTCTTTTATGACGCCCATGCTAGACATGTTCGCCCTCTTCAGGTCGCCGTTTTTCTTCCTTTTCAGCACGTCCGCCAGGTCCAGCCCTTTATCGTCGAGGACCGCACCCTTCGAATCGGTTATAGCGACAACCCTGAACGTGTCGTCCTTACGCTCGGACAGGACCTTGATGACGCCCTTGCCGACACTCCCGAAGCCTATTATGGCGACTTTTAAAGCCATTATGCTTCCTCCGTCTCGATGGGCTCTATCACGAGCAGGTCTTTCTCTTTCGCGATATCACGGAGCAGCCGGAGCGCTTTCTTCATCTCGGCCTTGCCTGTGGCGCTGATGCTTATCCTGGCGGACGATTTGAGCGATATACCCGGCATGCTCATGGCCAGCTCGACGACCTCGGCATAGCCCGTCGAGTCGATGTGCTCGATGGTATCCCGGATATCGGAGTGGATAATATGGCCTACGAGCACGACCGTCTTCCGCTCCAGCAGCCGCAGCTCGTTGAACCTGACGACCTTGATGCCCCGGGATTCCAGCTTCTTCTTCAGCTCGTCCAGGCCGTCTTCCATCTCGAAAACGACCTGCAGGGGAATAGTGCCCCGGTTAGTGCGCTGCTCGTGGTGGTGCACCACAGTGACAATGTTGCCGCCCGCATCCGAAATGGGCTCGAGCGCCTTCACAAGCTGGCCGGGAATGTCCTTAAGCTCAAGGTCCATCGTTATTCTCATAAGTTATTCACCAAAATGAAAACCTTTGACTGGCTTACAGGCCTATACAACGGTTCGATATTGCTTAATATGATGTCCTGATATAAATGTATTGGTGGTCCGATGGAAGTAACCGACGCCATTGACAGGCGGCGTTCCATACGCCGTTTTAAGAATAAGGAAATACCCGAGGGCATGCTCAAGGAGGTCCTGCGGGCCGGCCATATGGCGCCGTCCGCCGGGAACCTGCAGGCCCGGGACTATATCATCGTCCAGGATAACGCGGTCAAGGAATTGCTCGCCATGGCGGCCCATAACCAGTATTTCATCATGAGCGCCCCCGTGTGCATCGTTGTCTGCGCGAACGTGAGCCGCTCGTCTGCCAGATATGGTAAAAGAGGCGAGCTCTATGCAGTGCAGGACGCCTCGGCCGCGATCATGAATATGATGCTCATGGCCCAGAACCTGGAGCTCGGGACGTGCTGGATCGGGGCTTTTAACGAGGCGGCAATAACATATCTTTTAGAGCTGCCATCGGGAGTGCGGCCCGTAGCTCTCCTGCCGATCGGATATCCTGACGAGTCGCCTGAAGCACCGCCCAGGATGGGCGAAGCGGCCGAACACTGGGGTAAATGGTAAAAATTATTTTTTAACCAGGAGCATTTCTAAGTATGACTCGCGTATCAGGTCGCCGGTGACACCCAGCCTGCGCAGTGTTTCGATTAAAAAGTCGCGCCTCTTTGGCATATCGCCCTCATCCGTGGCGAGCGTCTCCAGCTCCACGAACTCTCCCAGCCCGTCCACTTTGTCCAGGCATACAAGGGCGCCATCGAGATGGTAAATAACTCTCATTTTATGGACGCGCAGCGTCTCCCGGTATCCCAGGCAGAGGATGAGCTCCTCCATCTTCTTATGATCGGCCACTTCAACTTCGACTTCCTTGCGGGTCTTGCTAAGCGGGTCGAGCTTTTTACCCTTATACGTTAAATATATCTGGCCACTTTCATTCCGAAGCCTCAGGGCCTCGTCCGTCTTTCCAAAATTCCGGTCCGGGGCGTTAAAGTAGATATCGGCCTGATCGACAATCCGCTCTATGGCCGCACCCTCCTGCTTAAGCCTCTTCTTCAGGGCTTCGTGGTCCGCCCTCGCCTTGATCTCGATCTCGATCATCCTAGATAAGTTAGAGGCATCGGATATAATGTTTATGAAAATTAAAGGATTTATCGGCGAACTGGCATATAAAAATGGCCCTTTAATTTTTTATATACATATATATTTTGTCTATTATTTCTCTATCGATATTTTCATCAAATTTTCTCGCGAATATTTTATCAGAATTAATTAGATCATTGAAATCGCTAATTCTAAAAACGTACGGATATCCTCTCTTCCAATCAATATAACGTAGACTGCTCGACCATGGATCATTTGGATCGTTTACATTTTTTTTAGAATGCGCATCATATAGATTTTGTTTAAAATTTGAATTCCATATTAAAGTTTGGACATATAATTCTGAAGGAATCATTGCATATTTAAACAAATCCTTTACTGTTTCTTTATTAGAAATTATATATTTAGCAAAATCGTGGGTGATAGAATACCAATCACTCCCTTTCTTGAAGGTATGTTGAAATTTATTTGTTCTATTATATTTAATTATATATTGTGCCTTTATAGAAGGACGTGTGATAAATTGATTGACTATATATCCAATAGCCTTTTGTCGTTTTCGATGTCTGCTTAATATATGAATTTTATCAACCCATTCAGGATTCATATAATCAGAAAAGCCGACAAATTCTTTACCATCGTTTGTTTTAAAAAAATCATGTATATAATCTTGAGTTTTAATTGGTAAATCGACGCCTGATAAGAAATGATAATATTTATAATTATTATCTATAGATTGTTCCAAAAGAATATATCTATTTTCTATATGTGAGTAATCGCCCCAATATACATTAATTCGCGGAACAAATTTTACTGTTGAATATTTACATATATTGGAAAATGAGGCAAAATCAAAATTTTTTATTTTTTTATCAATATGAATATATATATCATTTCTTTCATCATCTAAAAGACTTAGTAACTTTTTTAGAACATAAAAATTATTGTGTGCAGTAATCAAATAAGCATGTTTATTAATCATATCACGGGCTAATAAAATTTTATATAAACATTGACTATATAAATCTTACGATTTAAAAATTGCTAAGAATCCTCTAACTTTTTTAAGTAATCGGATGATCTATTCATTCGCCATATGGGTCGATGCTATATTCCCGGCTGGATTCCGGCGTTCAATGGCTTTATAACGCCATTTTCACGCTGACTTATCATAAATTTTTGCTGTGTTGAATATGCCCTTAAAAAGCTTAAAATACAAGAGCAATTCAACACAGCATAAATTTTCAAAACATTCTTATAGAAACAAGTCTAGTATGGCTTCAATAATTTAACCAACTCACAGGAGATTTAAACGCATATGGCAACCGTTCAAAAAGGAGATTTCATCAAGCTCTCATACACCGGCAAGCTCTCTAACGGCGTCGTGTTCGATACGACGGACGCGAACGTCGCGAAGGAGAACGGCATATACAATGAAAAGGCAAACTACGGCCCCGAGACCATCGTCGTCGGCAAGGGCTACGTCGTCGCCGGCCTCGACGAGGACATCATCGGGAAGGACGTCGGCGAGAAGGGCCACGTCGAAGTGGCCCCTGAAAAGGGCTTCGGCATGAGGCGCCTGGACCTCATCGAGACCATCCCGGCCAAGAAGTTCAAGGAAAAGGTCAAGCCCGGCATGCGCGTCCAGGTACAGAACCGGACGGGCATGGTGGAGAGCACCGCGGGCGGCCGCGTGCGCATCAACTTCAACCCCGCGCTGGCGGGAGAGACGCTGACTTACGATTACGCTGTAGACGAATTAATCGAGGGTACCGACAGGAAGATCGATGCCATCATGAAGCTGTACGCGGGCCAGGACATCGGACACAAGACTGAAGGCGATAAGGTCATCGTCGAGGTCCCCCGGGAGCTTTCCTACAACCAGCGCTGGGCGATCGCCAAGAGCGTCGCGGCCAACGATATCCTGGAGCAGGACGACATTAAGGAAGTCGTCTTCCAGGAGACTTATACGAAGCCCATAGCTCCGAAGGTCGAGGAAACCCCCGCGCCTGAAGAGAAGAAAGAATAATATGGCCGGCCGCTCTCAACGGCCTGCCTACTTTTTTATACCTTATGTACCTTAATGCAGATGTAACATAACCTCTGTTTATGTGAGATGGAACTTATGGCGATCACAAAAGGAGATATCATAAAATTGTCCTTCACGGGAAAGCTCGACAATGGCTCCGTGTTCGACACGACCGATGCGGACGTCGCGAAGCAGAATGAGATTTACGACGAGAAGCGGACCTACGAGCCGATGACCGTCGTCGTGGGCTCGAACACGCTCGTCCAGGGCCTGGAAGAGGACTTACCTGGCAAGAAGAAAGGCCATAAGGGCACGGTGACGGTGCCCCCGGAGAAGGGCTATGGCTTCAGGAGCCTCGAGCTTATCGAGACAGTTTCGACTAAAAAGTTCGACAAGAAGCCCGAGCCGGGAGCCTGGATCGAGTCGGATGGGCGGGTCGGCGTCATCGAGAGCGTCAGCGGCGGCCGTGTCCGGGTGGACTATAACGAGCCCCTGGCTGGCAAGACTCTGACCTTCGATTACAGGATCGAGGACGTCCTCGAGGATAAGGGCGAGAAGACGGATGCGATCATTCACGGCTATATCGGCCCCGAAGCAAAGTATGAGACCGTGGGCGACACGATCACCATCGACGTGCCGAAGGAATACTACCTGAGCGAGGAGTGGGCGATAGGCAAGGTGCTTATCGCCAGATTCCTGACCAGCTTTGTCGGCTATAGGCATGTGACTTATAAGGAGACGTTCGACGAATCCGACCTGGCCGAAAAAAGCGAATGAGCCCTGAATAGCAGGGCTCGCGAATTTTTTATTTTTAGAGATGCTGCGCGGACAACCGCCATTATTCAACTCGGTATTTTAGTAATAAAACATGACCTGCCCGTATGAGTCTACGACTTCGGCGAGCGGGGCCCATGTATCGTCGGGGGGTTTATCCGTGAAAGTAAAGTTTATGCCATGCTCGATATAGCGGTCCTGAACGGCGGGAAATGCTCCACAATAGAGCCATGGTATCTTGTGTTGGGTGAGGGGCCGGATCTCGTCGATTTGCTGGTTAATTTTGTATGTCGTATTTTCCTGATAGCTATAATAGCTACTGGCGATCAGCCATATGTTCATTATCAGCACCATCACCATCGCGAAAATGAACAGTTTTTGCATGCCCCTAAGCCTCTGCCATGCGTCGATCATCAATAATATCGGGACCAGCCATAGTTGCGGGACATATCGGGCCCACCAGCTTGCGGGATTGATCAATACAGTGATGATCAAGAGTAAACACATAGGTAGAATCACGTGAATTAAAGGATTCGCATTTTCTAATTTTATGAAGGGTATTAATATCAAATAGAGAATGGTCAGTATAACGACAGCGCTGAACATCGGGCCGAATCCGCCGACCCTGGGGTCGGTCATCGTGAATGACCTGAGCTCTTCATTCGTATATGTCAATGGTACTTTTAGCAGGGCATCGCTTTTACTGGTATCGGCCCGGGCGAACAGGGATATGACAAGCTGCTCCATGCTATTTTTTCCCGCCAGGTTGGCCGGCGTATCGCCGGATATCATGTCCGGGCTAAGGCCGTTCACCGGATAGAATGGTGTGCCGTGACTGACCAGGTTCGCTATGTACGGGTGGGCCCCGAACAATAAGCCGATGAGCAGCGAAAACACCAGGAGATAATGGAGCCTTGTTGTCCGATGTCCGATTTGGGCGATAATGATAAACCCGACTACCAGGACGATTACATAGGCCAGGTTAAAAAATTTTATATTAACAGACAGCATGACCACGAGGGAGATAACGATAAATAAAAGCCTGTCCAGCTTTTTATAGGCTAGTATCAGTAAAAATACTAGTATCGCCAGCAGAGATGCCGAGGCACCATCCACGTAATAGCTTAGAGACTGATAGATGCAGACCGGGTTAAATGCGCAGAGTAAGGAGACTATAAGAGTGAAAGCCTGGTTAATTTCGGGAAAGGCGAAGAAGATGATCGGGAAGATGAGCAGGAATGAAGTGACCATTAAAAAGACGTTTAGCAGTTTCCCATCTTCGATGTGGTGCGTAAAGGATGTGATGACCGCAGAAGCGGTCTCGAATCCCAGCGGGTAATGGTCGATGTACAACCCGCCAGAGAAATTTCCTGGTGTCTGCTGGTATATAGGGTTAAAGCCGTTCATTAAGAGGTAAATTGCGCCCTGGTGGTACCACTGGCCGTCATAGGAGACATCATAAAAGCTGTCTGCTATCGCGCCGCTTGCCAGCAGGAGGACTAAAAAAACGACCAGTGCGGCGGCGGCAAAAATTAAATTCGCCTTTCCGTTTTGTCCCGGCCCATACTTCGATAATAAGATACTGGCGATGGCGGTAAATGCCAGGGCGATTATTAAGTTATAGCGAGAGATCGGGGCCCCTGCAAGGAAACCTGCCTGTGCTATAGCAAAGAGTAGAAAAATAAATATAAGGTCTATAACTCCGACGCCGAACATAAAATGGGCTATTGTTTTTATGCCGGTCCCCTTGCTTCGCTCTTCCATATAAAACGTAGCTGGTTAAAACGTAAATCTATAAAATATTATCTCATTTAGCGGCTATATCGTCCAGGATAAGCAATCAATGGCCTGTTACTATTCTACCTACGCCAGGTTGTCATCATCAATCGATCGTTTTATATACTTAGAGTGATACAGTATAGTTTGTGATACAATTAATTGCATCACACATTATATGACTATGCAAGTGATACCATGGACGATATCTTTGAACGCTTCGAGACCGAGGTGAAACGCGGGGTGATGCAGGTCGCCGTGATGTGCCTCCTGGAGAAGGAGCGCTATGGCTACGACATCATCAAGAGCCTCAAGGACGCTGGGCTGGGAGTGGAAGAGGGGACGCTTTATCCGATTCTGAGGCGCCTTGAGGACGAGAGCATATTGAGCAGCCGGTGGGTCACCGAAGGCCCCAGGCCGAGAAAATACTACACGATTACCGATTATGGGCGTGAAATACGTGGAAAGTTGCTGGAATCGATGAGATCTATCGAGCTGGCGATGGGAAATCTGGAAAACGACATGAATGGGGTGAATTAAATGACTGACGATTACAACAAGGACTATATTGACGACATAGCGAAGAGCCTGGGCGGGAAACAGCCCGGCGATATGGCAGAAGAGCTGAAGAAGCAGTTATTGATAAAAGAGTACGTCGACGCGGCCACGGAGGGCATGAGCGGGCAGCAGAAGAACGATGTCGCCCGGGAGCTTCGGACGCACATACTCGACAGCGCCGACGCGCTGGCCGCCGAGAGAAAAGTGCCGGTATCCGAGCAGATCGTGAAAGAAGTGCTCGCGAAGATGGGGCCCGCAAAAAAGATCGCCGCCATGTATCCCGCGAAAAAAGCCATACTGGAGCATGGCATGGGCAAGGCTTTATTATCTTTGGCGGGCATTGCCGCGGCTTTCCTGGCGGTGGGCGCTATACTCTGGCTGGTATCGCCGGATACGTTGAAAATGACGCTCCCCGGATCGGGCTCGGCGCAGGATGTCCTGCAGATCATCCTGTCGGTCGTCTTCGCCCTCGCCGTGGCAATCGTGGCGATCGCCGGCATATTCCTCTGCATGTACCTCTATAATACCACGCTGAAAACGCCCTACGAGGCCCGCCTGAAGGCGTTCGAAAGGAGCTTGAACGATAAGACATCGCTGATCAACGTCACGGCAAAGGTTGTCGCCAACATCATATGGCTCGCCGTGCTGAACATATTCTGGACGAAGGCCCCGTTCATCCAGAGCTTTGGAAATAATCCTGCGCTCGTCCCGCTGCTGTCAGACAAGTTCGCGCCTTTCGTGCTCTACTTTAACGCCATCGCCATCATCAACATCCTGGTGGCGCTATCGTATCTGCTCATCCGGCAGAAGTGGATACCGTCCCTGCTCGAGACGATCGTGAACCTTGCCGTCAGCCTGCTGTTCATATGGCTCCTGATAGTGTTCCCGTTCAACGCCGCGCTTTCTATGGGCCCGACGACCCTGATAAAGTTCGTGCTTGCCGTTGTCATTTTCGGATGCCTGATCTCTACAGCAAAACAGCTATGGGATACGATTAAGTTCGCCCTGTATGGCAGGACCGAAAATAGCGATACCGTGTGAACTCACACACGGTCTTTATTTTAATAGGACTTTTTTTAATATCAAGCCTTTTTCACAGGGCCCGGGCGCTTCGTCATAAACCTCGGCGATGGTATATTTTTCGCCGCTCACCAGCCCGGCGGGATGGCAGGCATCATAAGATCTACACGTTTTCTCGCACTCAAGCTCCTCGTAGGTTAGCTTCGAGCCGTTAAACGCCTTCCGGGACTCGATGGCTACGACGATGGGGCAGGGCGATACTTCGACGGCACGGACGCTCGTATCGTGTAAGTTACACTCGTGCTCGCTGCCGCTTCGGAGGGCGACGACCTGGTACTTCTTGCCCTTCTCCAGGTTAAGGCAGACCGTCTTCAGCTTACAATTCTCACACTCGGGCTGGGGGCCCCTATAGATGAACGCCGTCCCAGTCTTCGCCAGCCTGCTGCCTATCAATGTAATCGTTATATTAGGTCCCGGCATGATATCTCCTGAATATGGTCGCTCTAGATTATACAGCCATTACGACCTTAAAAAGTTTCTCTAAAATGAAAAAATCGCCTATGTGTCCGATTTTAGCTTCTGCGGCTTTGCGGATGCTTGAGCCAGGGACTGGTCCCTACTCCTGATACGGGCGACCATGCGCTCCTTCTTCTGGATTGCATGGGTTGCCGCCTGGTCGACCTTCTTTTTCATTTCCTCGAAGGACATGGGCGTCTCTTCTCCGACCAGCTTTTTGATCGGCGTATAGGCGGATTCCCGGAACTTCGGTGTGAAATCTCTCTCGACCTCGTTCTCAATGAGGTATGCGCCATGGCCTTCCATAACTTTACCGACAATATCGATCCGGACGCCCTTACTCCGTACGGCATCCATTATTATTTCCGCGTTCTCGGGCGGCGCGATGATCAATAGCGCGTCCAGGGATACGCCCAGATAGTCGATCTTTAGAGAGCCCAGCATCTTGAGCACGGTCGGGTCGACCAGCTTTCTCAGGCGCTCCTCGTAGAAGACCAGCTTTACGCCGGCTGTGCCCGCGATCTCGTAGGCATCTCCCCGGATACCGCCGTTGGTAACGTCGGTCATCGCGTGGATCTTACCGATGAGGTTGTGCTCGAAAAGGGCTTCGCAGGCCTCGAGGAATTTCACGTTCAGGGTCTTTTCGACCACTTCGTGCATGCCAAAATAGAGGGCGGTCGTGGAGACCGTGCCTCCTCCTGCGCCTTCGCTGACCATGATGACGTCCCCCGGCTTCGACTGGATACGGGCCGTCAGCTCCTGCGCCACTCCCACGGCGCCGACGCAGCCGGTCATGCGGTCCCCGATGACCATGTCGCCGCCGATGCGCAGCGTGCTGCCCGTGACCAGCGGCACGCCGATAAGGTCGGATACGGTCGTGATGCCCGCCGTATAATCGAATATTTTCGATACGTCGCCGTCGTCCGCGATGTGGATGTCCGAGAACAGCGCCACCGGCTTTGCGCCCATGACGTATAAGTCCCTCAGCGACGCCCGCGTGCAGTGGAATCCTGCGAGGAAGGGGAAATCGGATAAGCGTGAATGCATGCCGTCGACCGTGACGACGACGTACTGGCCGCCCGCCCGGACGACGCCGGAGTCGTCCATCTGGCTGGAGTCGCACACGGCATTGGTCTTGCCGATGACCTCGGCGATCTTGCTGTGCGCATAGAAGTCGCCCCGGCCGCGGGAGCCCACGCCGAAGGCGCCCATGGTGACGCCGCAGGGCTGGCTGGCAATGACGTCGTCCTTGACATCCAGGGTCGCCCGGGCCTCGACGATGACCGCCTCGGCGAGCTTTTTCGCCCCCTCCGGGGAGATATCCTTGACCTCCCTGATCCTCTCGGCCAGCCTGTCCGCGAGCCCGGTATCGCCTTTCCTCAGGCCTCTTTTTGCGTATCCTTCGATATCCATTCGTGCACACCTATTAAGACAACAATGAATTCTGTTAATCCATAACGTTTTTGCTTTAATATGTTTTCGATTCGCCAAAAATAAAGGCGTTGCTCTTTCCGTTCCCGACACAAAGCATAAATAAAATAGCTCCATTCAATATCATAACATGCGGGTATGATCATGGGGAGCAAGGTCCTGGTAGTCGACGACGATATCGATATTTGCGGTCTCATCAGCATTGCCCTGAAAGGCAAAGGCCTTGAAGTCAGGACCGCCGAGAACGGCAACGCCGGCATCAGCGCTTTTCTAGAGTTCCAGCCCGATATCGTATTGCTAGACCACCGGCTTCCGGATATGACCGGCAACGACGTGGCCCGAAAACTCAAGGCGACCCCGGAGGGAAAGGCGGCTTGTATCATAACGATGACGGGCACGGACGCGTTCGGCGAGGAGATCGACATGGCGCTCTACTCGGGCTCGCTGAAAAAGCCGTTCAAGCTGGCCGACATGGTCCAGTACGTGGAACAGCACATGAAAAAGTAAAGTCTTATTTTCCGTTCGGGCTATAGATGACGTCGTACTCCGTGATGAGGTGGTTTCCTACTTTATAAAAGCCGGTCAGCTCCGTGCCGACGACCTGATCGATGGAGTCCACGCCCGGCCCTCCGACAAGGGACGGGGTGCTGTCGCCGCCGATGATATATGGTATCTGGATGAGGATGATATGGTCTATCATTTGTTTTTTGATGAGCAGCCAGATGAGCGTCGGCCCGCCTTCGACCATGAGGCGCTTGATGCCTTTTTTTACGAGCCCTTCCATCATCAGGTCGAGATCGACGTGCGAGTCGCCACAGACCATGACGTCCGCGCCTTTCTCCCGGATGGCCTGTACCTTATTTACGTCGGCCTTGCTCGATACGACCACGATGGTCGGCGCGTCGTGATTGAGGACATTGGACTCGGGCGGGATGGAAGCGTCCGAGCACGGGATCACGCGGACGGGGCTTCTGCCTTCGACGAGACGGTTCGTTAATATCGAGTTATCGATCTTGATCGTGTTGCTGCCCACCATGATGGCGTCGAACTCGGTGCGCTTTTTATGTAAAAATCTCTGGCTCTCCATATCCATGAGCCCCATGATGATCTTGCTCGAAAGCCCCCGCTTCAGGGTCAGCTTGCCGTCGACGGTCATCTCGGATATCAGCGTCACGTAAGGCCTGCTCGCGCTCATTTGAACCTCTTTCAATTATACCCGAGAACTAATAGGTTTTTCCCCCATTAGTCCATGCACATGCATATCGATATAGGCCATATAAAATCGCTAATTCCACAATTATTAGGCTTTTAGCCAGATAGAATTCAAACGTTATTATTATAATTATATGTTTATATATTATTTAACGATTAGGTGAGTCTATGCTTAATATCAGAACCCTCAAATTACTATCCTGCATGCTTGCGGTCATGGCGCTCGTGGCATTAATAGCCTTACCGGTAGCCCTTTCCACAACGGCAACGGAAACAGTTTACGGGCAGGTCGTGCTGAACGGGGAGCCGGTAAATGGGGCCACGGTCACCTGTAACGGTAACACGGCGACGACTTCGACCTCGATCTATCAAGGCTTTTACTCATTCTCCCTGCCGATCGGAAAAGATTACCCCATAACTGCCACGTACACGGCGGATGGCGTTACATACAAGGCTTCGGACAATGTCGACCTGAGCGGGGTCACATCGGCGCCATCGTCACCCCAGGGATTGAGCGCCCTTGAGCTAAAGGCGGTAGCGACACCGACACCGACCCCTACACCGGACCCGAACGCGACAGCTACTCCGACCCCAACGGCGACTCCAACGCCGACTCCAACGCCGACACCTACCGCAACGCCAAAGCCCGCATCGAGCCAGAGCTCGAGCTCTTACGTGACTGCCACTCCGACCTTTACTCCGACACCCGCGCCGACCGCGACGCCAGCCACTCCGACCCCTTCGCCGCGGAAGATATTCTCTTCCCCGCAGTGGGATACGGATCACGAGACGATCATCGTTTCGAACACTGGCGATGAGCCCGTAACGATCACGGCCTGGATCGGTGATACGTCCAATAGCGTCAGCGTGCCTATCGAGGCCAACTCGACCAAGATGGTCCTGACGCCATCTATCATTACACAGAATAACCAGATCGTCGATGTCGGGTATGACGCATACGATAACGGCGTGATGGTGGATACGTATAAAGCCAGCCTGTTCGTGGGGCCGACCGCGACGCCTTTGCCGACCACTGCCAGGTCGCCTGGCTTTGCCGGCCTGATCGGGCTGATATGTCTGCTTGCCGCAGCCTATCTGCTCATAAGGAAGGAGGGCTAGGCACCTCCTTCTCGATAAAAAAAATTACGCTTTTATTTTTTGTCCGGTCTTTGCGGATAAGATCTCCTTGATATCCTTATGGCTGTCTTTTTCGCCCTCTAAGGCCAGGATCTCCAGCGTATAGGAGACGATCCGGGCGCCCTTGTTCGACAGGTGATAGCCATCTGAATCTTTCTCCAGAACATCCGAAGCCATGAGCGCTTTCAGGAGACGATTCAATATGCCGGGGTTCAGCTTGGTCTCAAACATGATATCGGTGAACTTGGTCTTACCCTTTGTTACGGTAAAAAGCACATCCATCGAACCAGCATAAGAGAGCGTTTTTAATATTTCGAATTCATTCTTCTCCATAATCCTACCCGCATTTTATTTGTATAGACTTTTATTAGATTTTTTTATAAATTATTATTTGTAACTACTTATTTACAAAATGCTCTGAAACGATTTAAAGGTTGTGCCGTTAAAGGCTTACTGACTAATGATGTAATATAGTTATCGCATTAGATGGTTTTCCTATCCGCTCAAGGAAATCTCGATGCGCTCGCGACCTTTTCCCGGCTTTTTACCCCTTGATATGGTGATGTGGCCGATCTCCTTCGAATTCTTCGGGTGAGTGCCGCAGCAGTCCATCTTCCAGGGCTCCATCTCCCAGTGGAGCACGTTAGGGTCCATCGGGTCCCGGTACGTCCGGATATCCCAGCCTTCGGCGATGAGCGCGTTCGCCCGGTCCTCGACCTCTTTCAGCTTCACCTTATTCAGCGGGGCCTCGAATAAATAATCGGACCGCTCCTTATTCTCGTCCAGCAGGCCCGAGGACGCTATCGTGCAGCCGTCGCCGAACACATCCCTCATAAGATAATAGACGATGTGGGAGGCGGAATGCAAGCGCATCTTCCTGTACCTCTTTTCCCAGTCGATCTCGCACTGGACTGTATCGCCCGCCTTAAACGAGGGAACGCTTTCCATGACGTGGATGATGCGGCCATTCTCAGCGAATGTATCGACAACCTTTACGCCGCCGATAGTGCCCGTATCCCCGGTCTGGCCGCCGCCTCTCGGAAAGAAGTACGTGTCCTCGAGGACGACCTTATCGCCGTCCACGGAAAGGACCTTTGCCTGGAATTCCTTTTTGTATGGATCGTCGAAATAATGGTTCGAGGGCATATTAACGCCTCACAGGTACTCCGGGATATTAAGCTTTTTGCCGTCGATGTAGACGGTCGGGTGCGTCACGATGCCATCACAGTGCATGGATACGGTGCACGTGCCGCCGAAGCCGCTGTCGTTGCCCAGCGCCATGTGTATCGTATTGCCCACTTTTTCGTCTTCCAGCAAAATTCCCCACAGCCTGGCCTTCGGGTTCATGCCGATGCCGAGCTCGGCGACGTGGCGCGCATCGGGCCCGAGCTCTTTAAACAGCGCCAGCAGGTCATCCGCGTGGGCGCCCCTGGCGCCCACGCATGCACCGTCCTTTTTGGTTAGTTCGAGGGGCGTGTCGAGCAGGCCCCAGTCGCCAAAAGTGCCGTCGACCACGAGCCGGCCGTTCGCGCTCGTCGGGGCGATGAAAAGCTCGCCGCCTGGCAGGTTGGTGAAATCGCCGGGGTTCAGCGCCAGGCCTGTATCCATATGCCACTCCCGGCCCGCGAATTCAACGTGTACATCGGTACCAAGCTCCGTAGTGATACGGGCCGTCTTCGTGCCCTGCTGCCGCTTAAAAAGCTGCTCGATGCAGTCCCTCATCCGGAAATAGTCGGCGGTCATGCCGCCGGTGGAGAACATCTCGGTGATGAGCTCCTTCGTGCCCTCGGTCAGCGGGATCGTGGCTATGCGGGCGCCGTTCTGGCAGGCTTTTTTACGGGCCTGCGTATGTGTCAGTGAAAAGACCGTTGGCGCGATGACCACGTCCGAATGCAGCATTGCGTCGGCGATAACTTCGGGCGGCTCCTCCCCGCTGCGTGTGCGGGGCTTCATTTCCATGTATATGGACTCGGCGCCCAGCTCCATGGCGGCCTCGTACATCGGTACACCGATGAAATCTCTCTCGGTATCGCAGACTATCAGGACTTTTTCCCCGGCCTTCACGCCCATACAGTCCCGGACCGCGATCATAGCGCTTTCCCTGATACTCATAAAAGACCTTCGATGAGAATTATAGTTGAATACAGCGTATGCCCGATATAACTTTTTCTTTAACCTGAAAAAGATAAAAAATCATAGGACGCGCTTCGAGAGCCATTCCTTTGCCGCCTGGAGCTCGCCCCCGTCATAGGACTTCATCTTTATCCTGACAACGTCGGACGGGTAGGAGCCGAATATCACTCTGGGGAACCGCTTCACGGCCTCGTTCAGGTCGGCCACGATGGCGGACTCAGGCTTCTCCGTGATGATCCAGTCGACCATGAGCTTCGGCCCGTGGAAATGGTCCTTTACCAGCTCGAACATGGCCTTCATCTCGGAAGGCACGCCGGGGAAGGCATACACACGGCCGTCCACGATGAAGCCGGGAGCAGCGCCCACGGGGTTCGGTATGACCACGACATTATCGGGTATGTCCGCCATGTTATAGGATTGGGGCAAAGGTTTCCTGTTATGCCGGGCGGCAGAAGCTTCGACCACCTTAACGGCCTCCGGGTCCCGGATGAGCCTCCGGTTAAAGGCGCTGGCGACGGCTACCCGTGTCACGTCATCGTGGGTGGGGCCCAGGCCTCCGGTCACGATGACCTTATCCGCCTCAATATCCTTCAGCGCCTGAACGATGACGGCGATATCGTCCGGTATGACCTCGATCCTCTTCACCAGGGTGCCCAGCTCCGTGAGGTTTTTTGCCAGCCATGTCGAGTTCAGGTCGGCTATATCTCCCGATAGCAGCTCGTCGCCGATACAAACGATTACGGCATCCATTTTAGCGCCCGTTGAGATATTTCCTCGATATTATCCCCACACATCCTATACAGCCGATGAGCAGCCCCAGCGTCAGGAACGAGAAGCATCCTCCCGCGGGAGCGTGCGTTGGTGTTGGAGTGGGCGTCGCGGCCGGCGTCGGCGTGGGCGTCGCGGCCGGCGTCGGCGTGATGCCCTGGAACTTGATAGGTATCAGGGTATCATAGTGGAACCATGGCGGGTCAGTTTCCTTGTCAGTCCAGACGATCTGCAGATTGGTCGAGTTCCTGTATACTGCAAAAGGCTTCTGGCGGTTCTGCAGGCTGCCCTGTGCCGGCACGATCTCGCCCAGGATGAACTGGTCCGTGTAGAAGTACCGGTTCGCCTGGTCCTTGAGAGAGATGTTGAATTCGTATGTGACGTCGTGATCGGTCGGGTTTATGAGCGAGTAATTCACTAAGATGAAAACGTATTTGTCAGGCGGATACTTTACCGGCGAGAACTTATCCGAGTAATCGTTCTCGCTGACGTCCTGGAAGTGGACGGCGACGGCCCGTGGGTCGCCTTTATTGTCCTGGGAGTACGTGACGTCCATCGGATAGTCGCGGTACGCGGCGGCCGGGGCGATCATGCATATAGCCAGTAATCCGATGATGAGGATAGCTCGAAGCTTCATAAGCATCACCGATATATGGATGCCCTGCGAAATAAAGGCTTTTTTGGTATAAACCACGGTGCGCACGGAGGCACCACGGAGGACACGGTTAATTATTCACCACGGCGACACGGCGAACACGGCGCCCTATAAAATACGGCACGGCGGACACACGGCGAACACGGCTTCCTGATAATATTATTAAGCAGTGGGTCTCCGAGGGGTAAGCAAGAGCGCTCCGCACAGCATTAGCCCCCCTCCAGGAAATAAAAGTCCTCCATGTCCTCCGTGCCCTACATGGTTTAATTAAAAACCGTGTTATCCATGGTTAATATTAAACCGTACCCTCCATGTTTAGATTCCCTGCATCCGGTGGTGAATTTTACAACAAACAAAATGGGGGTCTCCGAGGGGTAAGCAAGAGCGCTCCGCGCGGCATCAGCCCCCTTCAGGAAATAAAAGTCCTCCATGTCCTCCGTGGTTATTATTATACCGTGCCCTCCGTGGTGCCTCCGTGCCGCCGTGGTGAAGTTTTTAACAAGCAAAATAGGGGTCTCCGAGGGGTAAGCAAGAGCGCTCCGCGCGGCGTCAGCCCCCTTCAGGAAATAAAAGAGCGCCGTGTTCGCCGTGTCGCCGTGGTGAATAAAGCGCTGTGTTCTCCGTGGTGCCTCCGTGTCCGCCGTGGTGAAACTCT
>Ga0335071_10002838_pt1 | contig 18391 bp, 16 predicted proteins | sample Lox_Sample_15_FD_206724 | JGI IMG/M metagenome (GOLD analysis project Ga0335071, IMG submission 206724) | Soil microbial communities from Loxahatchee National Wildlife Refuge, Florida, United States - Lox_Sample_1.5 | ecosystem: Environmental > Terrestrial > Soil > Wetlands | place: USA... | reverse complement strand
CACCGGACACGGCGTACCGTCCGCCCAGCACGAAGCAGGGCACGCCGGTGATGCCCAGCTCCCGCGCCGTTCGCTCGTCGGCGCGGACCTCGGCGGAGCAGGCGTCGCCGCCCAGCGCCCGCCCGACCTCGTCGGGGTCGAGCCCGACCTCGGCGCCCAGCGCCGCCAGGGAGGCGGGCTCGAAGATGGAGCGGTTCTCGGTGAAGTGGGCCCGGTAGAGCCGCTCCAGGGCCGCGTCGGCCAGGCCGCGCCCCCGCGCCAGCAGGATCAGCCGGTGGGCGTCGAAGGTGTTGCCCACCACGCCCTCGAGGAGGTGGTACTCGAGGCCGTCGCCGGCCGCGCGCCGCTCCATCTCCTCCTCCATGGCCCGGGCCCGGGCCTCGGTGAGCCCGTACTTCTCGGCCAGGGAGGCCACCCGGTCGAAGGTCTGGCCGCGCGGCCGCGCCGGGTCCAGCTCGAACGCGCGGTGAACCACCTCCACCTGCTCGCGGTGGGGGAAGCCGGAGAGCGCGCTCTCCAGCCGCCTCTTCCCCAGGTAGCACCAGGGGCAGATCAGATCGCTCCAGACGTCGACGCGAAGCATCGCCTTCCCATAGGCGGCCCGGGCCCGGCCGGCAAGGCGGAGAACCAGGGGCCCGCGGCTTGCCCGGGAGCCCCCCGCCGTGGAAGCATCGCCCAACCCGAGAGGATCCATGAGCACGCCCGAGCCCAGCCTGCCCGCCCCGCCCCCCGAGCCCGCCTCGCCCCGCACGCCCGAGGAGCTGGAGCGCCACTGGTTCGAGCATGTCTACGCCGGGGACCGGGTCCCCCAGCTCACCTTCCGCGCGGTGGTCATGGGCGCGCTCCTGGGCTGCGTCATGGCCTTCTCCAACCTCTACGTCGGGCTCAAGGCCGGCTGGAGCCTGAGCGTCGCCATCACCGCCTGCATCATCTCCTACAGCATCTTCCGCATCTTCCACGCCGCCTTCCCGGCGCGGCGCGGCGGCGGGCGCGGGCGGTTCCTCGGCCTCTTCGACCGGCCCGACCCCGGCGAGGTCTCCATCCTGGAGAACAACTGCATGCAGTCGACGGCGTCGGCCGCCGGCTACTCCACCGGCGCCACGCTGGTCTCCGCCTTCCCCGCCTACCTCATGATCACCGGCCACAACCCTCCCTTCTGGACGGTGGTCGGGCTGGTCTGCGCCACCGGGCTCTTGGGGGTGTTCCTGGCCGTGCCCATGAAGCGGACCATGATCAACGTCGAGCAGCTGCCCTTCCCCTCCGGCATCGCCGCTGCCGAGACGCTCCGCTCGCTCCACGGCGCCGGAGAGGGGGCCAGGCAGAAGGCCCGGGCCCTGTTCACCGCCATGGGGCTGGGCGGGCTGGTGGGCTGGTTCCGCGACGGCCGCCCCAGCTTCATCCCCACCTACCTGCCGGTGTCGCAGCTCGCCTCCTGGCTCGGCCTCGACCGGATGGCGCTGCTCACCAGCCCCGCGGGCTACACCCTGACCGTGGAGGCCTCGACGGTCTTCGCCGCCGCCGGCGCCATCATGGGCATCCGGACCGCGGCCTCCATGGCCCTGGGCGCGGTGGTGAACTACGGGATCCTCGCCCCCCGGCTGCACGAGCTGGGGGTGATCACCAAGCTCGGGTTCCGGGGGATCGTGAGCTGGTCGGTGTGGGGCGGCGCCTCGCTCATGACCTGCGCCGCGCTGACCAGCTTCGCCTTCTCCTGGAGGACCATCGCCCGGGCCTTCAGCGGCCTCTCGGGGCTCTTGGGGCGGGCCCGCCCGTCGCGGGGGGACGACCCCATGGACCGGATCGAGGTGCCGGCCTCCTGGTTCGCGATCGGCGTGCTGGCCAGCGCGGTGCTGGCGCTGGTCCTCAACCGAAGGGCCTTCGGCATCCCCGTGCTCCTGGGCAGCGTGGCGGTCTTGGTCTCGGCCCTCATGTCGGTGGTGGCCTCGCGGGCCACCGGCGAGACCGACACCACGCCCATCGGGACCATGGGCAAGGTCACCCAGCTCCTCTACGGCGTGCTCATCCCCCAGAACGTCGCCGCCAACCTGATGACCGCCAACATCACCTCCTCGTCGGCCAGCAGCTCGGCGGACCTGCTCACCGACCTCAAGTCCGGCTACCTCCTGGGCGCCAACCCCCGCAAGCAGTTCCTGGCCCAGTTCCTGGGCGTGTTCGGCGGCGCGCTGGTGGCGACCTGGGGCTACTTCCTCCTCGTGCCCGACGCCTCGGCCATCGGCGGCGACCGGTTCGCCGCCCCGGCCGCCCAGGTGTGGAGGGCGGTGGCGGAGCTGCTGGCCAGGGGCATCGGCTCCCTGCCGCCCTACGCGACCCAGGCCATCGTCGCCGGGGCGGTGCTGGGGGTGGGGACGGTGCTGCTCGAGAAGATCGCGCCGGAGCGGATGCGCAAGTGGATCCCCTCCCCGGTGGGCTTCGGGATGGCCTTCACCTTCCAGGGCTACACGGCCATGGCCTTCTTCATCGGCGGCCTGGCGGCCTGGATCTACGCCCGGCGCAGCCCCGGGGCCGCCCGGGTGTACACCATCCCCGTGGCCTCCGGCCTCATCGCCGGGGAGTCGCTGGTCGGGGTGGCCGTCGCCCTGCTCCAGGCCCGGGGGCTGCTGTAGGCTCCGCGGGCGCCATGGCCCTCCCCTCCGTCCTCCACCACGTCGACCTGAAGCTCGCCAACGTCGACCGCGGCGTCGACCAGGCCCTGGCGCTCAAGGTCGCGCGCCACCCCTCGGAGACCATGGAGCGCGTCTGGCTGCGGATCTTGGCGCTGGCCTGGCAGTGGGAGGAGGGGATCGCCTTCGGACCGGGGCTGAGCGAGCCTGACGCCCCCGACCTCCAGGCCAGCCGGCCCGACGGAACGCCCTCGCTCCTCTTGAGGGTGGGCCGGCCCGACGTCGAGCGGGTGGCCCGGGATCTGGCCCGCGGCGCCGGGGCCAGGGTGGCGGTGCTCTTCGACGCTCCCCGGTGGATGAGCGCCTTCGTCGCCGACGCCGAGGCGCGCCGGCTCGACCGGCTGGCCCGCGCCGAGCTGGCCGCGGTCGATCCGCCCTTGCTCGCCGCCCTGAGCCGGAGGGACGACCGCCGCTGCCGGTGCGAGCTGACCCTGGTGGGCGACCACCTCTACCTGGCGCTGGGGGCCGAGCACCTCGACGGCCCACTCCACCGTGGGTCGGTGCAGGCCGGCCAGGGCCGCGGCTGAGCTCCCCGGGGACCTTCCCGCTCGCTGTCGCCGATCCCGCCTGCCACGGTGCGGCCAGCGGGGGCATCCCGTGCGGCCGAGAGGCGTCCTCGGGGCGCTGCTGCAGGCGATCCTGCCGATGCGCGCGATCACGGCGGACGAGCCTGCGGAGGTCCCCATCGAGACCCGGGTCCCGTTCACGACGGAGGGACGCCTCGACGGGGACGGGGACGAAGGCCCGGTCCACCTCGGTCCGGTGGTGCTCCAGAACCTGCCCGCCGAAAGCGAGGCCCGCGAGGCCTCCCGCCCCGGCGACATTATCCGCCCCCAGCCCCTGCTGGTGGTGAGCCACCGCGGGCCGGGGCGCGCAGGCTACCGCGCCGGCTCGGGCGCGTAGCGCTCCAGCGTCCGCGCCAGCCTGAGCTTGCGACGGGCGCGCTCGGAGGACATGTACCTGATCGTGCCGAAGATGGGGCGCTCCGGCCCCCAGGGCCGGTCGTAGCGCCCCAGGCACCAGAGGATGCCAGAGAGGGAGCAGGGGTCCCGCCCGTCCAGCGCGTAGCGGTCGTTGAGCGCGAGGAGCCGCTCCAGCGCCTCCTGGGGCGAGGCCGTCCACTCCAGGAGCCGCTTGCCCCACAGCATCCGCAGCGAGTTGTGGATGGTGCCCTCGGCGAGCAGCTGCCCCTGGGCCGCGTTCCAGACCCGGTCGCCGGTCCGCGCCCCGGCGAGCTCCTCGAGCGAGTAGAGGTGGGGCCGGGGATCGCGCGCGTGCTTCTCCAGGGTGGCCCGCGCCCAGGCGGGGAGCGACTCCCACCGCCCGTGATCGGGGCGCATGGCGCAGCTCACGAAGCCCAGCTCCCGCCAGGTGACGAGCTGGTCCAGGAAGGCCTCGGCGGAGGGGGAGGTACCCCACCATCCGGCGCGAGCGCCGCGAGGGCTCGGCGAGAGCCGCTCGGCGGTCCACCCCTCGCGCGAGAGGACCGCGCGCACCACCTCGAAGGTGCCCAGGTGGCCGAAGTGCAGCCAGGGCGAGAGCCCGCTGGTCCCCTCGGCGTCGGGGTCGTCGCGAAGGTCGGCGTAGCGCCCCAGGCCGCCCCTCACGAACGCCGAGAGCCGCTCCTCGGCCGCGGCCGACCCTCCGGCACGCGCGCAGGCGCCGACGCAGTGGTCCACCGGGAGCTCCGCCAGGAGCCTCCCCGGCCGCTGCAGCGCCTCGGGCGGCTCGGCCGGCCAGCGCCGTCGGACCTCCCCGGGCACGGCTGCGCGACCCGGAGGCGGGGCGAGCCGGAGCGGATCCCGGGCCGGCAGCCGTTCCAGCCACCCCGGCAGCTCGCGCTGCAGGAAGCGGCGGTAGGCGTAGGCGGTGGGGAAGTCGCGGCCCGCCAGCCGGAACGGGACCAGGCAGCTCGCGTCCACCGCCTCGAGCCGCACCTCGAGCTTCTTCCCCGCGGCCTCCAGCATGCGCGGCAGGAAGAACCCGGGGTGGTCGTCCGCCACCACCGCGCAGGCGTGCCGGGCCAGGGCCTCCAGCAGCCCCCTCCCCTCGCCTGGCCGGCGCTCCACCCAGGGGTGGTAGAGCGCCTTGCCCGCCAGGCGACGGGCGTTCTCGGCCATCCCCTGCAGCACGAAGGCGTGCAGCCGGTCGCTGGCGTGGGGGTAGTCGCAGCGGAGCGCCTCCAGCACCAGCACCGGTCGCCCCAGCGCGCGGCCCAGCTCGGCGGCGCGCTCCAGGGCCGGGTTGAAGCGGGTCCGGCGGCTCATGGTCATCCAGTGGACGACGAAGGACCGGTCCCCTCGCACGGGGGCCTGGTTCACCGAGCGGATGCGTTCGGCCGGGACGGTCACGGCGCCGCTATACGTGGTTCTTGAGGCACAACTCCCGGGGATCGGGATCGAGGTAGACCTGGCCGGCCAGGTACTCGACCTGGTGGCGCCGCAGGTGGTGGCGGAGGAGCGTCAGCGGCACCACCAGCGGCAGGAGCCCCCGGGCGTAGTCGCCCACGATCGCCTGGAGCTCCTGGCGGTCGTCCGCCGGGAGGAACTCGCGGAAGTACCCGAGCGCGTGGTGGAGCACGTTGGCGTGGCGCCCCCGGGTGGCGGGGACCCGCAGCGCGTCCATGAGGCCGGCGCCGTACGCGGCCACCGCCTCCGCCAGGGAGCCGCGCCCGAGCCCGCCCACCAGCGCCCCCAGCCGCCGGTACGCCGCCGGGCTGTGGGCGAGGAGCAGGAGCTTGTGGGCGGTGTGGAAGGCCACCAGCTTGCCGCGGGTCATCCCCTCGGCGACCGCCGCCTGGAAGCGAGCGTGGGCGTAGACCCGCTCGACGAAGCTCTCCCGCAGGGCCGGATCGTGGAGCCGACCCTCCTCCTCGACGGGCAGGAGCGGGAGGCGCTCGCGCAGCACGCGCAGGAAGGCCCCCACCCCCTCGCGCCGGGGCGGCCCGCCGCGAGCCGGGTGCACGCGCACGCGCTCCATGCCGCACGAGGGCGAGTCCTTCTTGGTGATGAAGCCGGCGAGGCCCTCCTTGCCGAGCGCCGCGACGCGGGCCTCGGCGAAGGCGCGCATGGCCTCGGTGTGATCGGCGCCGCTGCGCTCGGCCACGAGCCGCGGCGCCTCGGGGCGGCCGACCAGGCGGACGGGCTCCCTGGGGACGCCCAGCCCCAGCTCCAGCTCCGGACAGACCGGCACCCACTCCACGAAGGGATCGAGGGTCTCGGTCAGGAAGGCGTCGCGCTTGTGCTGGCCGTCGTAGCGGACCTTCTTCCCCAGCAAGCAGGCGGAGACCCCGATCCGGACGCGGGCGCGCGGCGACATGGCCCAGAGCCTAGAGCATCCGCCGGCCCGTCGCACCCGAGCCGTCCACGCCGAGCCGGGCCCGACCGTCTGCCGCGCACCCCCGCGCCCCCCGAGGGAGTGGGGGTGCGGGGGCCGCGGTCGCTGCTGCAAGCTGGGAAGCTGCCGCTCGAGGTGAGCGCCGGTCCTGCCCCTGTCATCCGCCGCCATGCGGGAGCGCGGCCGGCGGGGCCCGCCCCGCCCAGTGTGGCCCGCTTGCAGGGAAGCCGGGCTGCTACTCCTGGGCGATGTTCTCGAAGGTCGTGGTCCCGCTGCCGCAGGTCACGGTCCAGTCGAAGGTCCCGGTGAACGTAGAGAGGTTGGGCGGCAGATGGATCGACGCCGAATTGATATACGCGCTGCACCCGCCGGAGTTGGAGTCCACGTCGTAGCCGTTCGTGGCGTCGCCGGAGAGCTTGGCCTCGCAGTCATGGGTCGAGCCGCCCACGGCTCCCCAGGTGAAGACCATGTCGCAGGTGCCCGAGGTCTGCGAGACCGTGGCAGTGATGTCGTAGGTCCCGGGGTTGTAGCAGCCCGCGACGACTTCCTGTCCGGTGTAGCTCACTGGCGTGGTGAAGACGTCTGCGCAGCTCTTGCTCTTGCCTCCTCCCCCGCCCCCTCCCCCGCACCCCACCACCGCCAGCGCACACAGCAGCCCTGCCAGCCATCTCGCCGTCATGACCGAATCCCTCCGTTCCTTTCCGGAACCCCTGTCGGCGCCGCCCGCGGGCGCCGCGACCACACCCGGCGGCGCCGGGGTCGCGGCTGCGAGTGCGCTTCTGACTCGATGCGCAACGCGCGGCGGCGAAGGGGCTCACGCCTTCGGCGTCCCCGATGGGGCGCCCGGGCAGCCGGGGGCCACCCCGAGCGCGCCCGGACGCTTCTGGACGGTGGGGGATGAACACCTCTGGCGGGCGTCCGTCGCCTCGCGCAGGTCCTCGGGACCTCGCACGGCCTGGCCCACTCTCGTCCCCCGCCTCGACCCGCTCTCCGGCCCGGGGCCTCGCCATGATCGCTTCACCCGGCGCCGCTGCCGCCCCGCGTCGGGCCGCGTCGGTCCGGGCGCGCTGCCCTCCCTCGCCGTGGGCGCGCCTGGGCCTTCTCGGCGGAGTAGGGCGCTGCGCCGTCTGCCTCATCCGCCGCTGCCGCTCGTACCGGGCCGTCTGGGCCCCGGCGACCGCCAGGCGGCGACAGCGAGGGTGACGGCCCCGGCCCCTCGAGGGTCCGGGGCGTCACACCGCGTAGCGCCGGCCCTCCTCGATCAGCTCCACGGCGCCATCGGACGGCTCGAAGCCATCGGGATAGTGGATGAGCCGCATCCGCGCCCGGACCTCGGCCGGCAACGCCGCCAGCGCGGCGTAGGGCGTGTGAATGCCCGCCCCGGTCTCGTGGAGGAACAGGTCCGCGCGGGAGAGCCACTCCACCAGCGCCGGATCGTGATCGGTGTCGGAGGAGATACCCAACTCGCGGCCGCCGGCCCGGATGCGGAGGGCGGTTGTGAACACGTGGTGACGGGTGGGGCGGCAGGCGATGGCGAAGGCCCCCACCTCGACCCGCCGCCCGTCGTCCAGCGGGGTGACCTCGAAGTAGTCCTCCAGCCGCATGGGGCGGCTGGTCCAGCCCACCGGGTCGCTGAGCGACTCCATCCCCGCAGCCAGGCGCCCCTCCCAGACCCTGGAAAGCACCGCCGGATGGGCCACCAGCCTCGGCCGGCGGCCCAGGGAGAACCGCGAGAAGTAGGCCAGGTCCTCCAGGCCCGCGCAGTGATCTGCGTGCAGGTGGGTGATCACAACCGCCTCGAAGCTCCCCACGTCGAGCGCGACCCCGGACTGGCCCGACGCCTCGCGCAGCACCTTGCGGATGGGATGCGGGCAGTCAACGAGCAGCCAGCGCCCGTCCGCCTCCACCGCCAGTCCGCTCGAGTAGTGGATCGCCGAGAACGCGTCCCCCACGCCCAGGGCCACGAAGCTCATCGCCATGCTCCAGTATTAACCCGGCCGGCGCCCCCAGGGTGTGCGCGTCGTCACATGCTGCGCCGCGCCCACGTGCACCCACCGTTGACCCCTTGAAGGGGGCGTTCACGCCCGAGCCCTCCGTGCGGTAGGGAAGACGCTCACACGCTGCCCACGGAGATCAGGGAGGAGCCATGATCGACCACCTCACGCTCAAGGTCCGGGACCTGGCGAGGTCGAAGGCCTTCTTCGCCGCCGCGCTGGCCCCGCTCGGCTACGAGGTCCTGATGGAGTTCCCCGGAATGCTGGGGATGGGGGCGGACAAGAAGCCCGACCTGTGGCTGTCGCAGGATCCCGAGAACGCGCGCCCCACCCACCTCGCGCTCTGCGCTCCGAGCAGGAAGGCGGTGGACGCCTTCCACGTCGCGGCCCTGGCCGCGGGGGGGAAGGACAACGGTGGCCCGGGGCTCCGCGCCGACTATCACCCGACCTACTACGCCGCCTTCGTGCTCGACGAGAACGGGCACAACCTCGAGGCGGTCGTGCACCGGCCGGAGTGACGGGGCCCGCCCCTGCTCGACCCGGTCCCGCCGCCGACGACCCGGGGCCAGTGGATCCGGGGAGGCTAGGCGCGACCCCCGGCGTGGCCCACCCGGCGCCCGAGCGGCGTCGCGGGCTTGGCCGACACGAGCGGGCAGGAGCGGAGGCACTCTTGCGGGCAGTCCCGGTCCGGCCGGACCCTGAGGCACAGCATGGGGTGCACGTGGCGGCCCGGCCGGAGCGCGGCCAAGATGGCCACCAGGCCAAGCGAAAGAGCGGTTCCACCGGCCACCACAACCTCGTAGAGCGTCACGTTCGCCTCCCCGCAGTCCTCGGCTCCGGGCCACCAAGGCCTCGGACTCGCCGGTGTGCTAGACGGGGGACGGGCGCCGATCTGACGCCCCCCGGCCGCCTTCTCCGCGATCGACGGTGGGTGCGCGCAAAACCCGCGACCGGATGCGTCACTCCGATCCCGCTTCCGACCGGGGGCCGCCCCCTCAGCGCGGCAATCCCGCAGGGGCCGTCGGATCCGCCGCTTCTCCCGCCCCCTTTCCGGCCGCCTACCAGGCACCTGCTGCCAGCCGCCCCGCTCCGGGATGGCGGGGAGATCTCCCGGTGGCGCTCGGCCCATGGCCACGGGACGCATTGCCTGGCCGCCCGACCGCCCCGGCCCGGCCCGAGGCGGGCGGCGCCGGGCTGCAGCTGCGAGCCAGAGGGCGCCCGCCGGTGAGCGGCGTCGGCTGCTAGGGCCCGGCGCTCCGGGCCGGGTCAAGGCGGCCGGCGATCGCCGCCTCGGTGGGCAGGCAGGCGAGCCGAGATCGCTCGACCCGGCGGGGTGGCCGCCGTCAGGCCCGCCTGCTAAGAACCCATGCCCCGATGGCCGACTTCGTCCACCTGCACCTCCACACGCTCTACTCCCTCCTCGACGGCGCCATCCGCATCAACGACCTGACCAAGACGGTCAAGGCCAAGGGCATGGGGACCGTGGCGGTGACCGACCACGGAAACCTCTTCGGCGCGGTCGATTTCTACCGGAAGGCCCGCGAGGCGGGCGTGAAGCCCATCCTGGGGATGGAGGCCTACGTGGCCGGCGACAAGGGCCGGCTCGACCGCTCGGAGCGGATCGGTCGGCACCTCATCCTGCTGGCCCGCAACGCCGAGGGCTGGGCCAACCTGCGCTTCCTCTCCTCCAAGGCCTTCACCGAGGGCTTCTACTACGATCCCCGCATCGACAAGCAGATCCTGCGCGAGCACGCTGCCGGGCTCATCGGGCTCACCGCCTGCCTGGCGGGAGAGGTTCCGCGCCTGGCCCGCCAGGGGGACATGGACGGGGCCCGCCGCGCCGCCCGGGAGTACCGGGACATCTTCGAGCCGGGCTCCTTCTTCCTCGAGGTCCAGTCCAACGGCCTGCCCGAGCAGATCGAGGTGAACGCCCGGCTGGCCCAGCTGTCCCGCGACGAGGGGATCCCGCTGGTGGCCACCGCCGACGCCCACTACGTGCGGCGCGAGGACGCGAAGGCGCACGAGGTGCTCATGTGCATCGCGTCCAACAAGACCTTCCAGGACCCCAAGCGCCTGCGGCACGACACCGACGGCCTGTTCGTCACCAGCCCCGACGAGATGCTGGCGGCGCTGCCCGACTACCGGGACGCGGTGGAGCGAAGCGCCGAGATCGCCGCCCGCTGCAGCGTGGAGCTGCCGCTGGGCAAGACCTTCCTGCCCCGCTTCGCCCTGCCCGAGGGGACCAGCGAGGACGGGTACATCGGCAAGCTGGCCCGCGAGGGGCTCGACGCCCGCTTCCGCGAGATCGCCGACCGCTACCCTCACGACCGCGACACCTACCGGCAGCGGCTGGAGATGGAGCTCGCCGTCATCGGCAAGATGGGGTTCAGCGGCTACTTCCTCATCGTGCAGGACTTCATCAACTGGGCCAAGCGGCACAAGGTCCCGGTGGGCCCGGGGCGCGGCTCCGGCGCCGGCTCCATCGTCTCCTGGGCGCTGCGCATCACCGACCTCGACCCCATCCGGTGGAACCTCCTCTTCGAGCGCTTCCTCAACCCCGAGCGCGTCTCCATGCCCGACTTCGACGTCGACTTCTGCCAGAACCGGCGTGACGAGGTCATCGGCTACGTCCGGGAGAAGTACGGAAGGGACAACGTCGGGCAGATCATCACCTTCGGCTCGCTCAAGGCGCGCTCGGTGATCCGCGACGTGGTGCGGGTGATGGGGCTCCCTTTCGCCGAGGGCGACCGCATCGCCAAGCTGGTGCCCGACCCGGTGCAGGGCAAGACCCCGCCGCTCAAGGAGCTGGTGTTCGGGAGCGAGAAGGCCTCGCCCGAGCCCCGGCTCCAGGAGCTGTACCAGAAGCCCTCGGTCATCTCGCAGTGGGTCGACGACAAGGGCGTGCAGCAGACGGTCACCACCAAGGACCTGCTCGACATCGGCATGGCGCTGGAGGGGCTCAATCGCCAGGCCGGGCTGCACGCCGCCGGGGTGGTCATCGCCGACAAGCCGCTGTGGGAGTACGTGCCTGCCTACCAGGACGACAAGTCCGGCATGCTCGTCTCCCAGTTCGCCAAGGACGAGGTGGAGGCGGCGGGGCTGGTCAAGTTCGACTTCCTGGGGCTCAAGACCCTCACCGTCATCGACGACGCCATCCGGCTGGTGCGGCAGAACCACCCCGACCTGGGCGACCTGCAGGCGGCGGACATCCCCCACGACGACCCCGCCATCTACGAGCTCATCGGACGCGGCGACACCGCCGGCGTGTTCCAGATGGAGTCCTCCGGCTTCACCGAGATGGTGATCAAGATGAAGCCCTCGCGGTTCGAGGACATCATCGCCGCCGGCGCGCTCTACCGGCCCGGGCCGCTCGACCAGCGGCTCGAGGACGGCCGCACCATGGTCGACGTCTACATCGACCGCAAGCACGGCCGGGAGCCGGTCCAGTACCCCCACCCGCTGCTCGAGCCGGTGCTGGAGCCGACCTACGGCGTCATCGTCTACCAGGAGCAGGTGATGCAGATCGCCCAGGTCCTGGGCGGCTACTCGCTGGGCGGTGCCGACCTGCTGCGCCGGGCCATGGGGAAGAAGAAGGCCGAGGAGATGGCCAAGCAGCGGGCCATCTTCGAGAGGGGGGCGGCGGCCAAGGGGGTGGACGAGAAGGTCGCCAGCTACGTCTTCGACCTGATGGAGAAGTTCGCCGCCTACGGCTTCAACAAGTCACACTCCGCGGCCTACGGCCTGCTCACCGTCCAGACCGCCTGGCTCAAGGCCCACTACCCCGTCGAGTTCATGGCCGCGCTCATCTCCAGCGAGGCCTCCAACACCGACAAGGTGGTGCTCCACATCTCCGAGGCACGCGCCGACGGGATCGAGGTGCTGCCCCCGGACGTGAACGAGTCGGGGAAGGACTTCGCCGCCTTCCCTGGCCGTATCCGCTTCGGGCTGGGCGCCGTGCGCGGCGTGGGCGAGGCCGCGGTCGAGGCCATCGTCCAGGCGCGCGGGGAGGGAGGACCGTTCCAGAACCTGTACGACTTCGCCACCCGGGTGGACTCGCGCCGCATCAACAAGAAGGTGGTCGAGGCGCTGGTGAAGAGCGGCGCCTTCGACTTCGAGCGAGTCCCGCGCTGGCAGCTCTTCTTCGGCATCGACGCCGCCTTCGCCGCCGGCGCCTCCGCCCAGGCCGACCGCCAGAGCGGCCAGGCGAGCCTGTTCGGCGGGCCGGCCGCGGCGGCGGTGGCGGCCCGGCCCCGCTACCCGAGGCCGGGCGAGCAGGTGGGCGACCAGACGGTGGAGGAGTGGCCGGAGCGGGTGCGGCTGGCGCTGGAGAAGGAGGCGCTCGGCTTCTACCTCACCGGCCACCCGCTCCAGGGCTACGAGCGAGAGGCCCGGCGCTACGGCTCGACCACCTGCGCCGGAGTGGCCCAGAAGCGGATGGGCGACAAGGTCACGGTGGTGGGGATCGTCGCTGCCCTCCGGGAGCGAATGAACAAGGAGAAGGGCACCCGCTTCGGCTTCGTGACCCTGGAGGACCTGACCGGCACGGTGGAGGTGATCTGCTGGGCCTCCCGCGCCTCGCAGGGCGGCCGGCCGGCACAGAAGGGCTGGGCCGACTGGGAGCAGCTGCTCAAGGGGGACGAGCCGGTGGTGGTCCACGGAGAGGTGAAGATCAACAGCCGGGAGGAGGAGAACCCCCGCGCCGAGATCACCGCCATCGAGGTCCTGCCGCTGGCCGCCGTCCGCACCCAGAAGACCACCGAGGTGTCCATGCGCATCGACGTGGACCGCCTCGACCGCGATCGGAGCGGCGAGCTGCGAGCGCTTCTCTCCAAGCACCCGGGAGGCTGCGCCGTCACGGTGCGTGCGGTGGTGCCGGAGCAGTCCGAGACCACCATCTCGGTCCCGGCCCGGGTCCAGCCCAGCGACGACCTGCTCGAGGCAGCCCGGCGGCTGGGGTTCGAGGTGGAGCTGCGCTGAAGGGGTCCCCCCTGATCCGGCGAAAGGACGAGTGATCCGGCGGGGGAAGCCCTCTAGGACACTTGATCGATCACGGGGCCCGCTGCCCCATCTCGGTGCTGGAACAGGGGGACCCAAAAGAGCTAACCTGCCTCTAGCGTCGGGTGATCACCCGATCGCTGCCCTGTAGTATGTGGGCTTCGTCTCCACACGCGGGACGATTGGGGGTGTGCAGATGATGCGCGCGAACGTAAGGGTCCCGGCACCCCGGGGGGCCGCAGCGCATTGTGAGACAGGGGGAATCCTCCGCTGTGACCGCCAGGCCGAGGAGATGCTCCGGGTCTTCTTCGGCGAGGCAACCGATGGCCAGGCCTTGCCCGGCGAGCTCCGGGGGCTCTCCGACGCTGCACAGAATGGCCCGCCAGGCATCCGGCGGACGCTGGTGCTGGAGGGCCAGGGGGAGCGGCTCCGCATCGAGGTCACCGCCGTGGGCAAGGGCCGCACCCAGCTGCACCTGTGGCGCGAGCCTCTCCCCGAGCCGGTCTCGCTCGGCACCGAGATCCAGTCGGCTCCGGCCGACGGGCTGACCCAGCGGGAGCGCGAGGTGGCCCTGCTGGTAGCCGACGGGCTGCGGTCGCGCGAGGTGGCCGAGCGTCTCGGCATCGCCTCGCAGACGGTGAAGAGCCACCTCAAGACCATCTTCGACAAGCTGGGCGTGCGCAATCGCGTGGAGCTGGCGCGGCGCCTCGTGCAGCACTGAGACTCACCAGGCGTGCCACCCGGGGGCCAACGGGCTATCCGCCCAGATCCTCCGGGCCTTGATCCGCGCGCCCCGTGCTTGCCTGGCGCGGCTCGCCTCGGATACGGTCCCTCGACCTGATGGTGACGCTCGCCGACATCGAGGCGGCGCTGGCGCGCATCCGCGACCGCGTCTACGCGTCGCCCTGCGCCCGCAGCGAGACCCTCTCGCGGCTGGCCGGCGTCGACGCCCACCTCAAGCTCGAGAACCTGCAGATGACCGGCTCCTTCAAGGAGCGCGGCGCCCTGAACCGGCTCCTGCTCCTCTCCGAGGCCGAGCGGCAGCGGGGGCTCATCGCCGCCAGCGCCGGCAACCACGCGCAAGGGGTCGCTTACCACGCCGGTCGCCTGGGCGTGAGGGCGACCATCGTGATGCCGGAGACCACCCCCATCATCAAGGTGGCGAGCACCCGGGCGCACGGCGCTCGGGTCGTCCTGCACGGGGGGAGCTACGACGAGGCCCACGCCGAGGCCCGGCGCCTGGAGCAGGCGGAGGGGCTGGCCTTCATCCACCCCTTCGACGACCCGGGCGTGGTGGCCGGCCAAGGCACGATCGGGCTGGAGCTGCTCGATCAGGTCCCCGATCTCGAGGCGGTGGTGGTGCCGGTGGGCGGCGGGGGGCTCATCTGTGGCATCGGGGCCGCCCTCAAGGCGCGGCGTCCGGGCATCCGGGTGGTGGGCGTTCAGTCCGAGCTCCTCCCCTCGCTGCAGGTGGCCCTGGAGGCCGGACAGCCGGTGATCCTCGACCCGGCCCAGAGCCTGGCCGACGGTATCGCGGTGAAGCGCGTGGGCGACCTCACCTTCACCCTGGCTCGCCAGGTGGTGGACGAGGTGGTGACCGTCTCCGAGGAGGAGATCGCCAGCGCCATCCTCTACCTCCTGGAGCGCGAGAAGACGGTGGCGGAGGGAGCGGGGGCGGTGGCCGTGGCCGCGCTCATGCACCACCGGCTGCCGGTGCTGGTCGGCAAGCGAGTGGTGGCGGTGGTGTCGGGCGGCAACATCGACGTCAACCTGGTGGCGCGGGTCATCGAGCGGGGCCTGGTCAAGGACGGCCGCCTGGTCCGCATCAGCGTGGCGCTCCTGGACAAGCCCGGGCAGCTGGCCCGGGTGTCGTCGATCGTCGCCAGCCACCGCGCCAACGTCATCGAGGTCCACCACACCCGCGCCTTCGCCAGCCGCTTCGGCGACACCACCCTGCAGCTCACGCTCGAGACCCGCGGGCCCGAGCACGTGCAGGAGATCCTGCGCGCGCTGCGGGAGCGCGGCTACGCCGTCGAGCAGATCGGGATCTGACCATGCCCCGCAGCCGGATCGCCTTCATCGCCTCGCTGCTCGTCGCCGCCCTGGTCGGCTTCTGCGCTGGCCTGATGGTGGGTACCCGCGGCGACACCTCCATCGGGGGGCGCACCCACCGGGCCGTCTCGCACGTGAAGGACGCCTTCCACGACCTGGTCCGCTGAGGCGCCCTCGGGCTCCGACCCTGCGTCTGTGTAACCGACGGTGGGTGGTCCGAGCATGTGGGCCGCGCACCCACGGTGACCAGGCGCTGCGACCCCGCGACTCAAGGAGAATACGAACCCTCGGTCGCGGGAAGGCGCGCGACCGGTCCTCTGCTAGCCTTCTTCGCGAGGGAGGGCGCGGACCGGCCCGCCCATCTCGCGGAGGAGGCGTCCATGGACGAGCAGCGCGCCGACGTTCTCTCGCGGTCGATCCTGGCGATCCATCGGCTGGCCGGGCCGCTCACCGTGGCCACCTGGCTGGCCATCTGCGGCGGCTTCGCGCTCGAGGTGGTCCCGCGCCACGACGGGGCCGAGCAGCTCTACCGGATGGACGCCGCCCGGGACGCCATGGCCCGGTCGGCCCGGGCCGACGATCACCTGCGGCGGCTCAGCAGCCAGAGGACCAGGGTGAGCGCTGCCGAGACGAGCAGCGACGTGGCCAGCGGGAAGTAGAGGCGGAAGCCCGGCCGCTCCACCGAGAGGTCCCCCGGCAGGCGGCCCAGCCGCAGCCAGGGCACCCGATCGGCGAGCAGCAGGATCCCTCCCAGCGCCGCCGTGGAGAGCCCGACGGCCAGGAGGAGCTTGCCCAGGGCGCCCACTCCGGTCACGAGCGGCATCTTAGCCAGTCCGCCGCCGCCCGGCACTCCCCCGGCCGGCCCGGCCGCTTCACTTCCGTCACCCCATTGGTCAGTTCCGTGGCCTGGTGACCCGGTGTCGGAGGCGCTAACCTCGCCGGCCGTCGGGACCGGAGTTGGAGCCGCGCGCGCGGCGAGGAGGAGCCCCGTGAAGCAGCAGAACTACCTGGACAACCTGGTGGGAGTCTTCGGCCACCCGGTGGCGGAGAACCCGGGCGTCGTCATCCAGGAGGCGGCCTTCGCCGACCTGGGCCTCGAGCGCTGGCACTTCCTCACCATCGACGTCGGCCCGGACGACCTGGGAGACGCCATCAAGGGTCTCAAGGCCTTCAAGATGCGGGGGATCAACTGCACCATCCCCCACAAGATCGAGGTGCTGAAGTTCCTCGACGCCGTCGCCCCCAGCGCCCGGATCATCGGCGCGGTGAACACCATCGTGAACGACGGGGGCAAGCTGACCGGCCACAACACCGACGGGCAGGGGTTCATGATCGCCCTGCAGGGCGCCGGCGTGGATCCCAAGGGGAAGAAGGTGGTGGTGCTGGGGGCGGGTGGCGCCTCGCGGGCCATCTGCGTGGAGCTGGCCCTGGCCGGCGCGGCCAAGCTCACGGTGGTGAACGTCCCGCGGGACCAGGCGCTGGCCGACGGCCTGATGAGGACCCTGCGCGAGAACACCCGGGTCGAGGCGCTGTACGTGCCCTGGGAGGGCAAGCTCACGGTGCCGGCCGGCACCGACATCCTGGTGAACGCGACCTCGATCGGCCTCTATCCAAACGTGAACGACAAGCCGAACATCGACTACGACAGCATCGGCAAGGGCACCTACGTCCAGGACGTGATCCCCAACCCCGCCTTCACCCCGTTCCTCAGGGAGGCGGACCAGCGGGGGCTGAGGTGGCAGAGCGGCCTGCAGATGCTCATCAACCAGGCGGCGCTCAACATCGTCATGTGGACCGGCAAGCAGCCGAACAAGGAGGTCATGCGCCAGGCCCTGGAGAAGGCGCTGGCCTAGCCTCGGTCCGGGCGAGACCGGCCCGCGCCTGCCGGCCGGCCCGCTCTACACCCCCGACCGCGCGCGGCGGGCCAGCTCCAGCGGGGTCTGCACGGTGTTGCAGGCGTGGCCGGCGAGGGGCAGGACCCGCTCGTGGACGGTGTCCAGGATCCAGTCCTTCTGCGGGAAGAAGAGCTCCTCCATCTCCGCCGCGGGGGTGATCCAGTTGCGGCTCCCCACCACCGCCACCGGTGCGTCCAGCTCGTCGAAGGCGAGCTGGGTGATGTTGGAGGCCACCGTGTGGAGGAACGAGCCGCGCTCGCAGGCGTCGCTGGCCAGCACCAGCCGCCCGGTCTTCTTCACCGACTCGAGCAGCCGGTCGTACCGGAGCGGGGTGATGAAGCGTAGGTCGAGGACCTCGGTGGAGACGCCGTACTTCTTCTCCAGCACCTCGGCGGCGTCGAGGGCGCGGTAGAGGGTGGCGCCGAGGGTGGCGATGGTGAGGTCCTTCCCGGCCTTGCGCAGCGCCGGCTCGCCCTCCGGCGTCTGGTAGTAGCCCTCGGGCACCGGCTCGAACCGCTCGCCCATGTCGTAGAGCTGCTGGCTCTCGAAGAAGACCACCGGGTCGGTGCCGGCCAGGGCCAGGTTGAGCATGCCCTTGGCGTCGTGCGGGGTGGCCGGGAAGTAGGCCTTGAGGCCGGGGATGTGGGCCACCAGGGCCGTCCAGTCCTGGCTGTGCTGCGCCCCGTACTTGGCGCCCACCGACACCCGCACCACCAGCGGCATGCGCAGGAGCCCGGCGGACATCGACTGCCACTTGGCCGCCTGGTTGAAGATCTCGTCGCCGGCCCGGCCCAGGAAGTCGCAGTACATGAGCTCGACCACGGCGCGGCCGCCGCTCAGGGCGTAGCCCACCCCGGCGCCGACGATGGCCCCCTCGGAGATGGGGCTGTTGAAGAGCCGATGGTAGGGGAGGGCCTCGGTGAGCCCGCGGTACACGGCGAAGGCCCCACCCCAGTCGCGGTTCTCCTCGCCCCAGGCCGCCATGGTCGGATCGATGGAGAAGCGATGGAGCATGGCCTCGAACAGGCCGTCCCGGTACTGGTAGAGCTTGTTCTTGGAGACCGGCTTTCCCTCGGCGTCCTGGGCGAAGCGGGACTTGCCCGCCAGCGCCTTGACCCGCGGGTTCTCGGAGAGCGGCTGGAGCAGCTCCGGCGTCCGCTCCTCGAGCCTCTCCACCTTGCCTCCGGAGAGCATCACCGACTCGATGAAAGGCCCGGCCACCCGCTTCTCGGCCGCGTCGGAGGTGGTGAGGCGCACCACCGCCACCAGCCTCTCCACCACCGCGGCCCGGGCCGCGTCCAGCTCGGCCCGGGTGGCCGCGCCGTGCTCGACCAGGTATGCGCCGTAGCCCTCGATGGCGTCGGCCGCCTTCCACAGCTCGATCTCCTCCTTGGAGCGGTAGCTGGAGGCGTCGGAGGGCGAGTGGCCCGAGATGCGG
>Ga0335071_10002836_pt1 | contig 18397 bp, 18 predicted proteins | sample Lox_Sample_15_FD_206724 | JGI IMG/M metagenome (GOLD analysis project Ga0335071, IMG submission 206724) | Soil microbial communities from Loxahatchee National Wildlife Refuge, Florida, United States - Lox_Sample_1.5 | ecosystem: Environmental > Terrestrial > Soil > Wetlands | place: USA... | reverse complement strand
TTGAAGTCGGCGTCGACCTGAACGCGGCCCTGCTGCAGGAGCACGGCCGTGTAGTGCTGGCGGTCCACGAACGCCTCGAAGTCGACGGAAGCAGCGTGGAGCGGTGCCGCCCAGAGTGTCCAGGCCATGACCGCCAGGGCGAGGATCGCACGCCTGCCGGAAGGTCGAGCATCGCGCATGCGTGAGGGAGAATTATGCATGGATCGTCACGCCCCGCAATCCATCCCGCGCGCTACGCGGCCCCCAGGCGCCGGCGCACGTAGTCGGCGACCTCCAGCGTGCACGCCATGCCCTGCGGGATCGCCCTGGTCAGCGAGATGAAGGCGTGGATCTGGCCGGGATACTCGTGGTACACGACGTCGACGCCGGCCTCCCGCAGCCGGTCCGCGTAGGCGCGTCCTTCGTCCCGCAGCGGATCGAACCCGGCGGTGATCACGAGCGCGGCCGGCTGGCCGGTGAGGTCTGCCGTCCGCACGGGCGCGGCCCGAGGGTCCGTCCGGTCCGCCTCGCCCCTGAGGTACTGCTCGGCGTACCAGACGATGCGATCGCGCGGGATGACGTGCCCGTTCTCGAGCTCGCGGTGCGACGCGGTCTCGAAGAAGAAGTCCACGGCCGGGTAGATCAGCACCTGGCAGGCAGGCACGGGCAGGTCGGATCGGGCCGCGAGCTGCGACACCACGGCCGAGAGATTGCCTCCCGCAGAGTCTCCCGCCACGCCGACACGCTCCGGGTCCGCGCCGATCTCGCGCCCGTGCGAGCGCAGGAAGCGGTAGGCGGCCAGGCAGTCCTCCACCCCGGCGGGGAACTTGTGCTCCGGCGCCAGGCGGTAGTCCACCGCGACCACGAGCGCTCCCGAATGAAGGGCCAGGCGCGCGCAGAGGCCATGGTGGGTTTCCAGATCGCCCTGCACCCAGCCGCCGCCGTGAAAATACGCGAGGACGGGCCGCGCTGCGCTCCCCGTGCCGACCCCATCGTAGATACGGGCGGGGATCGGCCCGGCCGGGCCCGGGATGCTGATGTTCTCGATACGCGGCAGCGCCGGCGCCGGCTCGTCCATGAGCGTCACCATGGTGCGAAGCTGCTGCCGCAGCTCGGGGAGCGGCGGGAAGTAGCCCGGCACGCGGATGGACTTCACGAACTCGCCCACGATCTGCGCCTTGGGGTCCATGGTGCGGCCGCCCAGGGACATCCGCTGCCCCGCGAGGAAGCTGAGGGCCTCCGCCTCGCTCATCATCGTGTGCGCCAGCTCCAGCGCCGGTCCGGTCTTCTGCGCGCTCATGTGGGGCTCCATGGGATGACGTGATGGTGTCGCCTGCCGGGGCATTATCGCGGGTTTTGCTCTGGCCGCAAAGATGGTTCCCGCGCGCCATATAATCCCCGCGGAGGTGACCCGTGATCGAGCTCGCCGAGCGCACCTACGTCGACGCGGCGCGCCTCGCGCGCGATCCCCGCTCCGTCGTCCTCCTTCCGCTGGGCGCCGTCGAGCAGCACGGGCCGCACCTGCCGCTGCTCGTGGACTGGCTCGGCGCCGAGGAGCTGGCGCGGCGCGTGGCGCCGCATCTCCGGCGCGCGGGGCTCCGGCCCGTGCTCGCGCCCTCGCTGCCGTATGGCGTGAGCACGCTGGCCGCGGAGTGGAGCGGTACGGTCTCGCTGTCCCGGCCGCTCGTGACCCGCCTCATCGTGGAGATCGTGGGCGCGCTGGCCCGCCACGGTTTCCGGCGCTTCGTGCTCGTGAACTACCAGGCGGATCCTGATCACCTGCGCGCGATGGAGGCCGCTCGGCGCCGCCTCGTGCGCCGCCCTGGCCTGCGCGTGGCGTTCGCCGGCTTCGCTCCCGATCCCAGGGCGAATGCCGCGATGGTCAACGCCCGCGTGCGGCGGTTCCTCCGAAGCCCTCGCCCCGAGTCGGAGTGGCATTCCGGCGAGCTCGAGACGGCGCTCGTGCTGGCAACGCGGCCAGAGCTGGTCCGCCGCTCTCTCATGCGGAGGCTGCCGCCGGCGTGGGTCGACGTGCGTGCAGAGCTGGCCCGGGGCGCGCGGCGATTCCGCCAGATCGACGCGAGAACGCAAGGCTACTTCGGCTGGCCCGCGGCGGCCCGGCCTGCGACCGCCGTCAAGGCGATGCGGTTGCGCGGCGCGCTGATCGCGGCGGAGGTCCTCCGCACGTTCGGTCCCGCACGATCGTCTCGCCGCCGCCGGACGGAGTAGGGCGGCGGGCTCTACCGCCCGCGCTTGTCCGAGACGATGCGCCCGTCCTTCAGGACGAGCAGCAGCCGGCGCAGGTTGGCGATGTCGTCCAGCGGATTCGCAGCGACCACGATCAGGTCCGCGCGCTTCCCCGGCTCGACCGTGCCCATGTCGTCGCCCACGCCGCAGAGCTCGGCGGCGTGGCGCGTGGCCGCCTGCAGCGCCTGCCAGGGCGTGGCGCCGGCCTTGACCCACAGGCCCAGCTCGAGGAGCGCGGCGTCCTTCAGCGGGCGGATGTCGGAGCCCAAGGCCATCCGGACGCCCGCGGCCAGCGCCTGCTGAAACGCTTCGCGATGGGGGCCCGCGGCCGCGTCGGCGCGGTGGCACAGGTCCGCGGAGAGATTTCGCGCCTCCACCCAGCGCTTCTCCCATGGATCGCTGGCCTGATCCGGCGTGAGGTGCGAGATGGCCAGCGTCGGCACGTACCAGGTGCCGTGCGTGCGCAGGCTCTCCACGCTCTCCGCATCCATGATGTAGCCGTGCTCCACCGTGTGCGCGCCCAGCCGCGCCGCGGCCTGGACGGATTCCGGATTCGCGGCGTGTGCCATCACGCGGAAGCCGCGCTGGCGGCAGATGGCGAAGGCGGCTTCGAGCTCCTCGTCGAGGAAGAACGAGTGCCAGTGACGATCCCACGCCGGCCCCATGATGCCGCCGGTGAGGTTCAGCTTGATGTGGTCGACGCCGTTCTTGATCTGCTCGCGGATGGCGCGCACGAAGCCGTAGGGCCCGTCGCATTCCTGCGCGTGCCCCGAGGTGAGGAAGTGGCCGCCCGTCGTGGTGAGGAAATAGCCGCAGGCGAAGAGGCGCGGGCCGACGTGCTGGCCCGTGTCGAACGCGCGCTTCCAGGCCACGTCCATGAAGTGCGCGGCGCCGCCCGAGCGGAAGCCGACGACGCCGCTCTCCGTCAGCGCCTCCATGAGCCGGGCCCCGAAGAGGGCGGTCTGCTCCGCGACCGACGCGCCGGTGCCGGCGAGATAGTCCGGATGCACGTGGACGTCCCACAGGCCGGGCAGGAGATAGGCGCCGCCGAGGTCGACCACGTCGGCGTCCCGTGTGTCGGGGGAGCGACGCGCGTCGAGCACTTCCACGATGCGGCCGTTCTCGATCGTGACGCTGGCGCCGGGCCGGGGCCGGGGATCGATGCAGTCGATCAGCGTGGCGTTGGTCAGGACTCGTTTCATGGCGGAAGCATACACTGGCCGGACGCGCGAAACCTGAGGGCTTGCGCTCCGGCGCCGGCCACGTCATGGTGTCGAGCGTGCTGCCGGCACTCACCTGGACGCTCCTCGCCGCGAGCCTCGTCGTAGGCGTGGCGGCGCTCGTCCGCATGACGGATCCCGCGGCGCCGACCGCCCACGACATCGCGGGGACGGTGCGCCTCGCCGCGGGGCTGACCCAGACGGTGGTGGCGCTCTTCACGCTGGCGATGGTGGTGTTCCTGATCGACCTCGTCCGCCGCCTTCGCTCGCGCCGGCGGGAGGCGGAGAGCCTCCTCACGCCGGAGCCGCCGCGGATCCCCACGTGGCTGCGGGTCGTCACCCAGGTCGCGTCGCTCCTGTATTTCGTGCTGCTTGCCTACGTGCTGTGGCGGCGGGGCCTGCCCATCGTGGCGATGCTCCTGGGCCGCGGCGGCGGCTCCGGCCTGGGGCCGCTCCTCGGCGAGGAGATCCCCGACGCGCCGCCCCTCGTCACGTGGACCTTCGGCATCCTGGCGCTCCTGGCCGCCGTCGGCGCCCTCGTCCTCGCGCTCTGGATCGCCCTGGGTGAGCGGATCGCCGAGTGGTGGGCGGGCGCCGGGGACGAGCCGGTGCCGGTGCCGCTGGCCGAAGCGGTCGCGGAGAGCCTGGAGGATCTCGATACGGAGCCGGACCCGCGCCGCGCCATCATCCGCTGCTACGCACGGTTCGAGCGCGTGGCGAAGGACTCCGGGCTCGCGCGGAAACCCTGGCTCACTCCCATGGAGTTCGTCCGCGAGGCGCTGGAGCGGCTGCCCGTGCCCCGTGGGGCGGTGCAGACGCTCACCGGGCTCTTCGAGCTGGCGCGGTTCAGCGATCGCGCCCTGGGCGTGCCCGAGCGCAACAGCGCTCTCGCCGCCTTGACGGAGATTCGTTCCACGCTCGAGGAGCCCTCGGCCGATGCCGTGGCACGCTGAGGCAATCACGGGGCGTCGAGCCCATGCCGTGCCCGTCGACTCGCTCGAGGAGCCCTCGGCCGATGCCGTGGCACGCTGAGCAGTCGCGGCGCCTGCTGGGCCGGGCCATCCTCGGGGCGCTGCTCGCCCTCGCCGCCATCGTCTCGTATCTCACGCTGCCCGCGCGGTGGCGGCCCCTCGGCGTCAAGCTCGTGTGCGCGGCCATCGTGATCGGCGGGTGCGTGCATGCCCGGCGCGTCGTGAGCCAGGCGCTCGACGGGCACGCGGTCTCCGAGCTCGACCTGCCGGCTCCCGCACCCCCGGTGCCCGATCTGGACGGGGCCTTCCGCCGGTTGCGCGACGACCTCGTGTTCAGCCTGCGCAGCCGCCAGTACTTCACGGCGATCCTGTGGCCGCGGCTCCTGGAGCTCACCGGCGGCACCGCGTCGATGCCGGCCGCCGGCCGCCGGAGCCGCCGCGGTCCCTCGCTGGCGGAGCTCGAAGCGCTGATCGCCAGCGCGGAGAAGCAGCCGTGAAGATCGCCGACGTCGCCGATCGCTGCCAGACCATCCTCGCGGGGCTGGGCGAGGTCATCGTCGGCAAGGTGGGCGTGCTCGAGCAGATCCTGGCCGGGGTGCTCGCCAACGGCCACATCCTCATCGAGGACTACCCGGGGCTCGCGAAGACGCTGATCGCGCGGCTCTTCGCCCAGACCCTCGACCTGCGCTTCAAGCGCATCCAGTTCACGCCGGACCTCCTGCCCAGCGACGTCACCGGCAGCTTCCTCTACGATCAGCGGCAGGCCCGCTTCGAGTTCCGCGAGGGCCCGATCTTCACCAACCTTCTCCTGGCCGACGAGATCAACCGCGCCACCCCGAAGACGCAGAGCGCGCTGCTGGAGGCCATGCAGGAGGGACAGGTCACCGTGGACGGCGAGCGCTTTCCGCTCGAGCCGCCATTCCTCGTCATCGCAACCCAGAATCCGATCGAGCTCGAGGGCACCTATCCGCTGCCCGAGGCCCAGCTCGACCGTTTCCTCATGCGGGTGGCCGTGGGCTATCCGGACGAGACGGACGAGGTGGAGATCCTGGCGCGCCGGCGGATCCGGCGCGACGATGCCGTCGGCGTGCCGGCGGCGACCTCTCGCGCCGAGCTCTTGACCATGCAGGCCGCGATGGAGGACGTGCACGTGGCCGACGTCACCGAGCGGTACATCGTGAGCCTCGTCCGGGCCACGCGCGCCGACCACCGCCTGGCCCTCGGCGCCTCGCCGCGCGGGGCGCTGGCGCTCCTCAAGCTGTCGCGCGCGCTGGCCGCGCTGCGCCGCCGCGACTTCGTGCTGCCCGACGACGTGAAGGCGATGGCGGGGCCGGCGCTGGCCCACCGCCTGATCCTCAAGCCCGAGCTCTGGGCCTCGCGCGTGTCGCCCGCGCAGGTGGTGGAGAGCATTCTCACGCAGGTGCCGGCGCCCGGTCCCGACCCGCGATGACCGGGCGGGTGACGCCGCTAGCGCTGGCGCTCGTGACCTTGACCGGCTGGATCCTCTCGCTGGCCGTGCTCACGGCGCGCGCCGATCTCTTCATGGCCGCGGTCCCGCTCGCGCTGGCGCTCGCGACGCTGGCCCTCCCCGCCCCGGCGCCCGACTACGCCGTGAGCTACGCGATCTCGAACGATCGTCTCTGGGAAGGCGAGACGGTCAGGGTGGACGTGGAGGTGACGGCGCGCACGGCCGTGCCGTTCATGGAGCTGCTCGAGCCGCTCGCCACGGCGGGCGCGCTGGTGTCCGGGCGCCCGCGCGCGGTGATGGCGCTCCGCCCCGGCCAGACGGCGCGCTGGAGCTACGACATCACGTATCCCGTGCGCGGCGTGCACGATCTCGGCACGCTCGTCGTGCGGATTCGCGACCGCTGGGGCCTGCGCGCGTGGGAGCGGCGCCACGTCGACCGGAAGCGGGTGCGCGTGCATCCGCGGCCCACCCCGCTCCGGAGCCTGCCGCGCCCGCGCCGCACCCAGACCTCCGTCGGCGACTACGTGTCGGCGCTGTACGGCGAAGGGCTGGAGCCCGGCGACATCCGGCCATTCGCGCCCGGCGATCGCGTCCGGCAGGTGAACTGGCGCGCCTCGCTCCGGACCGGCACGCTCTACGTGACGCAGCAGCATCGCGAGCGCAACGCGGACGTCGTGCTGATGGTCGACACCCTGGCCCAGGTGGGCACGGCCTCGACCACCACCCTCGATGCGTCCGTGCGCGCGGCCGGCTCGCTCGCCACCGCGTACCTCGCGCGGAAGGATCGCGTGGGCCTGATCGTCTACGGCGGGCTGATCGACTGGGTCCGGCCGGGATCCGGGCGGCCGCACCACGAGCGGCTGGCCGATGCGCTCCTGCGCGCGGACGTGGTGTTCACCTACGTGGCCAAGGATCTCAAGCTCGTCCCGCCGCGCGTGCTGCCGTCCCACGCCTTCGTCATCGCCGTCACGCCGCTCCTCGACCGGCGCTTCACGCAGGCCGTGCTCGATCTGGTCGCGCGCGGCTTCGATCTCGCCGTGCTCGTGGTGTCGCCCGTGGAGCTCCTGCGCGCGGCCCTTCACGCCTCGCCCGTCGATCAGCTCGCGTGCCGGCTCTGGACGCTCGAGCGCCGCGCCCGGCTGGCCGAGATACGCCGCCACGGGCTGCCCGTGGTCGAGTGGAATCCGGCCGAGAGCCTCGAGGCCGCCGTGGCCGGGCTCGATCGCCGCCGGCACCGGGCCATGGCGGCGCGATGAGCGTCGCGCTCGTCGCCGTGCTCGCGCTCGTGCCCTTCGCGATGACCCTGCGCGTGGCCCCGTACGGGCCCGTGCTCGAGCTCGGGCTCGCCGCGCTCCTCCTGGTCGCGACGGGCCTGGTGATGCCGTGGCGCTGGCCCACGATCGCCGCCGCGTGCCTGCTCGTCACGAATCACGCGCTCGCGCTGTGGGGAACGGACGCGCCGGTGGACATCGTGAGCGCGGCCGGCTTCGGCACGGCGCTCTACTTCCTGCTGCAATTCTCCGACCTCGCGCATGGCATGCGCCGGGCGACCGTGAGCGCGGGGGTCACGCGGGCTCTGCTTGCCCGCCTCGTGGTCTTCGCGGCGCTGACGCTTGCCGCGGCCATGACGGGAATGGCGGCGGCCCGACCCGTGAGCAAGGTGCTGCCGGCGGTGCTCGCTCCGCTCCTGGCCGCGGCCGGTGCGCTGGGCGTCGTCACCGCGCTCGCGCTGGCGGTGACCGGGGCCGGGCGCCGGCCGCAGGCCGCCCCACCGTCCTGATCGAATGCCGTTGATCGCTGCCGTTCACTCCGCGGTCGAGCAAGGAGGCATCATGAAGACTCTGAAACGCTCGCTCCTCCTCCTCGCAACGAGCGTCGTCCTCAGCGGGTGCTCGGACAGCCCGGGAGATCTGGTGGCCTGCGGCAAGCTCGGCTTCGAGGGGTTCAGACGCATAGCGGAAGACCGCGCGCAGCGGTTCCAGGGCAAGGTGCAGGAGGCCACGGCGCGCTGCCGCGGCGGCGACCGGGCGGTGGCCGGCCGCAACGTTCCCTGGATCGACTGGCAGAACTACTGGGGTGCCGGCGACAGCAGCACCCGTGGCGCCGAATCCCTGTTTGGCTTCCGCCACATAAGCCCGAACGGCCGGGGAATCGACGGTGCGCTGCTCGATCTCGAGTACTCCCGCATCGAGCTGATCAAGTTCAACCTCTTCGACAACGCCGGGACGTACCGGGACTACGTGATGGGTCGGGGCGGCGTCGACGGCGCCGCTCTCAAGGTGTGGGCGGAGATGCGGCTGCCGGCGGGTCATCCGCAGCACGCCGCGGTGGGCGGGGATGGGGCGCAGCTCTGCCAGGGCGAGCTGATCCGCGCGCGGACGCTGACCGGAATCTGCAACGACATCCGGAACCCCCTCATGGGATCCACCGACCAGCCATTCGCGCGCAACGTGTCCTTCGAGGCCACTTTCCCCGATCTGGGCAAGAACGATCTCGCGCGCAACCGCCACGGCGACCGCCTGGGGCTGTTGCAGCCCGACCCGCAGGTGATCAGCCGGAGGCTCTTCACGCGCGAACAGTCCGAGCCCGACAAGTGCCGGGACGGCCACGGGCTGCCCGGGCAGCCGGCCGACGCGCACTGCGACTACCTGAAGGCGCCCTTCTTCAACGTCCTGGCGGCCTTCTGGATACAGTTCATGACCCACGACTGGTTCTCGCACCTCCAGGAGGGGCGCAACGCCCCGGACATGATGGCCGTGGGCTGCGCGACGCAGCGCTCCGGGAATGTCGAGACGCCGCTGACGCCGGAGCAGGTGGCGAAGCTCGGATGCCGGCCCGACGATCGCATGGACCGGACCTTCCTCGCCGAGAGCGGCGATCCCGGCACGTTCACGCGCGACGGCAAGCCATACCTGACGCGCGCCTACAAGACCACGCGCAACACCGTCACCGCGTGGTGGGACGCCTCCCAGATCTACGGGTACGATGAGACCTCGCGGCGGCGCGTCAAGCGGGACCCTTTCGATCCAGCCAAATTCCTGGTCGTGCCGGTCGGCGACCGCAAGGGGCCGGGCGAGCGTCTCGGCTACCTGCCCGTGCTGGAGCCCGGCGATCCGATGAATCCGCAGTGGGCGGGGCAGGAGGCGACAGCGTTTCCCGACAACTGGAGCGTCGGGATGAGCTTCTTCCACACCCTCTTCGTCCGGGAGCACAACCTCTTCGTGGATGCGTTCCGCAAGCAGGCCGCGGCCACGCCCGAGGCGGACTCCGGCCTGCGCAATCCCGCGCGTCCCGAGACCCCGATCGCCTACCGGGACGTGAGCCCCGACGAGCTCTTCGAGGTGGGCCGGCTCGTCGTGTCCGCGGAGATCGCCAAGATCCACACCACGGAGTGGACGCCGCAGCTCCTCTACGACGAGCCGCTCTACGTGGGCATGAACGGCAACTGGCACGGTCTCGTGAGGACCTATCCCGCTCTCGAGCGCGCCCTCGACAAGGTCGTCGTCGGCACCTACGGCAAGTCCGCCCGCGCCAAGGATGCCGCCCAGTGGTACTCCGTCTTCGCCTCGGGGCCGGGCATCTTCGGGCTGGGAAGCCACCGTTATGCGGGCCTGTCTCCCTTCGCCCGCTTCGACCCCAAGCAGAAGGATCTGTGGAGCCTGGCCAATCCCGACCACGTCAACGGCGGCGTCAATCATTTCGGCTCCCCGTTCAACTTCCCGGAGGAGTTCGTCACCGTCTACCGCCTGCACGCCCTCGTGCCGGATCTCATCGAATACCGCGAGTGGGACGGCGATCCGAACGCGATCCGGAACCAGATCCCCGTGGTGGACACCGTCCGCGGGCAGGCCACCGCCGCCATGCGGCAGCACGGGCTCGCGAACTGGGCGGTGTCCATGGGCCGCCAGCGTCTGGGCCTCCTCACCCTCCAGAACAGCCCGCTCTTCCTCCAGAACCTCGACATCCCGCGCCTGGGCTCCGCCACGGGGAAGATCGACGTGGTCGCGCTCGATCTCATTCGCGATCGGGAGCGCGGCGTGCCGCGCTTCAACGAGTTCCGCCGGCAGTACGGCCTCCGGCAGCTGACGAGCTTCGACGACTTCGTCGACCCGAAGCTGCCCGCCGGCTCGCCCGAGCGGCAGCGGCAGGAGCGCATCGTCGGCACCCTGCGCGAGATCTACGGCCAGCACCGGTGCGATGCGAGCAAGGTCATCACGGCCGCCCAGCTCAACGCCGACGGCAGCCGCATCAACGACTGCCTCGGTCGGCCGAACGGGAGCATGGTGGACAACATCGAGGACGTCGACACCGTGGTGGGCTGGCAGGCCGAGTTCGCCCGCCCGCACGGCTTCGCCATCTCCGAGACCCAGTTCCACGTCTTCATCCTGAACGCGTCGCGCCGGCTGTTCAGCGATCGCTTCTTCACCTCGAGCTTTCGCCCGGAGTTCTACTCGACCCTGGGCGTCCGGTGGGTCACCGACAATGGCCCCGACGGCCCCGTCATGGAGAAGGGGACATCCAATGGCCATGAAGACCCGGTCTCGCCGCTCAAGCGCGTGCTCCTCCGGACCATGCCGGAGCTCGCCCCCGAGCTGGCGCCGGTCGTGAACGCCTTCGACCCCTGGGCGCGCGATCGCGGCGCCTACTACACGCTCACGTGGAAGGCGCGGGCCGGCGCCGAGGGCGATCCGGCGTTCCGGGAGGCACGGCCCCGGTGAATCTCTGGCCCCTGCGTCGGCGCTTCTGGAATGCCCTCGCGATCATGAAGTTCCGGGCCAACCGTCCGGCGGTCATCCCCGTGCCCGGCCCGGATGGTCGCTGCCTGGAGGCGGTCAGCGTCGTCAGGCAGTTCCCGGGCATTCCTCTCTTCAATGTCCGGGTGGCCGACGCGGTGCCGCCCGACGAGGCGCACCCCTTGAATCAGTGGTTCTACAAGTTCCAGGTGGCGATGTACCGGCTCTTCTCGCCGATGCAGGCGGGCCTGCCGCCCATCGACGCCGATCCTCAGGCGGCGCTGGCCGCGGCCTACACGCCGGCGCATCGTCGAGTGTTTCCGATGCCCGTGCTTCCACCCGAGTACAGCGGGCGCCTCGATCTGGGCCTGCTCGCGGTGGCCGGCCCCTACGCGTGCTATCTCGAGCGGGCGCCCGACGGCGGGTACCAGTGGGATCTCCGAGCGCTCGCGGGCTACGAGCACCACGCGGGCCTCCACTCACTCGGGGTGCGCGTGCGCTTCCGCGCGAACAGATCGGCACAGCGGCTCGAGGTCGTCGGCATCGACAGCGAGCTGGGGACGTCGGCGCCCGGCGATCCGGGATGGGACCTCGCCACCCGATTGGCCCTGGCCGCCGTGACGACCCACGTCTCGCTCATCCGGCACTTCAACGGCGTCCATCTGGCCGCGGGCGGGTCCCTCGCCATCGCGACCCGGAACGCGCTGCCGGCCGATCATCCGCTCCGCCGCCTGCTCTGGCCGCACATGTTCGGGACGCAGTACAGCAATCAGCTCGTCACCCGGGGCCAGATGTCGGCGGGCGGTGACTTCGAGACAATCTTCAGCTTCACCCATCGCGGCATGTGCCGGCTCTTCGCGGACACCTGGGATGCCTACGACATCAGCGTGCTTCACCCTGCGCGCGATGCGGAGCGGCGCGGTCTCGTCGGCGCCGGCTTCGAGACGCCGGCGCTCGACAATCGGCGGGCTCACTTCGACGTCATGCGGGCGCATGCCCACCGGTATCTGCGCCTCTACTACGCCTCGGATGCGGCCCTGCAGGAGGATGCGCGCGTCGTGGCGTGGACACAGGCCCTGGACGGGCTCGTGCCGAACGGTGTCTCGAAGATCCTGGGGCCCAGGCTGACGCTCGACGGCGCCGCCGACCTGATCGGGAGCTTCATCTACATGGCCAGCGTCGAGCACGAGATCCTCGGCACCGGGCTGTGGAACTATCAGATGTGGAGCCACATCCAGCCCGTGCGGGTCTACCGGAACGGACAGCGGGTCCCGCTCGACGTCTATCAGCGCCTCGTGAACGCGAACTTCAACCTCAACGTGAGCCGCGCGCCGCTCGTGCAGGACTGGAGCTATCTGGCGCTGGACGAGCGCGGGGCCGCGGCGTTCCGGGTCTTCCGGGACGAGCTGCGCGCGCTGCAGGCCCGCCTCGACACCGAGCCGCCGGCGCTGTGGAAGATGGCTCCGAGGATTCTCGAGGCCAACATCAACGCCTGACGGTCGAGATCAGGCCGGCGGCGCCTGCTCCACCGTGGGCGCGTGGTCGGCGAGGGTGGTGTGGCGCACGTCCCGGCTCTCGTGCCGGTCGAAGCGGCGCCCGCGGTGCATGGTGGCCCGGCTGCCCCTGGTGCGAGTCACGCTCGCTGCGGAGCCCGCTTTCGCGCGGTGCGCTCGTTCGCCGGCCAGTCCGAGAGCAGCTCTCGGAGCGCCTGCGCGGCGCCGGAGAGATAGGCGCGCCGGCGGCAGATCAGCACCACCGGGATCGTGACCTGCATGGCCGGGATGCGCAGAGCGTGGAGCGTGCCGGCGCGGAGCTCCTCGTCGACGCTGCTCTCCTGCAGCAGGGCCAGGCCGAACCCGGCTTCGACCATGCGCTTCTGCGCCGTGAGGCTGTCGATGGCGATGATGTCGGCCGGCGCCAGGCCGGCCGTGGCCAGGCCGCGGTCGAGCGCCGAGGCGTAGGGCTCCTGGGCGGCACCCGGCCGGGGCGGAAAAGAGATCCAGCGCTCTCCCCGCAGCGCTCGGGCGTCCACGCGGCCGGCGCGCGCGAGCCGGTGGTAGGGCGAGCACACGACGACCATCGGCTCGTCGCGCACGGGGGTGGAGGCAAGATCGGGGTCCGCGTCCGCGCCGTAGCGGAGCCCGAGCGTGGCATCACCGCGCCGGACCAGCTCGCTGACCTCCCGGCTCAGCGCGGTGCGCACGCGCAGGTCCACGCCGGGATAGGTCTCGCGGAAGCTCCGGAGCCGCGCGGTGAGCGGCGTGCTCGCGAGCGTGCCCACGACGGCCAGCGTGACGGCGCCGCGGCCCGCGTCGCGCAGCGCCCGCACCGCCTCGATGCCGTCGCGCATCGAGGCGAGCAGGGTCTCCGCGTGCGGGAGAAAGGCGCGCCCCGCCTCGGTCAGGACGACCCCGCTGCGGATCCGCTCGAAGAGCGGGGCACCCAGCTCCCGCTCGAGGAGATGCAGCCGGCGGCTGATCGCGGGCTGGGAGAGATGGAGGGCGGCCGAGGCGCGCGTGACGCCGCCCTGGCGCACGATCGCCACGAAGGCTTCGGCCTGGTTGAGCTCCATTGGCCATCAGCATAGCTGATGCATCAGACAAGTTCTATGCATTGGACACATGGCCGACCTCTCTCTATCGTACGGGCCAGGGAGGACACCTCATGCGAGCGAACGACGAGCGGAAGCCCGACGAGATACTGCGGCACGGTGCGTACCTGTGCCTGCGCGTGCCCCCGGAGGCGCGGGCGGCGACGGCGGCGGCGGCCGTGCCCGCCCTGGCCGAGCGGCTGAAGCTCGCCGGCGAGTTCGAGGCGCAGGGCGCCCCGCCGCCCGACGCGATCGCCTTCCTGAGGCGCGTGGACGCCGAGCCCGGCAGCATCGCCGACGACGGCCTGCTGCAGGCGGATGCGGTGGTGCACGTGGCCTCGGCGACGGCCGCGCCCGTCGCCGCGTTGTGCGATGAGCTGACGCGGCTCCTCGGCCCGGGCGTCAGGACCCGGGTGCTGGGCGGCGTGGTCAAGCCCATGGTCTACACGGGCAACGCCATGCACAACTTCGCCTACGCGCATCGCGTCCTGCCGCAGCCGGGCCCGGTCATGCCCAATGCGTTCCTCGTGCCCATGAGCAAGACGGCAGCGTGGTGGGCGAAAGACTGGATGGAGCGCCACACGTACTTCCTGCCGCGCTACGACGACCAGGGCCGGAAGGTGAACGAGGGCCACGCGCTCGCGTCGGCGGCGGGCGTCGCGTGCCTCCTGCGGCGCACCTACAAGCATCCGACCGAGCCGGCGCCGGCGGGCAGCTACGACTTCGTGACCTACTTCGAATGCGCGGATGCCGACATTCCGACCTTCCACGAGGTGTGCGCGGCGCTGCGCGACGTCAAACGGAACCCGGAGTGGGCGTTCGTCCGCGAGGGGCCGACGTGGCACGGCCGCCGCGTGGCGACGTGGCGGGAGCTGTTCGCGTGATCGCGCCGACGCGCCTCGGGTCGTCGAAGCAGGCCGTGCTCGGGGCAGCGCGAGCCAGGGACGTGGTCCTCACCCAGGCGACGGCGGTCCGCATGGTCGCGGCATGGGCGCTCGTCCCGGCGCCGCGCGACCCCGTGCGTCACCTGGAGGTGGCTCACGCCAGGACGCGGAGCCACCTTGGCCGCCTGCTGGACCACGATGCGGCGCGGGAAGTCCCGTCCGTCATGACCGATGAGCTGTTCTCCCGGCTCACCGACCCGCGCCCCGCACCGTTGAGGGCCGCCGCTGGCGTCCACCGGTACACGTACACGCCGCGCAAGACCCTGCGCCGCGTGCTCGACCACGCGCTCGATCACATCAACCAGATCGACCAGTGGCGCGCGTGGCGCAGCGCGGGCGTCGCCCCGACGCCGACCGACGGATGGGCTCCATCGACGGTGACGCTTCCTGAAGACCGGCTGCCGCTGAGCCGCGCGGACCTCGATGCGTGGCTCTGGCGTATCGACCAGGCGGCGAGGCTACTCGCCCAGCGTGCAGCGGCCCTCACCCCGGCCGAGCTGGACTGGATGCCTCCGGATGGCGGCTGGCCCTTGCGCCGGGTCTTCCACCACGTCGCGCGGTCCGAGCTGCTCTACTCGGCCTCGCTCGACGAGGCTCTGCCGGATGCCGACCCGGCCCTGCGCTACGAAGAGGCGTGCGGGCGCCTCGACGAACGCGTGCAGGCGGCGCGCGATGCGGATGATTCCATCGTGTACGCAGGTCTCTACGGGGCGCTCCGCGCGCCCGCCGAGATCGTCGACGACGTGGTGACGATGGAGGGCGAGCTGCTCGCGGGGTGAGGCGCCGCCCGCGCCTACCGCTTCGGCGGAAGCGCGCGGCCGAGCCGCTCGATGCTCTCGAGGGCGCGATCCGGCGCGAACCACACGCCGAGCTCGGTGACGCCCGCATCCGCGTACGCGCGGAAGCCTTCGAGGCACTCGGCCGGTGTGCCGGCCACCGAATAGAGGGCCGCGAAGCGATCGTCGAGCACGGAAGCCCCGGGCTCGCCGCCGCTCAGGCGGGCCATCATCTGGCTGAAGGCCTCCGGCGCGACGTCGCTGTAGTCGCGGAGCGCGGACGTGGTGGCGGCGGATGCTTTTCCGCCACGCCAGAAGGCGGATAGCATGCCGCCAGCCAATCCTCTGGCCAGCCGCCTGGCCTCTGCACCATCGGCTTCGACGGCGCACGGCGCATATTGGACGACCTCGGCGGGTCGCGGCCGGCCGGCGCCCGCCGCGGCTGACGTGACGCGGCCGACGGCGCGGCGCGTGTAGGCCGGCGGGCACATGTTCGAGATCATGAGGCCGTCGGCGAGCTCGCCGCAGAGACGCAAGGCCTGGTCGCCCACGGCCGCCATGAGGATCGGCATCCCGGGGCAACGCAGCGGGAACTCGAGCTTCACGCGATCGGCCTGGAAGATCTTTCCCGCGTAGGTGACCTCCTCGCCGCGGAGCAGGGGCCGCAGGATCTGGATGGCATCGCGCACGGCCGCGATGGGCCGCTGGGCCGGCAGTCCCATCTGCGCGATCTTGATGCCGGCGCCGACACCCAGCACGATGCGCCCCTCCGCGAGCTCGTCGAGGGCGCCGATCTCCATGGCCATCAGCGTCGGGTGCCGGTTGAAGGGGTTGAACACGCCGATGCCGATCCGGATGGTGCGCGTGGCGAGCGCGCAGGCGGCCATGGCGGGCAGCACGCCCCGGTTGAACGGGTTCTCGGCGAACCACACGGTGCTGAAGCCCGCGCGCTCCGCCGCCTGTGCCTGCTCGGCGCACGCGGCGGCGGTCAGGCCGCCGTGGAGCCGCAGCGCGATCCGCATGGGTCAGATGCCGCCGGGGCGGGGCCCGGGATTCGCCTCGGAGAAATGGACGTGAATGGTCTTCCAGTCGCCGCCCTCCCGGACCATCACCATGGTCGAGCGTGAGATGAAGGCGGGCTTGTCGACCTGGTCGGGCGGCCGCTCCGCCTCGGATCCCTTCCACCGCCTCCGCGTGCGCCGATGGCACGTGGCCAGCGCCATGTCGCCGCGAATGACGATCTTCTGGTCGTACGGCTCCCATAGCCCGGTGTCGATCCGCTCGCTGTAGTACTTCCACAGCGCGGTCCAGTGCTCGAGGCCCACGTACGTGTGGCCGTTCATGTTGAAGAAGACGCCGGTGGGGCTATGGCTCCAGATCTTCTGGAGCTCGACCCAGTCGAAGGTGGCGTTGGCGTCGAGATACGCCTGCTGCAGCTCGAGCACGCGCCGCCGGTCCGCCTCCGAGCCTCCGTCGTAGACAGTGTCCGTTGCCACGGTGAGCCTCCTCTCGTCTGATATCCGCTGGGCGGGGACGATTGTCCCACACCGCAAGTGCTAGCGTTCGCCCTCGGCCAGCGCCTTCAGGTTCAGGAGCTGGCGCCGCATCATCACGAGATCACCCCAGGGCAGCGCCCGGCGCATCACGAAGCCGGTGAGACCGCGTGGATAGCGTACGGGGATCTTGACGAGCAGGCGGCAGCGCGCCGGGCCATCGGACACGATCAGGTACGTGACGGCGAGGTCGCCGAAGAAGCCGAAGGCGCCCGTGCCGTGCTTGATCCGCAGGGTCAGGTGGCGGTCTCTCGCGAAGTCGACCAGCGTGAAGATGCGCATCACCGTCTGCCCGATCGCGAGATGCTCCAGGCCCGGCGTGAGCGTACGCGGGCTGCGGCGGCCCCGGTTGTCTATCCAGTCGTAGGAATAGGGCGCGGCGCGCAGCTGGCAGAGCCAGCGGAAGAGACGGTCCGGCGGCGCCTGCACCGTGACGCCGCGGAAGTATGCGGTCTCCGCACCCGGCACCTGGGCGTCGCACGCGAAAGGCAGACGCCGCTCCGCCTCCGTCGTGCCCCAGGTGTAGGCGGCCGACACGCCCGGCTACTTCTTCCCCGCGAGCTCCTGGCGGGCGAGCACGGCGCCGGCGGCAAGGGCGCGGACCTTCTGGTTGCACATGTAGCGCGGCGACCAGCCGAAGCCGCAGTCGGGATTGACGTAGAGCTTCTCCGGCTTGCACACGGCGAGCACGCGCCTGATGCGCTTGGCCACGTCTTCGGGCGTTTCCGGATAGAAGCCCTTGACGTCGATGACGCCGGCGCCCAGCTCGCGGTCCTGCCCGTATTCCTTCCAGAGGTCGAGCTCGGAGAACTCGCGGCCGGCAAACTCCAGCACGAGCTGATCGGCGCGAGCCTTCAGGACGCCCGGGAAGTACGGCCGGTACGTCCGGTCGAAGCGCGAGCGGCCGAAGCGGTTGCCGAAGCAGATGTGAAAGGCGAGCTTGGCTCGCACGCCGTCCGTGGCCATGTTGTAGAGGCGCGCCATCTCCTCGCCGGAGACGTTGCCGCGTGCCGGCTCGTCGAGCTGGATGAAGTCGGCCCCTGCCGCTACCAGCCCTTTGAGCTCCGCGTTGATCACTTCCGCGAAGCGCTCCGCCACGTCCACCACGCCCTTGTACATCTTGCCGGGATGAATGCGCGAGCCGAAGGTGAGCGGGCCCGCGCACGTGGCCTTGGTGGCCTTCGTGGTGTGCGCCTTCAGATACTCGAACTCCTTGACGATGCCGAGCCCGCCCTCCGGCGTGTCGATGCGGCCCACGGCCTCGTAGCGTGTCTGCTGATCGTATCCCCACGGCCCGGCCATGCGGCGGACGGGCAAGGGCGAGATGCCCTTGATGATGGTGTAGTAGGAGTCCACGTAGCCGTCGAGCCGGCGGACCTCGCCGTCCGTGATGATGTCGAGGCCGGCGCGCTCCATGTCGCGGATGGCCGTGTCGGCGGCGTCGTCGAACATCTCGTCCAGGTCGCCGGGACCGTATTCGCCCGCCTCGACCTTCTTCACGGTGGCGAACCACCAGCCGGGCTTGCCGTGGGAGCCGATGACGGCGGACGGGATGAGGGGCAGGGAAGCCATCAAGCATGTCCTCCTGTTGCGCGGAGAGCAGCGGCGTCCGTGCGGACGTCGTCCGGCCGCCCCGCGAAGATGATCTCGCCGCGCTCGATCACGTAGAGCCGCGTGGCGAAGTCGGGCACGTGGTGGATGTTGGACTCGGCGATGAGGATGGCGTGGCCGCGCTCCGTGATCTCGGCGATGCCGCGGGCGACCGTGGGCACGATGGCGGGTGACAGGCCTTCAAAGGGCTCGTCCAGGAGCAGCATGTCGGGATCGAGGGCGAGCGCCCGCGCGATGGACAGCATCTTCCGCTCGCCACCCGACATCTCGGGCCCCTTGCGCGCGGCGTACTTCTTCAGCACGGG
>Ga0335071_10002834_pt1 | contig 18399 bp, 10 predicted proteins | sample Lox_Sample_15_FD_206724 | JGI IMG/M metagenome (GOLD analysis project Ga0335071, IMG submission 206724) | Soil microbial communities from Loxahatchee National Wildlife Refuge, Florida, United States - Lox_Sample_1.5 | ecosystem: Environmental > Terrestrial > Soil > Wetlands | place: USA... | reverse complement strand
TTCGCGGCGAGCATTCGGCTGGCCATGAGCGCGGCCCAATAGGTCGCCAGAATCAGGGTCGCAAGTCGTGGCGAGTATCCGATCACTCCGACATATGTAGATGTCCAGCCCGCGATACACGCCTCATCCCCCGACTCGCAGAACAAGATAAATCCCAGCAGCAGCACTCCCTGATATTTCGCCACGGCGAGAAGCTCAGTCCACGAAAATGCATGCTTGGCTTTCGCCGACGGAAATGAGATTAGGGCGTACCAGAACGCGCATGCGGCAGCAAGGACAGCGCAGAAAAGGAACAACTGAGGGATTGTGAATCGGCCTCCAATGCTGGCAGCCATCAGAGGAATGCTGATCGCACCAACACCAAAGAAAATGCCCAGGAGGTTGAGCATAGCCCCTCGTCGCTCCGCGTAGAGATCTGACACCAGAACGTTCGTACAAGTATTCAGACCACCTCCTCCGATCCCCAGTAAAATCGCCGCGAGGCCCGCGGCAAGAAACGAGTGTGCTCCTGCAAAGATCACCATTGCTGCTGCAACGATCAGTGAGGCGGCGAGAAGGTTTGCTTTGTTTCCCAAGTGGTCAATCAATGGGCCGACGAGGAGCGAACCAAGAAAGATCCCGAGATAGAGCAAAAGGAACAAAGTCCCTTGCTCCGCGAGGCTGACTTGCAGGCGGGACCGCATAGCGGGCAGGCCAAACACAGTTCCCAGGATTGCGAGCACGATTCCGAAGACGAGGATGCCTGCGCATGCACTGACGAACAGCAGTCGTGGGCGGACGGTTGAGCTCAAAGGCTATCGCTTCAGCAAACGTTCGTATTCTTCGTAGACGCGATTGTTATTATCAGCCGGAATGCCGGGAACATTCGGTGAAACGAAAACAGGAGGATTCTTGCCTTTCGCGGCGAGATCGGCAGCTACCTGCGCGATGATTGCCATTGCAATTGTGACTGTTGAAACAGTCGATCCCGCAGCCACGGGAGCTTTCCAACCCGTCACCTCGACGAGCGCGTCTTCAGCAGGAACGCAGTTGTCGATGACATGGTCCGCAACATCTGCCAGCTTCTTTCCCGAAGAGTGAGTGGCCGTGCGCTTGCCGTAGTTGTCCATCGAGGTGATCGCGACGGTTGTGAGTCCCCGTTTCTTGGACTCCTGGAGCACTTCGATACCAGCCGCATTCAATCCTCCGTGAGAGAAGACCAGCATCACGTCTCCCGGGCGAACCGGTTCGTTCTCAAAGATGACCGCAGCGTAACCCTCGCGACGTTCCAGCCATAGCAATCCCTTTGCTCCCCCGGATCCGATGACATTCGTCCACATCAGCCGCATATCCATTAGCGGACGAAATCCCGGAAAAGCGCCATAGCGCGGAAACATATCCTGTACCGGCAGGACAGAGTGCCCACTGCCGAACATATGCACGAGACCGCCGCCGGCAATGCAGTCGGCCATGGCAGCAGCAGCTTTCTCAATGGCTTCAGTCTGTGTATCCCAGATTCGATCGAGAACTTCCGTAATGCGCTTACGATAACGGGAAACGCTCACAATGATTCCTCCAAAAGCAATCCGATAAAGTGACTCGTTGCGCCTGGTATTTTTGGTACGCACTCGACGCAAAATTGTATCGCATCACTTGTTGCCAGAGAATTGAATGAGCGCTCGCCTAGATTGCAATTGGCAGATAGATCTGAAGAATTCGGCTTGCAACTCGTGGCAAGCAATCAAAATTCCTGGCATGCAATACAACTGTGTGTGGGATATGCTCTTTGCGAGAAGTGAATCGTCGGGAGGAAGGGCGAGAAATCGCGGGACAACGAGCGTTTAAGCCTCCATTCCGTCATTATTTTGTCAGGGCAACTTCGACTCGCCGATTTAAGGCTCTGCCATTCGGTGTCGTGTTATCCGCTACTGGACGGGAAGCGCCGAAACCTTGCCCATCCAACTGGTTTGAATTTACTCCGTGGTCTTTCAGCCACGCTATCACTGAAGCCGAGCGATTCTTTGACAGCGCCTGATTGTGATCGGCATTTCCTTGATTATCGGTGTGACCGGCAATGACCCATTGAGATCCCGGATGATTGTTGATAAGTCCCAGGACCGCGTTCAGCGCGGGCATGCTGTCAGGCCGGAGTTTTGCCGAATCCGTGTCAAAGTGGATGCCATAGATCGTGGCCGAACCAGTTTGCGCAAGTTCTTTTTCCAGTGTGGCTGTATCTTCATGATGGCGATGTAACTGAATCTCGGCACTTCCGTTCTGTCCGGCGATGAGATCAACGGGAACCGAATTCTCGTCATAGCCGTCCGCGAGAGCGGTCGCGGTTACAAGGCCGGCCGGCAGTCCCATCAACTGACATTTTCCATTTCGCTCAGTCGACGCTGATTTGAGAGCCGCCGTCACCGTTGCATTTGCAATCGGCGTGTGCTGGTCCGCATCGACAACCGATGCCGCAAGCGATACTTCGTATTTGAACTTGTGCGGATTTACCAGGATGCGCACGAAGTCCACCGCGTAGCCGTCTCCTATTTTCGTCGTTGGATCATCTATGAGTAGCTTGACCTCACCCGATCTCAGGAGAGGCCAGTATTCTGGCAGCAATTTCAACGTTACCAGTTTCCCAATTGGCCCGGTCTGGTCAAGGGAATTAATTGCATATTCGAAGTTCGGGAGTCTGGTTCCGTTCAGACTCACCTGGAAATACGAATGGAAGTTCTTAGCCTGAAAATCATCCACGAACATCTGGACCACCACATCATTCACCTTCGACGGGAGTTCGCCCACTTCCAACCGGATCGGCGTCGGCATGGATTCCAGGCGTACTTTGCAGATTTGTCCCGGAGGGGTCTTGATGTTTTCGCAAGGCCGGAGAATGCCGCTATAGCCGTCATATCCAAGGTAGGTGGTATCTGTACTTATGATCGATCCAAGCAAGATGCGATCGGTACCGTCGGGTTCGTCGCTACGCGGGACCCACGGGTATTGGTGAGGCGGGGTGGATTGTCCTGAGAAAGGATCGAAGCCTTGCGGCCAACCGAAACCGAGATTATTAATGTCCCCGGTACGCACGACCAGGTCGGCTTCAGGTCCGTTCTCAGTGCGCTCATACTTCAAAGTCCAATCTTGGTTCTGATTCCCTGTCGCCCTTACTGGCACAATGGTCTCCAGAGCCGATGCAGTCGGTATTGGAACGAATGGGGACGGTACAGGTATTAACTTTCCGGGATTTTTGGGATCGTCCATCCATCCATACGGAGCCTCGGGCTTCTTAGAGTGCGAGGTATTGGAATCTCTATTTGAAGATGAACTTGCATCCATTGACTTAGCGGCATTAGTTACGAGTTTCAGTGCGTCATCAGCGCTGGCACTATGAGATACAGCCTCAACTTCGGCGACCTTCCGCTTCACGCGATGCGCCACATAAATCATGCTTCCCGTGACTGCAACCGCAAGTAGCAATACTGTCACGACCCCTGCGATGGCGAGCTTCCGAAAACCACCTCCCGATTTCGCAGCTGATACCTGTGTGTTTGGTTGAGTTGCAACAATGGAACGAAACACTTCCACAGAGCTGCGCGACGCCGTTTCTGCAACCGGGGCCTGGGTGCCGCACTTGTCACAAAACTTGGCATTGAGTGCCAATTCGCATCCGCATTTTGTGCAAAGTCGGTATGGTGTCGCGGATTCGGAGGCCACACCTCGCCGTGCGCCACACTTTGTACAAAAAGCGTTTGTCTCCAGGACTGGGCTTCCACATTTTTCGCACGTGAAATTCATGTTTTCTCTCCGGATGCGAATCGAGGCGTTCCAGCCCTATCGAGTCCGAGATGTCGCTCCCTCATTCTTGACCATGCTCTCTTCGTAATGGATCTTGTCGATCAGACTGCCGTCCCTTCTGTGCAGTTCGGAGTCGAGAACGAGTTTGACGGGGCATCCTTTGGACGTGACCCAGGCGTCACCTTTTTCGGAGTCGCCGGGATTCATTAGCATCCGGCTCTCGGTCGCATCGAAGCGCGCCGTATCGATCGAATAGTGGATCGTGTCGTAGCCATTCGTATTGCCGCCGTCGGACTCAAGCTTCATTGCGGAGTTGTGATTCACGAGCGCAATCGTGCTCGACATTCCGGCGATCGCGGTGAGATGAGTGATCGCCGCCTGCCAGTCTTCCGGCTTAGAACGTGCGGCTTGAAAAGACACGGCATGATCGCTGCCCATCGATCGAGATCTTCCGTCTATGCTTTGGGGCGTGATATCGGCTTCTTGGCTTAAGTGTTGGTCGTCAGAGGTATCTCTTGTGAACGAATAGCCGAAGGACTCCGTTGGATTTTGAATGCGGTCATAAACACAGTTGAGGTCGATTCCTGGGTTCGCGTTGGCTGGCGATGCCGGGCTCTTTTCCCCGGCTTTTACAGTTCCTGCTTCGGCGGTGTCCGCGTTGATCGATTTGGATCGCGGCTTTGAACTGCACGAAGTGCCCACAAGAAGGCACAGTGAGATCGCTGTTGTTGCGACAAGCAAGCTCGCTAAGTGACGTTTCCTATGTGTTCCCAATCGTGTTCTCCTTTTACATCCGAATAACGGAAAGAATCGTTCTGGCAAGTTAGCTAACCTGCTTTCTGCGATCTAGCGGTGCACCGCACTTTGACCAAAACGTCATGGCGTTTCCTCCATCAAGTTGCGATTGTTTTACTTTTTGGATCTCTCGAGTTCGTAATGACCTTTATCCACTGTGCCGTTCGTCTGCGTAATGCTTTCATCCAAGATGAGTTTCACGATGCACCCATCCGCTCCCATCCAGGCCGTGCCCTTTTCGAAACTGCCCTTACCGAACAAGGTCTCGTATGTTTCTTTATCCTTTGCCTTCGCGCTGGTCGTGTCGATGCCGTATGTGTTTGCGTTGTACCCGTTGATCGACTCTGATCCTTTGGAAGAAAGCGCTGACGTGTGGTTTAGAGACTGGAGCCTTGCGGAGAGTCCAGTAATGCGCAAACTTGATAAATCAAGAACCGCCGAGTTCCAGCTCTGTTCGTCGGAACGGACGCCGTGATAAGAGTGAGAACCAGTACTGTCTTTCCTTACGATTTCCATGGACTGAGGCGTAATGTCGGCTTGGCTCTCTTGTGTTCCAGAGGCATTCGCGAACTTGTATGAGTAATGAAATGACTCCGGCGGGTTATTGATGTGCTCTCCGATGCACATCACATTGATGGGACTATCGCCATTGTCATCAGAAGTGGCAGCAACCGCGTTCGAAGAATCGGGCGAGTTTCTTGAAGCATTGCCAGAGTTGCAGGCAACTGCTCCGATCATCGCAACGCTCATCAATACGTTCAGGCATGAGTTCGGATAACGTCTTATGTTTCGCATCGGATCTCCTTCTAAGAACGTTCTACTTTTGCCCACAGATGTCCGCGTCGGGGTCTCGAATTGTTTTCGAAGTCTTGTAAAGATCGAAGTGTGGCGATTCTGCTGTGACCATTCCGATCTGGGCATCTGCTCCCGCCTGCGCAAAGAAATTAAAGTGAGTCATGGTGCAGGGGACCATGCTCAACGGCCCCGAGCCGGCATAGTCGAACTCAGTGACAAGTTGCACATAAGCGGCTCCTTCCAACTTGAAGAAGTCTTCTTTCGCTTTCTTTACTAATCCGCCAAGTCCGAACGGGCCGTTCTCCAGCACCTGCGCAACTTTGTCTTCGAGCGTTTTTGGCAAGGCTTCTTTGATGGCTTCCATGATGCTTTCCGTACCAACACTGATCGAGACCTTGGGCGCATTCACAGCCAGGACGATGCCATGGGCTGCCATGGATTCCGAAGTTGTCTTTTGCAGCTCAGGCTCCGCCTGCATTGTTCCCTCGGGCGTGCTCTGCTGTCCTTTCACTGAAAGGCCACCCGAGCCGTCATAATTGACGTTGAATCCTCCTTCCGCGGCGTCGTGCTTGGTGCCAAATCCCGGCTTAAAGATGATTGCTTCATCAATCCGGAAAAGCATGGGCAGTCCGTAAATGTCGAACACATCTTTTGCGAAGGGCGGGAGTTTCAATCGCGCCTCGCCAATGCCGCTGTTATCGCCGCTCGTCAAAGCCGCCCAACTCACATGCAGGTTTCCCTGCAAAGGCGTGCTGTAATCCAGGTCCTGCATTTTGCCGTTTTGGATAGTGGCCTTGAATGCAGTGCTGATGTGACTAACTTCGCCCTTGGTGCTTACCTTCGCAGTGATGCCTGCCAGTTTCTTTTGAACATCGAGAGACAGCTTGAAACCATCGCCCTCCGGTTCGCCTTTCAACTCATATTCCCAGTCGTTCAGCTTCCCTGAAGTCGACAGGCCTACGGCAGTTTTGTTGGCTTCGCCTGCGTAGGCAACGATCGGTGGCTGGAGCCAGGCTCGGAGTCCGTCAAAAAGACCGAAGTCAGTCGGCGTAGAAGGTAATTCTGCCTTCGCTTTCTGTGAGCTGATCGGCGTGGAAAATTCAATTCGTCCGTTCTGAATGAAATCGGTAAGGCCTGCGAATTCCGTCAATACATCTGTTTGAGAGCCTTGTCTCTGCACAGCATCGACACGCCGTGCTCCCAAATGCTCGAGGAACATAATCTTTCCGGGCTGAAGGTCGGCGAGCCGGGGATCACTGCCATCGAACACAAAGACGCGAGCATCTTCGCTGACGCTGCGAAGCAACCGTTGCGTGGTAGGAAAGTCGATTCGAACTGTGTTGGGGGTGTAAGTCACCTCGTATACAGCGTGAGGTGGAGTGTAGAAACTGGATGGCAGTTGCCCAGGTGGGAGATGCGATTCTGATGCTGCATCGGCGGCAGACTTCTTTGACGATGAGCACGAGGAAAGATGAAGGACCATGATTGCTGTTAGCACCAAACCATTTAGCCGGTAACGGAAAGTCATTCTTAGCTCCTGATTGCATCCGCCGTTGCGCACCGAGCACCTCGTCCACGCGGGGCGCCGAGCCGGAGGCTTCGGCTTATTCGGCCTAGTCTCCAATCTGAAACGTCCATATCGCATCGAACATCAAGCCATCGCCCTGTCCACGCGCTACGTCACCCCCGGAATAACTTTTCGTTTTCGAAATAGGACGGAGCACGACACCGTATTCGCCTGAGGCCAGCTCAGAAGTCGGGGTGATCTTGTATTTCCCGGTTGCCAGTTTCTGGGCTTGCGCCGTCACACGCTCTTCCAGAAAACTGGAATAGATCTGCCAATCTGCGGCGGGACTGGAGCGCGCATCAGCTTTTCCTTGCGTGGCACCGACAATGCGGCAGGTATTTTGGGCCGGTGTCAGCTTCACAATTGCGGGCGCATAGTCATCTGGCTTCACGCCCAACACGTTCGAAAAATCAACGGTGAAACTTGGTGAAGCGTTCTGCAGGACATTTGATGATGCCGGTCCCGGTACGCCCCAAACGTACGTCGTCTTGGCCTGGCGATGTGTGAGGACGCTCGAGAAAATGCTGCCCGCCTGTTCGACAGATTGCCCGCCAATGCCTGAGTTCATATGCACCGCGGTGCTCATGGCCGCCTGATTGACTCCACTCTGCATTGCCTGAGTCACCACCGAATCTCCAGCGAGACTCTTCATCGATGACGGCTTCGTTTTGGTTTCTGCGAGCTGAGTTTTCTCCATCCGCAATTCCTGCGTATTGGAGCCTTGCGTCAGATAAGCCTTGGGCATTCGCGACTTTGAAGCTGCCGCGGGTGTAGATTGACTCACATTTGGTGTGGCTGGAGTCGCGCTGGCGGGTGCGCCCTTGCCCGACGCCGAGATCATGGCGTTCATCTCGTTTTCCGTTACCCCTGCCTTATGCAAGGTAATGAGCGCGCTTGTCGAGGTGTCGTACTTTCCAGAATTTGACTGAATTGTCTGGACGACGACAGATTCCGGCAGCTTGCTTTTCACCATGTTGATGATGTCGGTGTTATTCAGCGGCCGCTGCGCTTCCTGGGCGGCGCTTGAGACACAAAGCGCGATTCCCATGATGGCTAATAATCTCGGAATTGAGTTTCGATATGTCATACGGCTCCTTCGATTGAGACTGTGAGTTACTGCAACCCGTCCTGCCATGGATTCAACTTGTCGCCCTTCGGCCCAGTCACGGAAAGCACCACACCGTAAAAGGCGAAAATGAATTTGCCGTATTCGTCGCATTCTGCCGGTTGAACTCCTACGAGCAACGTGTTGCCCTGCATGGAAGCGCTGACGTTGGTGTCGAAGTACTTGCAACTCCCTGAATTGATCCCGGAGTCCACGGAGGGATAACCCAGGACTAGAGTTTGTATGCTGTCATCCAGGCTGAAACCGGGGCGCATCTTGCTCAAGTCGATGGAGTCAGAAAAAAAGAGGCGATTCTGCGGGTACCCATCGCCGACGTTACTGGACCAGATCGGGTCGTATAGATAAAACGCCGCAGTTCCTGTCTGAGGAACTGGATTCAACCCTGCCTGCATCAGACTTGTCTGCGTGAGGGGCGTAACGAATTTGTCTACCTCAAGGTAGTCGGTCGGCAACTTCACTACGGACTGTGGAATGCTCGCCAGAGCACGGGAGACGCGCGTGGCCACAAAAGAAATACCGGGTATCTGCACACTCTTTCCATCTGAGCGCACCACAGCAAGCGTAATGTTCTTGAGGTCGTATTCGTTTTGAAAGGCAGGATTGAATGTGACAAGGATGCTGCTGTCGGTCCACGAGTCGATGCCGAGATTCACGGGACTTGGGTTATTGATGAACGCTCCGTAGATGTGAACGTTACCTTGAGTCGGGCCGAAATTGCACCCACCGATCGCGTATTGGTTGTTGGGATACTGGCCACTTCCTGGATCCGGTGTGAGCACAATGCCATGCGCTTTACCTCCGATAGTCTGAACGACGGGATCGCTGGTGAACTTGCACATGCTGATGGGTTGCGGCGCTTTCTCGATCTGCTGAAGGAATGAGTTCGATGAACCGCTCCCGGGCTGCGAAGGCGGGTTTCCTGCAACTTGCAGCCCCGAACCACCCGAGGATCCGCCGGAGCCAGTCGAAGAGCCTGGCTGACCTCCAGTTGGGTTAGCGCCCGGCGGCGTCGATCCGCCAGTCGCAGGAGTCGTGCCATCCATCGTGTGCATCGGCCCTATCGGAGTGTTGCTGCTTCTCGATAGTCCTCTCGCGAGAACGACTCTAGCGTTGTGTGTCTCTACACTTTGGCTTTGAATGGTGGCCGTTATGCTCGGATCAAGCGCTCGCCGGGCAGCATTAGAAATTTTGATTGTTGGTCCGGGCACCAGCCGGATATGGCTCGCCAGAGTTTTTCCACGTTGTACGCTGCTTGGCGTTTGCTCTGCGGCGGACATTAGTACTTTCGAGCCCGTCCGGTTCGGCATGCTTTTGGGCGGAAATGGCTGCGGGTTCAGATCGTCTGCGCCATTCCCCGCTGTGCGAACGCCTCCGGTGAAGCACGGGCGAACGCTGCCATCTCCCATCGCGTCCAAAATGCCTGGGCTGACACGACTTCGCTTCAGCGCATTGCAGCCCTGTGCGGTGAAATCGAATTGCTTGTTCGAAGACTTGATCTGGTTGACGATTGCTGAGTCCGGAACGCCGCCTTTGACTAGATTGATGACATCGGCATTTCTAAGCGTCGCCGCGCCGGATTTCGCCGGTACGGGCTGTCCGGGTGCCTTGCTGGTATTAGAAATAGGCCCAGGCTTTACGGCGGCGAGTGTTCCGGATGAAGTTCGTTGCTGGGAACCCGGATTCACAGTGCCGTTATTTACGCCAGACAGCATTCCGCGTGCGGACGACTGTCCCCCACCTGGGGTCGCGGTGCCGTTGTTGACATTCGATAACATTCCGCCGGCTGGTGCGCTCGCCATTACCGAACCGCCGGACGGAGCCAGTGAGAAATTGACGTCAAAAGCCCGGTTCTGACATGAGCCCCAGGTTTTTGTAAGGTCCGAGACGGAAGAAGGCGTAACTGCCGGCAGCATGTTGCACTGGCCGTTGATGATCTTTATGTTGGAGACCGTCGGGGTCTGAGCCGCGACGCTCTGAGAAAACGCGCTAGGCTGAGTGACGACCAATTGAGCTTGCAGTGCTGGTCCGACCGGCAAGTGATCGTAGGCGTAAATGCAAACGTCGTAGATGGTCTGTTTGCCGCCGTATAAGAATGCCTTCACTTGTCCTGCGTATTTGAAGTGGTTGCCAGCCTGGACCAGGGCGTTCGAGGTTCCTGCGCCGGTCACATTGACCGCGAGGCCACTGCAAGATCCAGCTGGATTGTGAGTGATTGCGTTTACATCCCAATAGACGAAGCCTTCAACGTCGCCGGCGTTTGGAGCAGTGATTGGAGTCGGCGCTTCAGCTACGGCCGACATCGGACTTCTTGCCGGCGAAGACGGCGCGTGGTGCGCGGTCTGTGCCCCAATGGTAGGGGCACTTAACAAGGCGACGAGAATGAAATCTGCAATGCGATGGCGCATCGATTTTTGACTCACTAGAGTTCCCCCAAAATGTGTGTTTAGGTCGAGGGGCCGCACTGAATTCGGCGAAGCCGATCCCCCTGATCTCAGACGGCCCCACAGCCCTCCCCATCACGCACAGCCGATCGACGGCGTGCATGCGACGAAAATGAACTGCAAATTGTGATGGGTCAACGGAAACGCAACTTAAACGGGTGTGACGGACTAAGCCCAAGTGGCTGAATCAGTTGGCATGACTCATGACACGGGAAATTCAGGGGGAAAGCACTGCTCGCTATTGGAAAGGCAGTAAAGGAATCAGCGGGTAGCGTCTTGCGCAACAACCGTGGCATTACCGACGGCGGACTCGGCTTGACGGGCGAGAAGTCCCAGCCCGCGGTTACGTGATTCAGACGCCAATGCTTTCAGCTGTCTTTGACCCAGGGAAGCACTTACTTTGAGCTGCAATTCGCCCATCACAAGCCGAGCTTGCCCTTCGATGCTGTAGTAACCCAGCTTTTTGGCGGTTGCTATAACCGATTGCAGTCTCTTGAGAGCTGCAGAGATGCTTGACGCGTCATTTTCAGCCATGTCCACCCGCGCCTGCTGAATTTCTGCGGGTAGCTTTAGCGACGGATCAGAACTTGTCAGGCTCAGATCAACGGCACGCTTGCTCGCCTCCCGTGCTTCCGTTAATTTCCCTTGCATCAAGAGCGAGCGGCTCAATATCGCGTACGCACTGCTGGAATCTGGGTCGCTCTTTTCCTTATCGAATTCTGCCAGGGCGCTGCGAAGCAACGGCTCCGCTTGCTCAGGATGCCCATCCTCGATTGCTACTCCAGCAAGTTCAACCTGGCTTTCCGCTACCAGCTCGAGAGCTTCGATCTTTTGACGCAGTGCGAGCGCCTGCTGAAACTGCTGGCGCGCATTGGACAGATCACCTTCCGCTTGCATCGCCGATCCCAGCTCCACTATGGCTCCGCTCAAATACTGATAGGCCCCTTCCACCGAACGCATGGAATCGATGGCCTCTTGGGCGAACTGTTTCGCCTCGTGTACGTTCCCCTCGGCTAACTTAAGGTCGGCCATTCGGTACAGCGCGTATCCGGAGTCACCATGTTCTATAGTCGCGGTAAGATCCAATGTCTGCTGGTACAACCTGGATGCACCCGGCAGGTTGCCGCGCGCATAGAGTATGTCGGCCGTGTTCACCATTGCGGCGAGGGCGCCCGCCTTATCGCCTGCAAGATCGAAATGTGTTTTCGCTTCGCGGTACAACTGCTCGGCGCGATCCAAATCCCCTTCGTTCGCGAAGTTAATTGCCATATTGTTCAAAATGGCCCCGGTTTTTTCATGTTCACCAAGGCCCGTCAGTACGGCCAGCGCCCGACTATAAGCCGCAATGGCTTGCTCGTAATGGCCTTGTGTGCCCAGCCCATCCGCCATGAGTCGCATGGCATCGGCCGCTCCGACACGATTTCCTGCCGCGACAAATATGTTGTATGCCTCCTCGCAGGACGATACGGCTTCAGCCGGTCGTTCCCCGTACAACATCACCATGCATTCTTCCTTTCTGGCGACGGCGTACACCAGGTTCTCCCGCCGGGCAGAAGCTTTGGAGATTGCACTTCGGATCAGTACAAGAGCGGCGGGCTTGTTGTCTTTTATCGACCGCGACTCTGCCAGATCAATCCTTGGGTCGTCAGAGGATGGCGCGGGCAATTTGCGCAACTGCTGAATGACTTGCAGGGCTTGGCTACCTTCACCCAAGCGGCCCTGAAGAGACACGAGGCGTAAGGCGTAATCGACATTGTCGGGGAACAATTCGAAAAGGGCATGATAGGTGGATGCGGCCTGTTCAAGCTGTCCGATGCTCTCGTAATATTCCGCTTCCACCAGCATGCGCTGGGGACGCGGCAGGTCGAGTGAAAGTTCCAGCGCCTTCTTGGCTTCTTCTTTGCGTTTCTCTTCGTATCCAAGCTGCGCCCAGGCGGTGGCTAGCATGCTGTGGACGAGCGAAAACTTCGGGTCCGCATTTGCTGCCTGTTGCAAGAGATCTTTCGCCGCCAATGCGTCGAACTTGCGCAGCTTCGCAATTCCCAGCGCATACAAACGCGCCGCCTCTGGATCCAGCGGTAAGGAAGCAAGCACTCCGGCTTGATCGGTTCCCTGCAAATCTCCCACGCCCAAGCGGTCGCGCAACTTGGTCCCCACCCGCGATATGAGATGGAACAGGTCCTGAGCGCTGCCAACCTCTGCGGCTTCCGTCAATATCTCTCCGGTGCGCGCGTCCTGCAGGCGGACATCCAGCCGCAACTGGCTGCGCTCGCCTGTTCCGATGGTCATATAGGAGCCAAGGACGAGAACATCGCTATTCAGAGCATTTCCAATGCGAGAAGTGGTATTTCGATCGAGAGTATCGGTGTTTATCCAGGGCGATGAACTGCGAACATTTGCAATATCCTCGCCTGAAACAAGCCGTAGTTTTTCTCCTGCAGCCAATTCGGTGCTCAACATTTCCGAAAGTGCAGTCGCAAGCCAAAGATCGTCGGAATGACCGGAGAGATTCGAAAAACCAAGAACAGCCACTGACTTGCGCATCTGAACCGGCGCGCTGTTCCGCTCCAGCAGTCCTGCATCATGCATGAATCGAGGCCGCAACTGCCACCCGATGATGCTCAAAACGACAACAGTAAGAACGGATCCATATATATAAAGGATGTTGCCGCGAGAACGTTGAGCTTCCGGAATGGGCTGGGATACGGGTGCCTGTGTGAGAGGAGACTCTGGTTTGGGGACAGGCGAAGGCGGACTAGCGAGAGTCAGAGAGGAAATTAGCGGAGTTCTATCGGCAATTGAAACCGGCGCAATGAAGCGATAACCGCGGCGTGGAACAGTCTCTATGAATCGCGGATTCTCAGGATCGTCGTCGATCGAGGCCCGCAGCCTCTTCAGGATGACATTTAAGCTTCCGTCGAAATCAACGTAAGTTCCTTCCGGCCAAAGACCTTGCTTTAATTCTTCCCGGCTGACAATTTCGCCGGGCCGCTCCAGCAACAACAACAGGAGGCGGAATGGTTGCTCCTGAATTTTTACGCGAATGCCGCTACGAGTGAGCGTGCCCTCGGTGGAATCAGCTTCAAACGTCCCGAAACGGAAGAGATTACCTGACCCTACCCCAGCGTCCATCACCCCATCCCCAGAAATGTGGCTGGAATCATAGCATCCCCGCATAGGCGTGTCAGCAATCGTTGTATGCACCTCAATCGAAAGAGGTTCCGGTGTAAGAGAGGATTCATCGGTGTTTCCTTTGACCAGTGCTGCACACGCGAGTGATAAATGGCGCAGCACCACGGAGGAGGAAACATGAAAAGTCTCAACACTCATTCACAATGCATCGTAACGGCTTGTTCGATAGCTCTTGCTTTGACCATCAGCCTGCAAGGACAGACTCGAAGCCCAGGCTCGCAACTCTCATCCGGCGACCACACACTGGCTAAGTTGCAGCCCTTGAACGTCAAGCCGGGCCTATGGGAAACGACGGTTACGCACAAGGTGGCTGGGGAAATGCCAATACCACCGGGCATGCTCGATAAGTTATCCGCCGAACAACGAGCAAGACTCGAACAGAGAATGAAGTCCAACCCTGCGGGAAGTACATCCACATCGAAAAGCTGCGTGACGAAGCAGGACCTGGAAAAGTCGCCGGATTTTGGAGAGGGCAAGGGCGAATGTACCTACACTATCCAGACTTCGACAAGTACTGAGGCTAAGGGAAAGTACAGTTGCGTCACCGAGGGGATGAACGCGACCGGTGCATTGGACATCGTAGTAGTGGATCAGGGTAACGTTAAGGGCACGTCACATGGGACCGTTAGCGGTAGCGGCCACGACCTGCAGTTTGATTCCAGCTTCACATCGAAATGGGTCAGCGCGAATTGCCACAAATAGTCAAGCAGGCAGTTTGTGGGCGCTTCGAACTGACCTGACATTTAGTGGAGGTGGGGACTCGCGTTGCGAGATCCACCCGTTTGCAAGGCCAGGACGTGGGAGATTTCGAATCGTAGAAATTACTTTCCGACGGCACTCTCCAGGTCTGCCGCGGCTTTGTCGATTCCTGCGGAAACGCGATCGATTACATCTGCCACCATAGGAATCTGTGCGTCGGCTTCTTTCCATTTTTTTTCGTCCATGTATTCACGGACGGCGGCGACCGGCTTGGCGCCGTATCCAGTGTAGGCACCAGGAGCGTAGATCTGGTTCTTGAACCACGGGCGCTCTGGAAGACCTTTTTCATTCAGGAAGAGCCGCGAGATACCGAGCAGATCGGCATTCACGGTCTCGAACGAAGAAGCAGAAACTGTGGCGTCCGTGGCATTGCGGAATTTGGCAAGCGCTTTTGAATATCGCTCTGCAGACTTTTTCAGCGCTTCAATGGAATTCTTCATCGGAGCGAAATTCATGTAAGGCGGAACCGATTCGGCCGGAGGAGGCACAAACGTTTTGTGCGGATCGGCCGTTGCCGTGAAGGCGCCCTCCTGAATTTCCAAATTCCGCTCGGTGATCTCTTCTTGCTTGTCTTTCAGCAGCTTTTCGAGTTCGAATTCGTATTTGGCTATGGCGTCGGCTTGGGGAGCGTAATCGAATGGAAGCAGGTCGGCATCGGCGATGCGGAGCACGATCGATCCGGCAGTTTGAGCCATGGCTCGCTCGTAGGCGAAATCCGGGTCGGCGAAGTGTGTGTACCAGTAAAAATCGTCGTAGATGGAATGGTATTGCGTGCCTTCGTCCTCGCCGCCGTAGCCGACGTTGAGCGATGAGATTCCCGCGAAGTCTTGAAAAGCGGTGAAGTCGGAACCGTCGCCGAGATCTCCGAGAACGAGGTCTTTGCGCTTGCGGAGTTTCCCTTTTTCTTCGGAGTCTTTGGCGTGCATGATGGCGCGAAGGTGGGCGCGTTCGAAGACAGAAATGTTTTTTTCTGGGTCAGTGATGTCGTGGGCCACGGCGCCAACGACGGCTTGCAGATCTTGTGTGCCGCCGACGTAAAGATATCCACGCGAACTGCTATCGGAGTTGACGTAGGTGACCGCATGTTTTCGCAAGTCCTCCACATGAGTTTCGACCCACTCAACGGAGCCCAGAAGCCCCGGTTCCTCGCCGTCCCACGCGCAGTAAATGATGGTGCGTTTTGGCGTCCAGCCTTGCTTGTGCAATCCACCCAACACACGCGCTTCTTCCAGCATGGGGGCTTGGCCGGAGATGGGATCATCGGCGCCGTTAACCCATGCGTCATGATGATTGCCGCGGATGACCCACTGCTCAGGTTCAGAACCCTTCAGTGTGGCGATGACGTCATACAACGGCTTGATGTCCCAATTCGACGCAACTTTCAAATGCACGCGCGCCGCGCCAGGACCAATGTGATAGGTCATGGGAAGTCCCCCTCTCCATGCCTCGGGTGCTACGGGGCCTTGCAGAGCGGCGAGCAGGGGCTGAGCGTCGGAGTACGAGATGGGCAGAACGGGAATTTTTGTGATTGTCTTGGCGTCTTTGACATCGAGACGCTTGGCGCCCGGAACTGCGCCGATACCAGGTGTCAGAGGATCGCCGGGATAGTCGGTGTCCATCACGCTTCCGCGCTGCACGCCATCGCGAGGACGCCATCCGCCTGTGGGATAGTCGTCCCCGTGGAAAAAGCCGTCGCCGCGCGGATCGGAATAGATAAGGCATCCAATCGCGCCGTGTTCGGCGGCCACTTTTGGCTTGATGCCACGCCATCCCGAGCCGTAACGGGTGATGACAATCGCGCCTTTGACGGAGATTCCCATGCGGTCGAGTTCTTCATAGTCTTCGCGATTGCCGTAGTTTACGTAAACGAGGGGCGCCGTAACATCGCCATCGGCGGAGTAAGCGTTGTAGGTCGGGAGCTGTTCGGAAGTTTGATTCGACGTGGGATCGACGGAAAGCACTGGCTCCTGCAGCTTGGCACGGAATTTTGTGGGAGCCACGAGCTCTACAATGCGCTCCTTCGGAGTCGGGAAGAGAACGTCGAAATTCTCGATGTGTGCGTCAAATCCCCATTCTTTGAAGCGGGCCAGGATCCACTCGGCGTTGTCTTTGTCATACGGAGAACCAACGTTGTGCGGGCGCGCCGAAAGGCGCCGCATGCTCTCGCGAATATTGTTCGCCACTACCGTGTCTTGAAATTTCTTTTCGAGATCGCGCTCGACCGCGCTGGCGTGGGGCGTATACCCCAGTAGCATGTGGGCGGGGTTTGCGGAAGCAGCTTCCTCCGCAGATTGAGCGATAACGAATTGCACCAACGTAAGCAGAAGGACAAATGAAACAAATGAGCGCAACGATTTCACGAAGATCTCCTGGTTGGATCGAATACGGAAGGCGAATTTTAGCACTGCGGCCGTGTCTGTTGGAGTTAACGTATTCCTAACGTCGAGTGGGACGTTGATTTCGTATGAATCTTGGTGAGGCATCGGATCGGCGGGCTTGGCCACTACAGTTGTAGTGAATCAAAAACCATCGAGATTGACCGACATGTCAGATCTTCGATCATTCTTCTGCAAAGGAAATGGCATCTAAGTTTTCCATGCGACTGCCTCGCGCCAGTGGCCTGCTGCTTCATCCGACCTCTCTTCCTGGTCCGTTCGGCATTGGTGATTTCGGGCCGGCAGCGTTTGCCTTCGTTGATTTTCTTAAGGATGCAGGTCAGGGGTTGTGGCAGGTTCTGCCCCTCAATCCGACGGGATATGGCGATTCGCCCTTTCAGTGTTTCTCTGCCTACGCCGGTAACCATCTTTTAATCAGTCCTGAGAAACTACGGAGCCGGGGAATTCTCGATGCCTCTGACCTGCGAGAATGCCAAGATTTTTCACAAGACGCCGTTGATTTCGAGGGCGTCATCCGCTGGAAGGCGCGACTCCTGAGCAAAGCCGCCGAAGTTTTTAGAAGTGAGGCGTGCGGGGACGATCGGCGTGCATTTGACAAATTCTGTGCAAGAAACTCCTCATGGTTGCCGGACTTCGCTCTGTTCATGGCATGCAAGCAAGAGCAAGGTGGAATTGCCTGGAACCAGTGGCCTCCGGATATCGCGCGACGCATTCCGGACGCCTTGAGCGCCGCGACCAGTCGTTTGAAGCAATCTGTGTTCGCGGTGCAGTACTGGCAATTTGAGTTCTTCCGTCAATGGAGTGAAGTGAAGGATTATGCGCACAACGCAGGGATTCGCATTATCGGGGACCTTCCAATCTATGTCGCTCTCGATAGCGCCGATGTCTGGACGAACCGCGAATATTTTCAGCTTTCTGAGAACGGCCAACCGATTACGATCGCGGGCGTTCCTCCCGACTACTTCAGCGCAACTGGCCAATGCTGGGGCAATCCGATTTACCGCTGGGACCGTCTTCAAGAGACCGGCTATCGGTGGTGGGTCAAGCGTTTCCGTGCCGTCCTGGAGTTGTACGACGCCATTCGTATCGATCATTTTCGGGGATTCGAAGCTTACTGGGAAATTCCAGGAAACGAGACGACCGCAATCAATGGACGCTGGGTGAAGGGCCCAGGGGCTGACTTCTTCGCGGTTCTGGAACGTGAGTTCGGAGATCTCCCCATCATTGCGGAGAATTTAGGCGTGATTACCCCGGAAGTGGAGTCGATCCGCCGTCGGTTCCGCTTCCCAGGAATGGCGATCCTGCAGTTCGCGTTCGGCAAAGATCCGCAAGGCCCTTCTTTCCGTCCTCATAATTACGAACGGGAACTCGCAGTGTACACCGGCACGCATGATAACGACACCACAGTTGGATGGTGGAACAGTACCGGTGCTCGTGATAGCACCCGCACTCCTGAAGAAGTTGCCAAAGAACACGCATTTGGTCGCGCATATCTGAACTTGAAAGAGGAGCCGATTCACTGGGTCATGATCCGAACTATTCTTTCTTCGATTGCCG
>Ga0335071_10002833_pt1 | contig 18405 bp, 21 predicted proteins | sample Lox_Sample_15_FD_206724 | JGI IMG/M metagenome (GOLD analysis project Ga0335071, IMG submission 206724) | Soil microbial communities from Loxahatchee National Wildlife Refuge, Florida, United States - Lox_Sample_1.5 | ecosystem: Environmental > Terrestrial > Soil > Wetlands | place: USA... | reverse complement strand
CCTCGGCGCGGTCCTCCTCGAGGAGGAGCTCTGCCGGGGGAGGCCGGGCACCATCGGGGGCGACCCGGTCTTCCTCCTCGCCGACGAGATCATCGGCATGGCCATCGCGGAGTACCTGGGCGGGACCTGTGCCCGGTTCGAGTTCACCCGGTACGACCAGAAGAAGCCCGGGATCCTCTCCCGGCTCGGGCCGTTCCTCGACGATGCCGTGGCCGGCCTTATCGCGGGCTGCACGTCACGGCTCTACACCGAGTGTGTCGGATGACCCTGGAACCGATCGTCGCCCTCCTCCAGTTCGAGACCCGGCTCCCCCTCGGGAAACCCGCCGACTTCGGCAGGTTCGCGGCCAGTCCCTGGCTGTACCCCCTCGCGGGTTACATCGTCGGCGGGATCGCCGCCGTTGCCGGGTTTCTCATGGGTGCCCGTCCCCTGCTTGCCGCTGCGATGGCACTCGCCGCCGCCCTCCTCGTCACCGGGTTCCACCACCTCGACGGGCTCCTCGATTTCGGGGACGGGCTCATGGCCCACGGGAGCCGGGACAAGCGGGTCGCGGCCCTCACCGACCGGGCCATCGGGGCAGGCGGGGTCGGGCTCGGCCTTTTGGTCACCCTGGTAGCCTTTGCCGCGCTCTCATCGGTTCCGTCGGTGTGGGTCGCCATCCTCGCCGGCGAGGTGCTCGGCCGGCTTGGCCTTGCCTGGATCACGGTGGCGGGCCGGCCCTTCAGGGACGGGATCCACGCGACCCTCCACCGGTCGTCCCAGCCGGTCCACGGGCTGATCGCCCCCCTTCTCGCCATCCCTCTCCTGCTCGTCATCCCGTCCGGCCCCCTTCTCCTCGCAGGGACTGTCACGGCATTCACCGTTGCGGGCATGGTCGCTCTCGGGGATCGCCTGTTCGGGGGAGTGAACGGGGATGTCGCGGGAGCGACCCATGAAATCACACGGGCCCTCGTTATCGTCACCCTCGCCCTCACCCTCTAAACCATTTTAACCCACCGGGGCTCACTCCTTACCAATGGCTCCCCACTACGGCATTCACCTCCGCGGAGGCGTTATCACCGAGCGGGACGTCGATCTCTGCACGATACGGGTGAGGGTACCCGCCGGGAACCTCACGGTCGAGCAGATGCGGGGGCTCGCGAACATCGCGAAGCGGTACGGGAAGGGCTTTGCCCACTTCACCGGCCGGCAGGCCGTGGAGATCCCCCACGTGGACCCGAAGCACCTGGTCCGGATCACGCGTGCCCTGGCAAAGAACGGCACCCCCCTCGGCTCCGAGAAGGACGAGGTGGTGAACATCGTCGCCTGCCCCGGTAAGGAGCGGTGCAAGTTCGGGATGATCAATACCATCGACCTTGCAAAGAAGCTCGACGAGCGGCTCTTCGGGAAGGACATGCCCGTGAAGATGCGGATCTCCATCTCGGGCTGCCCGAACGCCTGCACGAGCCCGATGTTAAACGAGATCGGGATCATCGGCCGGGTGAAGCCGAAGCGAATCCCCGGCCTCTGCACCGGCTGCGGGACCTGCGCCGAGTACTGCAAGGAGTGCGCCATCTCCGTCCGGAACGGCGTATCGGTGCTCGACGAGTCGAAGTGCGTCCAGTGCGGGGTCTGCATCCAGTCCTGCCCGTTCCACCTCCTGAAGTCCGAGCACACCCACTACCTGGTCATGGTGGGCGGGCGGCGGGGACGGCACCCCCGGATCGGGCGGACGCTCGTCACCATCGAGGAGGAGGAAAAGGTGGTGGACGTCGTGGAGCGGATTATCCAGTGGGTCTACCGGCGGGCCTGGAGCGGCCGGCTCCTCTCCGACCAGCTGGACGACCTGCACTTCGAGGGGTTCAAAAACGAGATCGTGGCCGCCCTTCAGCAGTGATAGTACAGCGACGAGAACCCCTCGTTCTTGTCGTCGTCGCACAGGATGGCGTCCCCGTCGCGGACCAGGGTATTGAACATCATCGCGGCACTCATAAGCGCCTCGTCCGCGACGGTCCCCCTCCGGACGTCCTTGTACGCCTGGAGAATGGGGGAGGGGATGGACCGTTTCCCGACGAGGACTCCCGTGCAGTGCGTGCAGTAGGCGCAGTGCGTGTGGGTCGCGACCTCGCCGTCGGCACACATGACCGTCACCCGGTCCGATGGTGGGGCACGGAAGAGGGACAGGGTCTTCATGGCAGTACCATCATGACGTCCCATGGAATAAGAGGATGCCGATCCGGGCGATGCGGGCAGAGACCTTGCGAATCCCGCGCTCCCGGACCGGCCCCGGACCAGGCGCGTGGGAACGCCGTGGCAGGGGATGCCCACCGGCTGAGAACGGGGCTCGGTGACGATATTTTATATAGTCCTGTCCCCAATAATTTACACTCGCATCGCACGATTGTGAGCTTCACAATTTCCATCGGAAAACTGGAGGATCAAGGAAAATGGCAGCAGCAAAGCCCCATCTCAATCTCGCCGTCATCGGCCATATCGATCACGGGAAGTCGACCCTCGTGGGAAGGCTCCTCTTCGAGACCGGTGCGGTACCCCAGCATGTCATCGACGGCTACCGGAAGGAGGCCGAGAGCAAGGGGAAGGGAACCTTCGAGTTCGCCTGGGTCATGGACAACCTGAAGGAGGAGCGGGAACGGGGGATCACCATCGATATCGCCCACAAGCGGTTCGACACCCCGAAGTACTACTTCACCATCGTGGACTGCCCCGGCCACCGCGACTTCGTGAAGAACATGATCACCGGCGCCTCGCAGGCCGACGCAGCCATCCTTGTCGTCGCTGCGGCGGAGGGCGTGCAGGAGCAGACCAAGGAGCATGTCTTCCTTGCACGGACGCTCGGTATCAACCAGCTCATCATCGTCATCAACAAGATGGACGCGGTGAACTATGACCAGAAGCGGTTCGAGGCCGTGAAGGCCGACGTCTCCGCCCTCCTCAAGCTGGTCGCGTACAAGCCCGACGACATGCTCTTCATCGCGGCGTCGGCCTTCCAGGGAGCGAACATCGCGAAGAAGTCGGACAAGACCCCCTGGTACAAGGGGCCGACCATCCTCGAGGCCCTCGACACCCTGAAGGAGCCCGAGAAACCGACCCAGCTGCCCCTGCGCCTGCCCATCCAGGACGTGTACAGCATCTCCGGTATCGGCACCGTGCCCGTGGGCCGGGTCGAGACGGGGATCCTCAAGAAGGGGATGAACGTCATCTTCATGCCGGCGAACAAGACCGGTGAAGTGAAGTCCGTCGAGATGCACCACGAGGAGATCCCGCAGGCGGTGCCCGGGGACAACGTGGGCTTCAATATCCGCGGGGTCGCAAAGAACGAGATCCGGCGGGGCGACGTGGTCGGGCCCGTCGACAGCCCCCCGACGGTCGCCGACGAGTTCACGGCCCAGATCGTCATCCTCTTCCACCCGAGCGCCATCACCGTGGGCTACACGCCGGTGTTCCACTGCCACACCGCCCAGGTGGCCTGCACGGTGACCGCCCTCAAGAAGAAGCTTGACCCGAAGACCGGCCAGACGAAGGAGGAGAACCCCACCTTCTTAAAGACCGGCGACGCGGCCATCGTCCAGATCAAGCCCTCGCGGCCCCTCGTCATCGAGAAGATCAAGGAGATCCCCCCGATGGGCAGGTTCGCCATCCGGGACATGGGATCGACGATCGCCGCCGGCATGTGCATCGACATCGTACCAAAGATGATGAGATAACATTTTTTCGGGGACGGGTTCACGATGCAGAAGGCCAGGATTCGCCTGACAGGCACGGATTGTAAAAAGGTCGAGATGGTCTGCGAGCGGATCCGGGAGATCGCGGAGCGGACAGGCGTGAACCTGGCCGGGCCGATCCCCCTCCCCACGAGAAGGCTCGTGGTCCCCATCAGGAAGAGCCCTGACGGCGAGGGGACCGCGACGTGGGACCGGTGGCAGATGCGGGTCCACAAGAGGCTCATCGACATCGACGCTGACGAGCGGGCCCTCCGGCAGCTCATGCGCATCCAGGTCCCGAAGGATATCGGGATAGAGATCGTCCTGGAGAGTTAAGGTATGCGGCGTGGAGCCGCGGTGGTATGGGAGAGGCTCCGCTCCGTCTTCACCTTCGAACGCCTTTTTCTCCTCATCCTCGCCCTCACCGTTTTCCTCAGGTTCTATCGGCTCGACCTGAAGCTCTTCCACCATGACGAGGCCATCCACGGGTGGTTCTCGTACCGGCTCCTCCACGAGGGGATCTGGACCTACGACCCGTCGTACCATGGCCCGCTCCTCTACTACACGACCGCGGGGATGTTCTGGCTCCTCGGTGATGGGGACGTCGTGGGGAGGATCGTCCCCTCGCTCCTCGGGACCCTTATCGTCGCGCTCGTCTATCCTCTCTACCGGATGGGGTACCTGGACAAGCGCCAGACGCTCGTCGGGGCGCTCTTCCTCTCCCTCTCCCCCGACATGGTCTATTTCTCGCGGTTCCTCAGGCACGACATCTTCATGCTCTTTTTCATCATGCTCCTCCTCGTCACCCTCCTTGCCTACATCGAGACCGGGAGCCGGTGGTACGGCCTCGGGGTCGCCATCGCCGTTGCGGGCGGCATGTCCTGCAAGGAGGAGTTCCCCGTCATCCTCCTCATCTTCGGGATCTACTTCATCTATGCCGCCTGGAAGGGGAGGATCCGGTTCCCGGACCGGTGGAAGAAAGACCTCCTGATCTTCACCGCCATCGCCGCCGGGATCATCGCCTTCTTCTACTCCTCCCTCGGGCAGCATCCCGAGATCCTCCTCGACGCGGGGTCCGCGGCCATCCAGCACTGGATCGAGATGCACGAGGCCTGCCGGCTCTGCGGGCCATGGTACTTCTACCTCCTCCTCTTCGTATGCTACGAGCTGCCTATCCTCATTCTCGCCGTATACGGGACGGCCCTGTTCCTTGTCGACCACTCTGACCTCCGGCGGAGGGTCGGGGACCTGGCCCGGAGGATCCGGCGCGAGGAGCCCTCCACCGGGACCCTCGTCGAGCGCCTTTCCACCCCCCCCTCCCCGGGGACCGGAATCGCCGGGACCACCGGGACCGCGAAGCAGACCGAGTTCATGGGCTTCTGCATCTGGTGGATGGTCCTCACCATGGCTTTCTATGCCTACGTGAACGAGAAGGTTCCCTGGCTGATCATCCCCCAGCTCCTCCCGGCGGTGTTCGTCGCCACGTACCGGCTCACGAACTGGAAGACCATCATCGCCGTCGTTTCGGTCGTCTTCCTCGTCCTCCTGACCTGGCACACCTGCTTTGTACCGGCTGACGTCAGCGAGCCCATCGTCCAGGTTCAGAACTCAGAGGACCTCCGGGGCCTCTTCCTCCAGATCGACAACGCGAGCCACGTCGCCGTGGCGTCGAAGAACTACTGGCCCCTCCCCTGGTATTACCGGGGAGTGATGGCAAAGAAGCTCGCTTACTACGGGAACAAGGTGGACGAGTCCACCATCTATTCCAATAACTATGATCTCGTCATCGCCTATGACGCGGAGAGTTATACGTCGCTCACCGGCTACACCAGGAAAACGATCCGGCTCGATTACTGGTTCTCCCCCTATGACAACGAAAACCGGTATCTCGAGTGGTACTTCCTCCGGGACGGGAGGCTGGGGAGCATGAACCTGGACGTGTTCACGAGGATTGCCTGAGCTCCCCCGGAACGGAAAACCGGAAACACGGTCACCTGCCCCTGGCAGGCTTAACAGGAAAAAAGTGGGGAGGAAGAACCGGGAGCCCTACCCGAGCTCGTCCCACTGGGACCGCTTCCGGTAGATGACGAACCCGATTATGGCGAGTATCACGAGGACCACGATGACGACCGGGAGGAAGGCCGAGAGGTTCGGGAGGCCGGGCATCTGGAAGCCCTTGCCGAGCTCGGACTTGAGGTCGAGGGAGAGGTTCCACGCCTGGTTTGCGAGGGAGAGCCCCTCGGCAGACTTGCCGCGGGAGGTGGTATAGCTTCCCGAGCTGTACAGGTCGTTCGCGTTCGAGATGGCCTGGGCGGAGAGGTCCCGCTTGTTGATGATGGCGACGAGCCGGGAATCGGTGGTCTTGATGCTGTCGTTCACCGTGAACTCGTTGATGAGCCCATCCACCGAGGCGAGCATCGTCTTTGCCTGCTGGAGGGACTGGTCGGCCCATGCCTGCTCGAGGGCAGCCTCGGCGGCGTCGATGTCGGTCTGGGCTGTGGCGAGGAGGCCCGCGACATCCGAGGGGGACGTGCTGACCTTCACGGCGGCAGACTCGATGGCAGAGCTTGCGTCGGTGTATTTGGCCTGTGCAGCGCTCACGTCAACCGGAGGGTTCATCGCATTTTTCGCGTCGATGTCGGCCTTCAGGGTGGCGAGCTTCGCCCTCATCCCGTCGATCTGGGTCTGCAGGGCCCCCGTGTTGACGACCGTCCCGTTCACGTACACGGCCGCACCGACCTGGTCGGACGACTCGTCGAGCTCCTGGACCCGGACCAGGTTGATGTTCCCGCTCGTGAAGGAGGAGGGCACCGTCCCTTCGGTCATCGAGAACTTGAGGGCCACGGACTGGTAATTGCTCGTCGGGTACGCAAGATCATACCCGCCAATCGTCGCATGCTTCCCTGCAAAGGTCCGGGCAGGGTTCTCGATGCCGTTGATGATGATGTTCACCTCCCACTTGGCGTCATCGAGCTGGGTGTAGAACTCCACGGAATCGTCCGGGTTGAAGGTCTGGTCCCCGCTCGTGGGCAGGTTGATGGTCCCGGCCACCTCGGAGATGACATCGCCGGGCTTGAGGGCATTCACCTGGGTCGGTGACGTCGTAATCCCGCTGCTCGTTATCGCAGCACATGCCTGCGCGAGAGAGAGAACTACCACAACAGAAAGCAGAAAAACTGATAAATGCTTCATACTCCTCCTCACTCAAAGAGCGGCTCGATGTCCTCGTCAAAGAGGGAGACCCGCTTCTCCTTTGCCTTCACGGCATCCTCCTTCGTCTCCTTCGCGATCTCCAGGAGCTCCCGGATCCGGGGGGCGTTCCCCACGGTCGCGAGGACCACGACCGCCGCGATATAGTTCGAGTCCACCGGGTAGTCCCCTCCGCGGACCTCGATCCCGGCAATGTTCTCCTCGACCCAGCTCTTGGACTTCTCGACTCCCTTCCGGTCCATCTCCTCGGGCGGGCCCGCGATGAGAACGAGGGCACGCTCGGCCGAGGAATAGTCGCAGGGGAGCGTGAGCCTGCCGAGCATGGCACGCCGGACGAGGGCGATGATCTTCGCGGACTTGTCCTCCCCGAGGAGCACCTCCTCGGTGGGCTCCTTCTTGCCCGTCGCCGCCGTCTGGATGGTCTCCTTCAGGCCGCCGAAGATGCCCTTCTTCTGCTTGGTCCGCCTGGACATGACCTCGGTGATGGCGTACCCGACGCTCGTGATCCCCCCGCCCCTCAACGTATTGATAATCTCGCTCGAGTCGACGACCATCTCACCGACGCCCATCTTCGTGACCTCGCCAGCACGGAAGAGGACCCCGAACCGGCGGACGATCTCGTCGTTCAGGCGCTCGTACGCCGATTTGATGCTCTCCCCCTCGTTCTTCCAGGCCGAGTTGTCGAACAGGAATGTGCTGTCCACCTCGTTCACGAGGGTGGAGAGGCTCCGGGCGGCGTTGTAGGAATAGAGCCGGCCCTCCTCGGGCGCGGGGAGGATCCCGAGGGCGTAGACCGGTTCCCGGTAGATCCTTTTTAAGGCCCGGGCGAGGACCGGCGAGCCCCCGGAACCGGTCCCTCCACCGAGGCCGGCGATGATGACGAAGGCGTCGATGTCATGGGTCCCCCGGGAGTCGATGGCATTGATGATGCTGTCGATCTCGTCGGAGGTGACCTTTGCCCCCGTGACATTGTCCGTCCCCACGCCATGGCCCTTCACCATGGTCTGGCCGATGAGGATCCGGTCGCGGAGGCCGATGTTTTTCAGGCCCATCAGGTCCGTCCGTGCCGTGTTTACGGAAATGGCCCGGAAATTCTGGGCGGCCATCTTTTTGTCCTGCTCTATGAACATATCAGCTATTTTGCCGCCCGCCTGACCAAAGCCAATGAAAAATACCCGCATTAAATGACACCAACCAGCAGGAAGCCAGTTTCCGAGAGCTCAATTCCCTTAACCCATTATATTCCAGATGGTTCAAAAACTTTCTTATGCGCTTTCCGCCATAACCTATGAGGCGAACGATGAGGGTCTGTGTCCTCGGCGGTGGCCTGTCCGGCCTTTCGGCATCCCTCCGGCTCTCCCGGTCCTGCGAGGTGACGGTCCTCGAGCGTGACCGGGAGCCCGGCGGATGCCTTTCCTCTTACCGGCTCGACGGGGCCTGGGTCGAGCGGTTCTACCACCACTGCTTCGCAGGCGATGCCCGGCTCCTCGCCCTCCTCGGAGAACTCGGCCTTTCGGACCGGCTGGAGTGGCTCAGGGGGACAACGGGGTCCTACGCCGGGGGCCGGACATATCCCCTGAACACCCCTCTCGAGATACTGAGATACCCGTACCTGGGTATCACCGACAAGGCGAAACTTGCCCTCTTCACGTTGCGGGCAAAACGAGAGAAGCTGGAAGACCTTGACAATGTCACGGCGAGGTCGTTTGTCATCGACCGGCTCGGGGAGGGGATCTACAACCAGTTCTTCCGGCCCCTTCTCAGGAGCAAGTTCGGGGACCGGGAGAACGATGTTTCGGCCGGCTGGCTCATCTCCCGGGTGGCGATCCGGTCGAACCGGGGCCTCGCCGGCGAGAGGCTCGGGTATATCAGGGGCGGGTTCCACCTGCTCGTGGAACGCCTCGCCGAGCTTGCAGCGAAGCAGGGCTGCTCGATGGTGACCGGATCCCCGGCGACGAGCCTCGTGCGGAAGGACGGGAAATGGGTGGTCAACGGCACCAGCTATGACCAGGTACTTTCCACCATCCCGCCCCGGGAGATCACGAGGATCGGCGGGCCGGACCTCCCGGCCATCCCCTACCAGGGTGCGGCCTGCATGACCCTCGGGATCGATCGCGACGTGACCGGCGGCGTGTACTGGCTGAACATGACCGACCCCGCCCCGTACGGTGCAGTCGTCTCCCACACGAACTTCGTGCCTGCCGACCGCTACGACGGGAGGATCGTGTACCTCGCCTCGTATTTCCAGGGGAGCATGGACCCGGCCCTCCCGCAGCGGATGGCAGACGATTTCTGCAGCCGGTTCCGCCTGCCGCCTGAGTCGATCCGCTGGAAGAAGATGGCGGTGGAACCCTTCGCGGGGCCGGTGTATGTCACCGGTTACCGGAAGCTCATCCCGGCGTACCAGGAAAAGGGACTCTTCCTCGCCGGGATGTTCTCGCCCCCGAACTATCCCGAGCGGTCGATGGAGGGGTCGATCCTCGCCGGCGAAGAGGCGGCCCGCAGGATAGCGGAGGCAGCTGCCCATGAATGACGTCGAGGTGTCCCTTGCCGGCAGTCAGGTCTCCGGTGACCCGCCTGCCACGGCGGATATTGAGATTTCCGCCGTTATACCGGTCTTCAACGACCGGGCAGCCCTCAGGGACGCGATCCCGAAATCGATCGCGGCGCTGGAGCGGATCAGCCCCGCCTTCGAGCTGATCGTTGCCGAGGACGGCTCCACCGACGGGACCCCGGACCTCGTCCGGGAGATGGCCCGGTCCGACCCCCGGATCCGGCTCCTCCACTCCGACGAGCGCCTTGGCCGGGGCCGAGCCCTCACCCGGGCATTCGGCGAGGCCCGGGGGACCATCACCTGTTATTACGACGTGGACCTCGCAACCGACCTCCGGCACCTCGGCGAGCTCATCGGGGCCATCCGGGGGGGCTCGGATATCGCGACCGGGTCACGCCTTCTCCCGTCGAGCGACGTGACCCGGACCGGGGAACGGGAGGTAGCGAGCCGGGGGTACAATACCCTCGTCCGGCTCCTCCTCGGGAGCCGGGTCCACGACCACCAGTGCGGCTTCAAGGCATTCAACCGCGCCCGGGTCCTCGCCCTCCTCCCGTCGGTCAGGGCTACCCACTGGTTCTGGGACACCGAGGTGCTCGTGCGGGCGGAGCGGGCCGGCTACCGGGTGACCGAGTTTCCTGTGACCTGGCGGACAGGGCGTGGCACGACGGTCAGGCTGAAAGACGTCTTCGAGATGGGAGGGGCCATCCTCTCCCTCTGGTGGCAGCTCCATGGACCGCAGGGTTAGCATCCTCGTCGTCTCGGCGGTGCTCGCCGGGGGGATCATCGCCTTCATGCTCCTCCGGGTCTGGGACGACCTCCTCCTCGCGATAGAGCACTGGAACCCCCTCTTCCTCCTCCCTGCAATCGCCTTCTCAACCGCCGGCTGGTGGCTCCGGGGCGGCCGGTACCGGTCGATCTTAGGGAGCCTCGGGATCCGGGCCGGCCTTGCCTTCTCGACCGCCTGCGTCCTCATCAGCCAGACGGCGAACCTGATCATCCCCGCACGCCTCGGCGACCTCGTCCGGATCTTCATCCTGAAGCACGAGAACCTCTCCGGTTACCCGACGGGGATCTCATCCATCGTCATCGAGCGGTTCTTCGATATCCTGACGGTCGCCATCCTCGGTCTCCTCGCCATCCCCTTTGTCCTCGGGGTGCCCTCCTGGGTCTACTACACCATCGTCGTCCCGCTCGGGATCTGCGGCGCGTTCGTCCTCGTCCTCCTCGCCCTCGGGAAGGTGCAGTCCGGGAACCGGATCCTCGCCATCCTCTTCTCGATGATCCACGAGATCCGGAAGGCCTCCCTGACCCTCCGGGCGGTGCTCGGCCTCTCGGGCCTCTCCCTCGTGATCTGGGCGACCGACGTGTTCACCACCCTCTCCATCGCACTCATGTTCGGGGCCGAGATCAGCCTCGCCGTGGTGCTCCTCGCCGTCGTGGTCGGCAACCTGTTCAAGGCGGTCCCCATAACACCGGGCGGAATCGGGACCTACGAGGCGGCCGTCGCGGTCATCCTCGTCCTCTCGGGGACGGGCCAGGCGACGGCCACCCTGATCGCCGTCTCCGATCACCTGGTGAAGAACATCATCACCGCCGTGGGTGGGATCCTCTCCATCCGGCTCCTCGGCGGCTGGGTCGTGGACGCCATCCGGGACGCCTTCCGGGGGAAGGGGGAGGCCGGGGCATAGCATGGATGCCTGGGTCCAGGTCCTCTCCGTCCTCTCCTGGCTCGTCCTCCTGAAGTTCCTCCAGCTCGCGGTGTACCCCGTGCTGAAAGAGCCGCTCGGGAGATTCGCCTGCCCTCTCTCGTATACCTGCGGCGTCCTTGCCTTTACAGTGATCTCGTGGTACCTCGGCCTCGTCGGGCTGCCTGTCCCGCTCGCGGTCGTGCCGTTCCTCGCGCTCCTCGGCTGGGGAGTCCTGAAAAACCGGTACACGAAAGAGGACCTGAGGCAGCAGCTGCGCTGGGACCTTGTCTTCCTCGCCGCATTTGCCGTCATGCTCCTCCTCCGGGCCGCGAACCCCTCCATCATCACCGCCGAGAAGTTCATGGACCATGCCTTCATCGCCTCCATCATGCGAAGCCCCATGGTCCCCCCGATCGACCCCTGGTACGCCGGCGGCACGATGAACATCTATTACTACGGGGGGTACTGGCTGATGGGGGTGCTCGGCATCCTGACCGGCACGCCATCCTCCGTCGTGTTCAACCTCGCCCTCCCTACCATCTTCGCCCTCGCCGCCGTGAACCTGTACGGGATCGGCGACCTCCTGCTCCCCCGGTTCAGGTGGTTCCCCCTCCTCTCGCTCGTCCTCGTGAACCCGGCCTTTATCCAGTTGCTCTTCTCGGGTACTACCCCATCGGGCGTTCTCTGGGACAGCACCCGGGTGATCACGAACACCATCAACGAGTACACCCTCTTCTCGTTCCTCTGGGGGGACGCCCATCCCCATGTCCTCGACATCGCGAACCAGGTCTTCCTGCTCCTCGTCCTGTTCGTCGCCATGAAACGCTGGCACGAGGTGAAATGGCCCGGGCGGGCAGCGCTCGTCGCCCTCGCTGCTCTCTCCCTCGGATCCATGCCGGTGATGAACACCTGGGACGTGCTCGTCTATGCCCCCCTGACCGTCATCGTCGGGGTCCTCATCCTGTGGGACGGGCTCCACCGGGAAACACGGGACCTCTCCGGTTTCGCGTTCATCCTCGCGGTCCCGCCCCTCTCGATACTCCTGTACCTCCCCTATTATCTCCAGATGGCGACCACCGGCTTCCTCGGGATCTTCCCCGTCACCTCCCCATCGGACCCGGTGGAGTTCCTCCTCGTGCACGGGTTCTTCCTTGCAGTATTCATCGGTTACGGGGCCAGTCGGCTCGCCCGGCGGCCCTGGCTCCTTCTCCCTGCCGTCCTCATCGCAGTCGCCGGCTACCCGGCGGCGGCACTCGCCGTTGCCGCGGGTGCAGCGTTGGTGGCGAGGTGGCAGAGAGATCCCGAGATCCTCATCGCCCTCGCCGGGATCGCCATCATCACCTTTACCGAGTTCTTCTTCCTGAAGGACTATCTCGGCGGCATCTATTACCGGATGAACACCATCTTCAAGTTCTACAATATCGCCTGGATCCTGATGGGGGTCTCCTCGCTCGTCATGATCGGGCGGGTGCTCGGGAATGTCAAGATCCCCCGGCTCCCGTCGGGATGGCCGGTCGCTGCCGCCATTGCCGCCGCCATCCTGCTCGTCGCGGTGCCCGGTATCCTCGCCACCGGGATCGGGTCGGTGCAGCCGACCCTCGATGGGCTCCGGTACCTGGAGGGCAGCCATCCCGGCGATGCTGCCGCACTTCCCTTTGTCCGGTCGCTCCCGGCAGGCACCGTGATCGCCGAGGCTGCAAAGGGGGACTATGACTATCCTTCGAGGATTTCTGCATTCACCGGGGTCCAGACCATTATCGGCTGGCCGGGGCACGAGTTCATGTGGCGGGGGGCGGGAGGCCGGACCTCGGGCAGGATCGACGACGTTAAGACGATATACGAAAACCCCGCGAAGGCTCCCGGGATCCTCAGGCAATACGGGGTCAGCTATGTCTATGTCGGGGACACCGAGCGGGAGCTCTACCGGGTGAACCTGCCCCTCGACGACCTCACTCCGGTGTACGATGCAGGCGGGGTCACCATCTACCGGTTCACGGGGTGAGGGAGGGTTCATCAGAGGGAGGGTTCATCAGAGGGAGGGTTCATCAGAACCCGACCTCGGGCGACGAAGTCGCGAAGAACCCGACCTCGGGCGACAGAGTCGCGAAGAACCCGACCTCGAGCGACCCGCCAGCAGGCGGGGTGTGACCCCGACAAACCTTTATCTCCCGCCCTGATGACATGGTATGGCAAATCGGCGTCACTACCTGTGAGTGATGAAGGAGTAAACCCTCCTGAATGAGGTGTGTTATGACAGCATTCAAGAAGTTCGAGGTTCCGGACGAGATCCAGAACAAGGCCCTCGAGGCGCTGGAGATCGCGAGGGACACGGGGAAGATCAAGAAGGGGAGCAATGAGGCCACGAAGGCCATCGAGCGCGGCGTCGCCCTGCTCGTCCTCATCGGGAGCGACGTGCAGCCCGAGGAGGTCATCATGCACCTCCCCGCCCTCTGCGACGAGAAGAAGGTCCCCTACCTCTTCGTGAAGCGGCAGAACGACATCGGGGCTGCAAGCGGCCTCGCCGTTGGCTCTGCGGCCGCGGCCATCGTGAAGCCGGGCAAGGCGAAGGAGATCATCGACGACATCGCGAAGAAGGTCGCCGAGCTCAAGGGATGAGCCATGGCAGGCGATGCGACCCCGGCCGAGGTCATCGAGGTCATCGGGAGCACCGGCATGCACGGTGAGGCGATGCAGGTGAAGTGCCGGATCCTGGACGGGCCAAACAAGGGAAGGATCATCACCCGGAATACCGTCGGCCCCATCCGGGAGGGCGACATCCTCATGCTCCTCGAGACCGAGCGCGAGGCAAAGAAACTCTCGAAGAGGTGATCGCGATGGTGGACGTGCGCACGTGCAGTTTCTGCGGCGAGGGGATCGAGCCCGGCACCGGGAAGATGTTCATCCGGAAGGACGGGACGATCTTCTACTTCTGCAGCTCCAAGTGCGAGAACAATGCCCGGATCGGGAGGGTCCCCCGCAGGGTCAGGTGGACCCGTGCGGGGAGGAAGGCGCTCGGGAAGGAGTGATCCCGGGTGGACCGCACCTTCGTCCTGATCAAGCCCGACGGGATAGCGCGGGGCCTCGCCGGGGAGATCATCTCCCGGCTCGAGGCAAAGGGCCTGAAGCTCGTGGCGGCGAGGTTCCTCCTCCCCACCGAGGTCCAGGTGAACGACCAGTACAGGGAGCACATCGGGAAGCCCTTCTTCCCCCATCTGAAGAAATACATCATGAGCGGCCCAGTCCTTGCCATGGTCTGGGAGGGGAAGGACGCGGTCCCCGTCGTGCGCAGGGTCGTCGGGGCGACGAACCCCGCCGAGGCCGCGCCCGGCACCATCCGCGGAGACCTTGCCATGGACACGGGACGGAACGTTATCCATGCCTCGGACTCCCCGGCGAGTGCAGCCCGCGAGGCTGCCATCTATTTCAGGGACACCGATCTCGTGAGCTACAACCGGGTCGACGAGCCTTTTATCTACGAATGGGTGGACTAGATCCCGTCTCCCGTTCCTTCACTTTCACCCCCCGCAGGGTGAGCCCTTATCAACCCTCGCGGTGACGGTTCTTTCGCATACCATTACCTCTTTTCACTGGCGGGGAGACGCGGAGCTCCCCTTCCTAAGATATTTAACTTCTCACGGCCAAGATCAGGGAATAGCGGACCGGTTGCGTCCGGAACCCGGCCGGGGTCCGGGTTCCCTTTGCCCGGGGTGCTCACATGGTACACGACTTCGGCGATACCCTCCTCATCAGCATCAGCCTCTGCTTTGTCGTCGGCGGATCCATTTTTGCCGCGATGGTGGTCGGAAGAGAATACGGGGTCCTCGAGATCCCGTACGGCCCGTACATCCTCCTCGTGATCGCGGTGATCATCGCGATCCTTGCCGGCCTCATCGTCCTCACCGGGACCGAGAAGGAAAAGGAGGAGAAGCCGGGCGGCTGGTTCTGATCCGCACCCCGTTCCATGAAGGTCTGCAGTGTCCAGGCAGCGAGCGCGTGGGAGGATCCCGACGCAAACCTCGGGAAGGCCGGGCACCTCGTTCGTTCGGCAAAGGAACTGGGAGCCGACCTGGTCCTCTTTCCCGAGCAGTTTGCGACGGGCTGGTCACCCCATTCCACCCGCTTTGCCGAGGGATCTCACGGCCGGGTCGTGGAGGCCTTCCGGGAGATCGCCCGTCACCATTCCATTTTCATCGTCGGTGCTTACGTGGAACGGCACGAGCCCCGGCCCCTGAACACGAGCATTGCCATCGACCCCCATGGCGATGTGGTGGCGAGCTTCTCGAAGATCCACCCCTTCTCGCCGGGCGGCGAGGACCGGCACTACGACGCCGGGGACCACCTCTCGACCTTCACTGCCGGCGGAGTCCGGTTCGGCATCGCGATCTGCTACGATCTCCGGTTCGGCCCCCTCTTCCGTGCCTATGCCCTCGCGGGGGTCCACTGCGTCCTCGTACCGTCGGCATGGCCCTGTTCCCGGACGAGGGCCTGGGAGATCCTGGTCCAGGCCCGGGCCCTTGACAACCAGTTCTACGTTGTCGGCTGCAACCCGACGGGGACCACTCCCGTGGACCGGTACTGCGGCCATTCCCTCTCCGCCGATCCCGTTGGCGCGGTCATAGCCCGCGGCGGCGAGGGTGATGAGCTCGTCATAACAGAGGTCGATCCGGAGAAAGTTGATGCCGCGAGGGCGCGGATGCCCGTCGAGAAGGACCTGAAGCCGGACCTGTACCACCGGCTCATGTCGCGCTAAATATCCGGGCTTCCGGTGTAGGGATCCACCCCAGGAGTCGTCGCCCCTCAATGCGGGACCGGGCCGAAGAGCTATTCATACCGGCGCCCCCAAAGTACTCCCCATGCACCAGCTGGCCTGCATCCACTGCGGCGCCCTCTATCCTCCTGACGAGGTCATCTACTCGTGCCAGAAGTGCGGGCATCCCCTCGAGGTACGGTACGAGCTCGACCGGCTCGGCATCGACCGGAAGGAGTGGAACAGGCGGCCCCTCTCGGTCTGGCGGTACCGGGAGATCCTGCCGGTGCAGATCCCGCCGGTGACCCTCCGCGAGGGCGGGACCCCTCTCTATCACCTGCAGGCCCTCGGGAAGGAGCTGGGCCTGCCCCGCCTGTATGCGAAGCACGAGGGGATGAACCCCTCGGGGTCCTTCAAGGACCGGGGGATGACCGTCGGGGTCTCCATGGCCCTCCAGCTCGGGAAGACCTCGGTTGCCTGCGCAAGCACCGGTAATACCTCGGCCTCCCTTGCCATGTACGCCGCAAAGGCGGGGATCCCCGCGGTGGTCCTGCTCCCCGCCGGAAAGGTCGCCCTCGGTAAGATCGCCCAGGCGCTCATCCACGGGGCACGGGCCATCACCATCCGGGGGAACTTCGACCGGGCGCTGGAGATGGTGCAGGAGCTCTGCGAGCGGCATGGCCTCTACCTCCTGAACTCGATGAACCCCTACCGGCTCGAGGGGCAGAAGACCATCGGCTTCGAGGTGCTCGACCAGCTGGGGGAGGTCCCCGACCGGATTGTTCTCCCCGTGGGTAATGCCGGGAACATCTCGGCCATCCACAAGGGCCTTCGGGAGCTCCGGGAGCTTGGCTTTATCGACCGGATCCCGATGATGACCGGGATCCAGGCCGAGGGATCAGCACCCGTCGTGAGGGCGGTTGCGGAGAACCTCCCCGAAGTCATCCCCGAGCTCCATCCCGAGACGGTGGCGACGGCCATCCGGATCGGCGCCCCCGTGAACGCCGAGAAGGCGCTCCGGGCCATCAGGACGACGGGAGGAACCGCGGTATCGGTGACCGACGCCGAGATCCTCGCGATGCAGAAGGCCCTCGCCTCCCGGGAAGGGGTCGGGGTGGAGCCCGCCTCGGCAGCCTCGGTGGCCGGGGCGAAGAAGCTCGTGGCACAGGGCGTGATCGACCGGGACGAGCGGGTGGTCTGCGTCGTGACCGGCCACCTGCTCAAGGACCCGGAAACGGTGGTGAGACAGTGCGAGCCCCCGGTGGAGATAGAACCCGACCTGCCCTCGCTGCTCTCTGCCTTGCGGTTGTAATCTGCACCGCCGGGGCCGGGGCGCTCAATGCGAGCTACCGGATCGCGCCCGGCGGCATGAGCTACAACGCCTCGGTCGAGGTGGCAGACGCGACGGAGTACCTGTTCTGGGACTACGGACCGCTTGGCGAGCGGATCCCCCGCCCGGTCTCAAATGTCAGCCTCCACGGGACCTGCGGCAACTGCTCCTTCGACTGGACTGACCCCTTCACGATGAACTTTACCAAAGGGAATTATACCATCCTCTACAGCGGGGATATCCTCGAGAACCACCTGCAGGAGACCTTCGACGTCCCCTACCGCGTCACGATCGAGCTCCCGCAGGGGCTCGACGTGCGGGACCCCTTCCTCGGCATGCGCAGCCCGGGGTCCGAGGTCGCGGAGAACGGCTCCTCTCTCGTGATCACCTGGAACAGCACGAAGGCCTTCGAAGTCCGGTACTACTCCCCCGACCGGGAGCGGCTCCTCCTCATCTTCGGGGTCTTCTGGATCATCGGGCTCGTCCTCGTGCTCATCCCCTACCTTATATCGCGGAGGCAGATCGCGAGAGAAAAGGAGAGGGGGAGAGGACCACCGTGATAGAGGTCCTCCTCGCCTCCTTTGCCGTGGGGCTCACCGGCGCCGTCTCGCCGGGGCCCATGAGCGCCTCCATCCTCGGCATGTCCCACAGGAAGCCCCTCCTCTCCACCCTCGGTCTCGTGGCAGGCCATGGGATGCTCGAGGCCTTCATCATCGTCGGGATCATCTACGGTCTCCGGTCCCTTCCCTTCCAGGCGGAGATCGCGCTCATCGGGTGCGCCGTCATCGTCGTCCTCGGGGCCCTCCAGTTCATGGCCGAGCCGGCGAGACAGGAGGCCCGGGACGGGAATGCCCGGGCTCCCTTTGTCACGGGGATCATCCTCACGCTCTCGAACCCGTACTGGTGGATCTGGTGGCTCACCTTCGGCGCCGGGTTCCTGGCCCTCCAGCCGGCCTACGCAGCCTTCTTCGTCGGCCATATCTCCGCCGACCTCGCCTGGTTCGGCCTCCTCGCCTTCACGGCGTCGAAGGGGGCTGCAATCCTCGGGGAACGGTACCGCTGGGTCGTGAAGGGGAGCGGGATCGCGATGGCAGCATTCGGGGTCATCTTCGCGGTCACGATCGTATTCGGGTGAGCCCCCGGGATCCGAAAAAGGAATCGGGAACGAGAAGGAT